>Ga0364866_10516_pt1 | contig 22647 bp, 19 predicted proteins | sample ExccelAu500001D3_3_FD_206913 | JGI IMG/M metagenome (GOLD analysis project Ga0364866, IMG submission 206913) | Enriched cells from Trout Bog Lake Hypolimnion, Wisconsin, USA - BchlTB.Aug13.5000.01.D3 | ecosystem: Environmental > Aquatic > Freshwater > Lake > Hypolimnion/Profundal zone | place... | reverse complement strand
CCGGCCTCGGATCGCCGCTCGGTGGTGGCGCGGGAGTTGGCTGCGTGTGCGGGAAGCGACATTCGCGAGTTTCCTTCCTATCCAACCGAGCTCGATGCACTGCCACGACTGCTCGAGGAAAATCACGACGTTGTGCTGATTGATTTAGACAGCGATCCGGAGTTTGCGCTGGGCCTGGTGGAGAGCATTTGCACCAATGGAACGTCGACGGTGATGGTGTACTCGGCCAACACGGACGCGGATCTTCTGTTGCGCTCGATGCGGGCCGGGGCCCGCGAGTTTTTGACGATTCCGTTTCCGGATGGCGCATTGGGTGAAGCACTGGTGCGCGCGGCGGGAAGGCGGCCAGTGAAAGCAGCCAGGAAGACCGGCAAGCTGCTGGTGTTCATGGGAGCCAAGGGCGGCGTGGGCGTGACTTCCGTAGCCTGCAACTTTGCGGTGGCGCTGGCGCAGGAAACGGGCAAGAAGACGATCCTGATCGATCTCGATCTTCCGTTGGGCGATGCGGCGCTGAATCTGGGCATCATTCCTGAGTATTCGACAGTGAATGCGCTGCAGGAGAGCGAGCGGCTGGATGCAAGCTTTTTGTCGAAGCTGCTTGTGCGGCACAGTTCGGGCGTGTGGGTTCTGGCTGCGCCGGGAAAATTCCCGCACTATCAGCCAACACCCGAGGCACTGGACAAGCTGCTCGCAGTGGCGAGAGCGGAGTTCGACAACGTTGTGGTGGATGCGGGTTCGCGGCTGAATTTGCCGGAGACTTCGCTGTTCCGCGACGCTTCGACGATTTATCTGGTGACGCAGGCGGGAATTCCCGAACTGAGAAATTCGAACCGGCTGATCAACCAATTCTTTACCGCAGGTGGCCCAAAGCTTGAAGTGGTGCTGAACCGGTATGAGTCTCGCACGCTGGGCGTGGCGGAGGAGCACATTACGAAGGCACTGACGCGGCCTGCGCAATGGAAGGTTCCGAACGATCACGCGCTGATTCGGAAGATGCAGATTAATGCGACACCGCTGGTGCTGGGCGACTCGTCGGTGGCGAAACTGATCAAGCAGATGGCGCGCTCGGTGAGCGGCGAGCCTGAGACGCAAACCAAGAAGAAGTTCAGCCTGTTTGGTTGATTTGAGCTGTTGGGACTTTTAGCGAAGTGGAAGAGGAACAAGCGTGGAACTGCTGAACCTGGAAAATTATAAAGCGGAGATTCACCGGACCCTGATCTCGAAGCTGGATCTTGAGAAGCTGTCGCGCGTGAACTCGGGCCAGGCACGGCAGGCGGTGCAGAGCATTATTCGCGAAATCATGGCTGAGCAGCGGGTACCGCTGAACTATGAAGAGCAAGAAAAGATACAGGCCGATCTTCTGGATGATGTGTTTGGCCTTGGACCGTTGGAGCCCCTGCTTCGCGATCCGAAGATATCGGACATTCTGGTCAACGACAAGGACCACGTATTCATTGAAAAGGGCGGATTGCTGCAGAGGGTAAACACGTCGTTCCGCGATGATCGGCACTTGATGCAGATTATTGACCGGATTGTGTCGCGGGTGGGGCGCAGGGTGGATGAGTCTTCGCCGATGGTGGATGCGCGCCTGCCCGACGGCTCGCGCGTGAATGCGATTATTCCGCCGCTGGCGCTGGACGGGCCGTCGATCTCGATTCGCCGCTTTGGCACGGGGCCGATTGCAGCCAACCAACTGGTGCAGATGAAGAGCATCTCCGCGGAGATGATGGAGGTGCTGGTGGCGGCGGTGAAGGCGCGCATCAGCATTCTGGTATCGGGCGGAACGGGCGCCGGCAAGACGACTTTTCTGAACATTTTGTCGCAGTACATTCCGAACAACGAGCGGCTGGTGACGATTGAAGATGCCGCCGAGTTGCGGCTTGCGCAGGAGAATATTGTTCGCCTTGAAACACGGCCGCCGAATATTGAAGGGCAGGGCGCGATTCGCCAGCGGCAGTTGCTGATCAACAGCCTGCGTATGCGTCCGGACCGCATCATCATTGGCGAGGTTCGCGGCGAGGAAGCGTTCGACATGCTGCAGGCGATGAACACCGGCCACGAAGGTTCGATGACGACGATTCACGCGAATACGCCGCGCGATGCCGTATCCAGGCTGGAGTCGATGGTGGCGATGACGAGCATGAACCTTCCGGAAAAATCAGTGCGGCAGCAGATTACGTCGGCGATCACGATTGTGGTGCAGGCCAGCCGTATGAGCGATGGCACGCGCAAGATTACCAGCATCAGCGAGATCACCGGCATGGAAGAGAACGTGGTGAGCATGCAGGAGATTTTTGCATTCAACAAGAAGGGCATCGGGCCCGATGGAAGAGTGCTTGGAGTGTTTCAGCCGAGCCGGATTCGACCGAAGTTTTTGGAACGGTTGCGCGTGGCGGGCGTGATTTTGCCGCAGAGCCTGTTTGAGACGGAAACACAAGTGAATTAAGGGAAAGGAGGGACGACGATGGGACTGATTGTTGGACTGGTATTTATAGGAGTCTTTGCAGCCATAGCGCTGCCGTTGATGGCCGCGGCAACGACGCCCTCCCGCACGGCGCGCCAGGCGATGGTAACGCTGGATTCAGCGATCAAGGCGGAAAGCCCGGAAACGCGCGACCAGATTGTGGACCTGCGGAAGGATGAGCAGCTGAGCAGCATTCCATGGCTGAATCGGAAGCTGGGCAATTTTGAGCTGACTCCCTATCTGAGCAAGCTGATGGAGCAAGGTCAGATGAGTTGGAGCGCGGGACGCCTGCTGAGCGCAAGCGTTGCCTGCTTTGCCATTCCGGCGTATGCAGTCTACATGCGTTTCGATACGATTCTGCCGGCGCTTGGTTTGGGAGTTGTGATTGGGGCATTGCCCATCACGTTTGTGGTGATGAAGCGCAAGAGGCGCTTCGCCAAGTTTGAAGAGTCATTGCCCGAGGCGCTGGACATGATGGTGAGCGCGCTGCGCGCCGGCCACAGCCTGGTTGCGGCGATGAGCCTGGTGGGAAGGGAATGTCCTGACCCAGTGGGCGGCGAATTCAAAATCTGCTTTGAAGAACAGAACTACGGGCTGGAGTTGAAGGAAGCGCTGGACAACCTGGTGGGTCGGGTTCCACTGCAGGATCTGAAGATTGTGTCAACCGCAATCATGATTCAAAAGGAGAGCGGCGGCAACCTGGCGGAGGTTCTGGACAAGACTTCGCATGTAGTTCGGGAGCGTTTCAGGCTGAAGCGGCAGATTCAGGTTCACACGGCGTCCGGGCGGCTGACGGGGTGGATTTTGACTCTAATACCGGCCGTGCTGGGGCTGGGAATGTATTTTGTGAACCCCGACATGGTGAGTATTTTGTGGAAGCGGCAGATCGGCATTGACCTGCTATGGACAGCGGCCGGGTTGACGGTGGTGGGCGGTTTCATCATTCAACGCATCGTTGGCATGGATACATAGGAGAGGGCACATGGTATTTGCAATCGCTTCATTCTGCGCCGTCTTCCTGATGCTAGTGAGCGTGGGGATGCTGCTGTTCTATCGCGAGGCATCGCTCAAGCGGATTTCCGAAGTCATCAATCCGCGGCCGAAGCCGAAGACGCTGCTGAACACGATTCAGCAAACAGGATTCGGACTGGGCACGGTGCTGGAGCAGGTGCAGCAGTTGCTGCCGAAGAGCAAGCAGGAGATTTCAATCATCCTGCAGCGGCTGCAGCGGGCGGGATACCGCAACGAGTCGGCGGTAAACATTTTTTACGGTTGCAAGGTGATGGCGCCGCTGACGCTTTGCGCGGTGGCGATGCTGACCGGTCTGGCGGCGATGAGCCCGTTTTTTGTGTATGCGCTTACGCTTGGCGTTGGATTTTTGCTACCTGACTTCTGGCTGGGAAAGCAGATAGCGGCGCGGCAAAAGCGGATACGGTTGGGATTGCCGGATGTTCTGGATCTAATTGTGATCTGTGTTGAGGCCGGACTGAGTTTGGACCAGGCGACGGCGCGCACGACGCAGGAGTTGAAGTCGGCGCAACCGGATTTGTGCGACGAGTTGAGCGTGGTGGTTCTGGAACAGAGAGCCGGACGTGCGCGGTCCGAGGCCTGGAGGCACATGGCGGATCGCACCGACGAAGAAAGCCTTCGCAACCTGGTTTCGATGATTGTGCAGGCCGAGCAGTTTGGTACGAGCATTGCGAAGACGTTGCGCATTCATTCGGATACGCTGCGTTCGCAACGTGTACAGGGCGTCGAGGAGCAGGCAGCCAAAACGTCGGTCAAGCTTGTATTTCCACTGGTTCTGTTCATCTTCCCCGCATTGTTTCTGGTGACTCTGGGCCCAGCGGTGATTTTGATGTCGGAATCGTTTAAATCACTACTCAACCAATGATTTAAGGGAGAAGCGGCGATGGAAACTGATTTGATGGTGCGTGTAATTTCTGGTGCGTTGTTTTGCGTGGTTCTGTTCTTTCTGGTACAGCGCCGCCGCACGCGCGTAAAGTAGCGGTATTACAAAAACCACCCCGCAGAGGAAGCGGGCTGCCTGAACATGACAACAACCGTAAGAAGGGGAGAATAGACAATGGCACCAGATCAGATTGTTCGTATCGTAGCGGGTGTGCTCTTTGTGGTCGTTTTGATTCTTTTGATCCAACGCCGCCGCACACGCGTAAAGTAACCGGGCTCCGAGAGAAAAACCAGCGGCGCAGGGCAAGCGCAATGCGTCGCTAAAGTTGCAACGTCCTGCTCAACGGGAGCCTGGGAAGCCGGCGCGGTCGCCCAGGGGAACGGTACCGGCAGAGGAACGGGGAGTTTTGCCCTTTTTCTGTGATCTGCAAGTTGCAATGGGAGGGTAGTCATGGGCTTGGCAGTGAGAGAAAGGGACGGCTCGTAATGAGTGTTGCGTGGGAAGTTGAATCGCCGGATAGCAGCACCGTAGCGACGGCTTATTTGTCTGACAAGGGAGGGGATATGGCGTTGAATGTGCACTGTGCCTATAACCAGACCAGAGAAGCATTTCTGGGGCTTCAGGTGACGGTCGCCGATATTCCGTTCGGTGGATTGGACAAGCTGATGGAGCACCTGGTGTTGAAGTCGGGTGAGGGTCTGTGGCTTTCGCCGTTTCGCGGAATTCCGACTGGCGACGTCCATGCGCCGCTGGACCTGATTTATCTGGATCAGGATTGCCGTGTGATGGAGCTTGTCGAGGGTTTTCCGACGTTTCAGGCGAGTTCTTCCGTGTGGCCTGCGAGTGTGCTGGCGTTGCCCGCTCATTCGATTTTTTCATCGCAGACGCAGGTGGGAGATCAGCTTTTGCTCTGCATGGCGGAGGAGATGGGGCGACGCCTGGACGGGTTGTCGAATGAGGTTTTGGAGCCCGTTGAGTCCCAGGTTCAAGGTGCAGTGCTACTGCGGGAGTTGCCGCTTTGGAGTGAAGGCCCGGGGAGGGTTGAAGTTGAGGAGAGAGGCCGCATTGCCACGGCGCCTCACTTCAAGCATGAGATGGAACTGGTGCAGCCCGGAACGAGAGCGATGGCCGCGCAGCGGAATTGGCTGCAGCGTTGGTGGTCGCCCGATCCGAGGAAGGCACCGCGGGAGGCTGCTCCGGGCTTGGCTGCGTACTACTGGAACGGCTCTTCTCCAAAGGCTCACAATATTCGAGACATCAGCGAGTCTGGGCTGTATGTGGTAACCGAGGAACGGTGGTATCCGGGGACGCTCCTGCTGATGACTTTGCAGAGGACGGACTGCGGAGAAGAGGCGCAGGAGCGGTCGATTGCGGTGCAGTCGCGAGCTGTGCGCTGGGGCCACGATGGCGTGGGTTTGCAGTTCATTTTGCCAGAGCCGCAGGATGCGAAGCGCGGGATAAGTCCGCTGCTGGATGGGGCGGACCGGAAAGAGTTTGAGCGTTTTCTTCAGCAACTGAAGCAGGGGAAATAGCGGGCGCGCTGCGTGCGTGCCCGGAGGTAAAGCGGTGACGAAGATGACTGAACCTGGCATGAAGATTGGGCTAGTGGCTCGCTTGCTGGGAAAGAGCAATTCGGGGTGGGCGCTTGGAGGCGGGTTGGCGGCAATTGGCCGCGATTGGATTGCACGGCTCCGGGACGACCGGGGAAGCGCGCTGGTGGAGTTTGCGGTGGTGTTGCCGGTGATGATTTCAATTCTGACGGGCACGGCTTCGTTCAGCATGTTTCTCTACAACTATCAGCAGCTTGGGTATACGGTGTCGACTGCTTCGCAACAGGTGGCGTCGCAGCAGGGGCTGCTGGCAAACGGGGATCCATGCGCAACGGCTGTTACATCCGTGACTGGGGCGTTGCCAAGGTGGACGGCGGGGAACTTTACCTACACGGTGGTGATTACGGATTCGAACTTGACTACGCATACCTACGGCCCAACTACAGGGAGTTCGTTTTCCTGTACAGCGGGATACTCCCTGATGGCGGATAACCAACCGTTTGCGCTGACAGTTACCTACAGGTACACATGGTTGCCGATCCTGAGTTTCAGCCCCTCCGGCAATCTGTCGGCGTCGCAAACGTCGATCACCGAGTGAACGGGGGAATGAGCCGATGAAGACATTCAAAAGATTATTTCTGAGCAAGATTCTGAAGGACGAGCAGGGACAGAGCATGTTCCTGATGGCGTTTACGTTGTCTGCTGTTCTGGGGCTTTCAGGGCTTTCAGTAGAGATTGGCCATGGGTACTTTGCGTACGAGAAGCTGGTGGCCTCAACGAATGCAGCCGCTCTGGCTGGCGGCGCAGCAATGCCGAATACCGTGACCGCGGCAACTTATGTTCAGACTTACAGTTCGGCTCCGGGCGGTTTGAACGTCTATCCGGAACTGACAAACGTTGTTGCCACGCCGACCTTTCTTTGTTTGACGACGGTGACGAACAGCCTGAAGACACCATGCGTAACTTCGACGGGATCTTCCGGCGGATACAACGCGGTTCGGGTTACGCAGACAGCCAATTTGAGGACGTGGTTTGGCGGACTCTTCGGGGTGAGAACAATGAGCCTTTCAGCCACATCGACAGCGGCCTGGAGGGGCGGTACGGCGTCGCCGTGGAATATCGCGATCATCCTGGATACTACTGCTTCGATGGCCAGCAAGGACAGCGGCGTGCAATGCTCGGGCACGCAAATTTCCTGCGCGCTGCTGGGAGTACAGGCGCTGCTGAGTGATTTGTATCCATGCACGATGGGTTCCAACTGCACTTCTGGAGGTGCGGCCTTTGATAGCGTGGCGCTCTATGTGTTTCCCCCGATTCTGGCGTCGACAACGTCAAAAGACACGACCTGTCCCAGCGGCACACCGACGCACGAATATTACATGGTTCCAACTTTGAATTCGTTGTGGACTTACCAGGTAATGAATTTTTCCAGCAACTACCGCACGACCGACACGGCCAGCACATTGAATACGAGTTCGGGGCTGGCGATTGCGTCCGGCGCCGGCAGTTGTGCAGGTATCACGGCTCCGGGCGGCGCGGGAACCTACTATGCCGAGGTGATCTATCAGGCGCAGAGCGATCTTGTGGCGAAGCAGGCGCTGGTGACCGGATCGCGGAACGCGATGATTATCTTGACGGACGGAGACGCGACCGCCTCGACCAGTTTTTCCGGATCCGGCAAGACGGCGGTATTTTCGAGTTCGAGCCAATTGCAGCCCTCGGCTGCGGGCGCGCTGAACGGAATCACGGGCAACAATGCGACCAGCTACACCTATCCATCTGCCGTGGGCGAATGTGGACAGGCGGTTGTGGCCGCACAGGCTGCGGCAACGGCAGGCACGGCGGTGTATACGATTGGCTACGGCTCACCAACCTCAGGATGCTCAACGGATAAGACGTATAGCCAGTCGGTGACAACGGGCGGAGGAAGCTGGGCGGCGGGCGACAGCCCTTGTCAGGCATTAGGCGCAATGGCTTCGCTGCCGGTGAATTTTTATTCGGATAACGCCAGTGGATGCGCAGCGACGGTGCCGAGCAATGCGGCCATCACGCAGTTGACCAATATCTTTCATCAGATTACGGCGACCATGACAACGTCGCGGCTGATTCCGAACGGCACGACGTAGGTGGAGGAGGCGCTAGTTGAGTAGTTCAGGGATGATGAGGAGAACTTCAACTCTTGCTCCTGCGCCGTTTTGCATGGCCGGCCTGAACTGCCACTGCTGCAGGGAACTCAGTACGAACTGGGCCTGTGGAAAGGTCTGGGGGAAGACGACGCTGAGAGTTTCGAATCGGCCGGATTGATTGACAAAGCCGTGGACCATGAGCGCATCGGCCTCGATGGCGCCGGGTTCAAGGTTGGGGCGGACGATGTTGTAGGGCCAGGGCGCGTCAATGTGCGCGACGTTTCCGGCAGCGGAGGCATCGTCGGCTCGCGGAAGTGAGTACTGAAGGATCCAGCTTCGTGCAAGTCCGACGTGCAGATACACGGTGTAGGCCATGCGACCGCTCCAGACGCTCGCCATCTCAGGAAACTGATCTTCCAGCGCATTTCCAACAACAACCGCGCCATAGCGGCCATCTCTGGGCAGTGTAATGGCTGTTGCGGAGGGCTGATTGGATTGGCCGTTACCGGATTCGGCCGCCGGAGCAGAGGCTGTCTCGGCCCCGGTGGGCTGGCCTTGCGGACCTGCCGCAGCGGTGCTGTCTGCCGCCGGAGCCGAGCCGGAGCCGCTCCCCGAGCCTGCCTGGTTGCCGTTGCCTGGCGCGGATGGGTCATGCGCCGCTCCGGGAGCTAACTCCCCCGGTGCAGTTGCGCTTGCCGTTTCATTCACGGGCGGCAGAGTGACAGCGCCTTCTTTCATTTGCAAATCGGAGAGCGACATGACGGTGGCCGGTGTGGGCTGCGCCGTTGGTTGCGAGACGGTTTGCGGGGCTAACTGCGTGAGTTCCGGCGCATGAACCACTATCGGCGAGGTTGTGCTGGGCGGAACGGGGAGTTTGGGCGCAGGCAAGTTGGCGGCAACCAGGTTTACGTCGGAGACATTCAATTCGTCGTTGGGGCGATCCAGGCTTGGCTTCACTTCGGAAGCGGTGGGCTTCTCCGGCTGGGGCGCAACGATGTTCTTGACCGTAGTCTTGCTCGGCGTCCAAAGGACGACCATCGGGACCGGCACTTCCTGTGTGAGAGCGACCGAATCTGGAATGTCAGGTTGAATGAGAGTCTGCGGACCGGGCTTGGCGTGGGCCACCTGGCGCATGGCGGGAGGCGACATCTTTTTGCCTGCGCCTGCTTTGCTGGAGACAAGTCGAGGTCCGGGATAGTGGACGAGGCCTTTGGAGGAGCGGCGCGCGAGTTGCTCCGGGGTGCGGAGGTCGAGATGGCGCACGGCATAATGCTCAGTCACAACGTGGGTGTTGATTCGCGGTGTGTAGGCGATGCCGAACCAAACGAGTGCAATTCCTCCGCAGTGGACGGCGATGGAGGCGAGAAAAGAAACGGGACGACGGCTGTCCTCTATCCGCTGGGTGAAGAGCGTGATGGTGGGGGAAGCTGCCATTTGTGAGTCGAGTCTCCCTCGCGCCGTGCCTGCTAGATATTCTAGCCTCTTTCAAAATGCGTAGATTGATTGAATTTGCCCCATAGCAGTCTTGATACCTCACGTGAGCCACTCGCAATTGAGACCGATTTTTCACAGGGTGGCAGGGAATACACTGAAACCGCACTCTGCCTATTCAGGCTCGATGTCGTTGGTCATAACAGGGTCGCGCATGGAACCGGATTTTGTTTTCCGGGCAGGTTGGCCGCGGGGAAAACAGAGAGGCAGAGCAGGGCAGGCAGCCGGCTCAAAAACAGGCTAAGGGATGAATCGAAGACTGCTGACGATCTTAGTTGTCGCGTTTGTGATTGCCGGAGCGTGCGCCTTTCTGGTCTATCGCATGGTGGGCAACCGGATCACGGCATCGAAGCCTGCCTCGACAACGACGATTGTGTCAGCGGCGAACAACATCAAGTTGGGATCGGTTCTGGCAGCGTCGGACCTCAGCACGATTGAGATACAAGGATCAGCACCCAAGGGGGCGATTCTGAAGACGTCTGATGCGATTGGACGCGGCGTACTTTCTGAGATATACCAAGGCGAACCGATATTGGAGAGCAGGCTTGCGCCGGTTGGCTCGGGCGGTGGGCTGGCGTCGACGATTCCGCAGGGAATGCGCGCCTGCGCCGTGAAAGTGGACGACGTGGTGGGAGTAGCCGGATTCGTGACTCCGGGCATGCGCGTGGACGTGCTGGTTTCCGGCAATCCGCCAGGCGGCATTTCACCCACGCAAGGCACCATGACGCGGACGATTCTGCAAAATATCCAGGTGCTTTCAGCGGGCACAGACATACAAAAGGACGCGGAAGGCAAGCCTCAGCAAGTGCAGGTGGTGAATCTGCTTGTGACGCCCGAGCAGGCGCAGACGCTGAGCCTGGCCAGCAATCAGTTGAAGATTCAACTGGTGCTTCGCAACCCGCTGGACACGAAAGTGACGGATGTTCAAGGCACCGCGATGGGCAATTTATTTGCAAATCAGGGTGCCGTCGCATCGCCGCAGCAACCTGCGGGCGCGCAAAAGCCAGCGCGCCGCCGCACGTATACGGTTGAAGTAATCAACGGCTCGAAATCGAGCGAGCAGAAATTTCCAGTTCCCGAGGGTCAGCATTGAGAGCGCAGGCCGCGATCGCCGTCTCATGCTTCAGTGTTTTGTCGCTAGTCTGCGCCGTGCCGCGCGGGCAGGCACAGGCTGCGCCTATCTCTACCGCCAAACCCGCAGCGATTTTGCAGGACTCCACGAATGAACTGTTTGTGGGCGTTGGCAAAACCGTGCTGGTGGATACCGCGCAGCCAGTTTCGCGCGTAGCCGTTGGATTGGGCGAAGTGGCGGAAGCCACTGCGGTGAGCCCGACGGAGATCATGATCAACGGCAAGGCTGCCGGCGAGACGAGCCTGATCATCTGGGATATCCGCGGCGGTCGGCAGTTCTTTAATGTATCGGTGCGTCCAAGCGCGAGTGCGGAGAGCGATCATCTTGCGTCCATTCGCCGCGAGTTACGGGCGGAGATGCCCGCGCAGAATGTGACTGTATCGATGGAGAATGGAAATGTGTTTCTCCGGGGCACAGTGAAGGACCTTACGCAATCTGATCGCGCAGTGAAGATTGCGGCGACGGTGGGCAAGGTGGTGAACCTGCTGGATGTGCAGGTGCCAGCGTCTGACCCGCAGATCTTGATCAAGGTTCGCTTTGCGAGCGTGGACCGCAGTCTTGAAAAGCAGCTGGGCATTAATATTTTCAGTTCTGGTTTTAACAATGTGCTTGGAGGAGTCACGACCGGACAGTTTTCACCTCCAACCGTAACTAGCTCTGCCACAGGCGGGAACACTGTAAACGTCTCGAACGAACTGAACCTGATGGCTTTTCTTCCGGGCACGGGTCTGGGTGCCACACTGCAGGCACTGCAAACGAAAGGCTTGGTGCAATTGCTGGCGGAGCCGAATTTGCTGACAGCGAATGGGAAGCAGGCGAGCTTTCTGGCGGGCGGCGAGTTTCCGTTTCCGGTGGTGCAGGGCTCTGCGTCGGGCGGATCGTCGGTGACGATCATGTTCAAGGAGTACGGCATCCGGCTCAATTTCATTCCGACGATTACGCCGCGCGGTACGATCCGGTTGCAGGTTGCGCCCGAGGTGAGCTCCCTGGACTACACGAACGAAGCGCACATATCTGGATTTCAGGTGCCAGGCATTACGACGCGCAAGGTGAATACGGAAGTGGAACTGAGCGATAGCCAGAGCTTTGTGATTGGCGGATTGCTGGATAACTCCGAGACACAGAGCTTCCAGAAGATTCCATTTCTAGGGGACGTTCCGATCCTGGGCAAGTTCTTCCAGTCGATGACGCGTACCAAGAACAACACGGAACTGATCGTGATTGTGACGCCAGAGATAGTGGCCCCGATCCCTGCTGGCACAGCGCTTCCGACGCCAAGTTATCCAGTGCCGTTCCTTCCGCCGAATTCAAACATCCCCATGCACACGCCGGATGCCAAGACGGACGCAAATACCCCCAAGCCAGCACCAGCCACTCTCCCTGTTGAGACGCTGCAAGAGAGTATGAAGCCGGAGAAGCCCCTGGTTATCGAAGGCGTATCAGGCACGTTCGGAGCGGCATCGACGGCATCCACTTCCGGTGGCGCGGCTGCGACGCCCGCATCGCCTCAACAATGAGCTTTTGGGAGAAGATAAGGGCCGGACTGCGCGCGAGCTTTGCCGCCCGCCCGCCCATTGCCGACACGCGGATGCAGGTGATGAATCGAACGCGCGGCAATGTGCTGGCAATGCAAGTTGAGGTCGCAGGGGCGGGACCATCGCGCAGAAAAGGGCTGCTGGGACGCACCGGGCTTGAGGCGGGAGAAGGGCTTTGGATTGTTCCCTGCGAGAGCGTGCATACGTTCTTTATGAAGTTCCCGATCGATCTTGTGTATCTGGATCGCAAAAACCGCATTCGCAAGTTGCGCAGTGAAGTTGGCCCGTGGCGCGTTTCTGCCTGCTTTTCGGCACACTCCGTGCTGGAGCTTGCGGCCGGCACTATTCGAGCCACCGAGGTGCAGCGAGGGGATACGGTGGAGTTTGTTCCATCGGTGAAAGGCGATATTCCAATTTAGGGTGTGCCGCGCTCGTGGCTCGGCTGCGAAGATTGAGATGCCTGGGGGCCACGGCGCGGTTGGAGAATCCTGTGAGTTCAATCGCACATTTTGAGCAAGGGAATTGACTGCAGAAATGCGCGCTGCCCGTTCCTTGCCCCTTTAAAATCAGAGAATGCGGTCAAGGCCCTGAATATTGAATTGGTCACGATGCGACAAATCTGTTTTCGAGCGGAGTGGGAGGCCATATCTGCGGAGCCGGCAGAACGCAGACGCCTTTGAACAGGGAAATGAAGGAGAAAAATGGTTCGGGGAATTTATCTTGTCGGGTTTAGCGGATCCGGCAAGTCAACGATTGCTAAATTGATCGCCAAGAAGCTGCAGTGGCCGGCTTGCGATCTGGACGAACTGATCGTCGAGCGCAGCAACCTTACGATCCCTGTCATATTTCAACGAGAAGGGGAACCGGGATTCCGGCTTCGAGAGGCCGAGGCGCTTCGCGCGGTTTCCAGTAGCGGCGCTTTTGTTGTTGCGACCGGGGGCGGCACCGTGGTTCGGCCGGAGAATCGCGCATTTATGGCCACCAAGGGCTGGGTGGTCTGTCTTGATGCGCAGCCGCAGACCATTCATGCCAGAATTCAGCGCCAGCTCAAGAAATCCGAGCAGGGAGCAATCCGCCCCATGCTCGACGCAGCCAACGCGCTGGATCAGATTCGCGCGCTCAAACACACTCGCCAATCGGCGTATGGGCTAGCCGATTGGACCGTGCACACGGATCGCCTGACGGAAGAGCAGGTGGTTAACGAAGTGATTCGGGCGGTTGAGATACTTGAGAATTCGAACGTGTTGTTGGAGGCTGAGGACGCAGCAGGATCGTCTTTGCGCCAGTCGTTGAATCCGGAAATGCCGGCGCCGATCGTAGTGGCGGCCGGACCGTGGCCGTATCAAGTTGTGGTGGGCTGGGACAACCTGAATTTGCTAGGGGAGCAAGTTCGGCGAGTACTGCCCCAGGCGCGGCGGGTAGCCATCCTGACCGACGCTGACACGTGGGAGCGCCTTGAAGAGCGAGTCAGGCATTCGTTGCAAGCGGCCGATTTTGAAGTCCACGTTCGAACAGTTGCAACGGGCGAGGCCATCAAGTCCCTGGAGGAAGTGAGTGCTATTCACGATTGGCTTCTTGGCCTGCCGCTGCGCCGAGATGACATTTTCCTCACCCTTGGAAACAGCGCAATAGACGATCTGGGAGGCTTTGCCGCGTCCACTTATATGCGAGGCGTGGCCCTGGTGAAGGTGCCTACCTCACTGGAGGGCATGGTTGACAGTGCGATCGGCGGGAAGTCAGCGCTTAACCATCCCCGCGCACGGAACCTGATTGGAACTTTTTACCAGCCTCGGTTGGTTTGGGCAGATGCTTCGCTGTTGCAGTACGAACCGCAGCGAGAGATTCGTGCTGAATTTGCGGAGGTGGTGAAGTACGCCATGCTTGAAAGCTCGTTGTTGCGAGATCTGGTGGCAGGTACCTCGTTGTTCGACGAACTCAAGCAAAACTTAGACCGATTGAAGGGCCTCGAAAAGGGAATTCTCCTCAAGGTGATTGCCAGGTGCATTGCCTTGAAGTCCCAGGTGGTTGCCGGGGACGAGCGCGACGTGGGCCAGTATCGAATTCTTCTTAACTATGGACATACGATTGGCCATGCGCTTGAAACCGCGACCAACTATGAAATAGCCCACGGTGACGCTGTCGCAATAGGTATGGCGATTGAGGCAAGTCTGTCGGTTCGTCTTGGTTTGGCCACCGCGGATGTTGAGGCTTGCCAAAGGGAACTCCTTACTCAATTTGGATTGCCCACGAAGCTCCCGAAAGTCTTGCTCGACCACTTGCTTTCTCTTATCTACTCAGACAAGAAGGTACTTGGTGGAGCGCCGCGCTGGATTCTACCTGTAGCGCCAGGTCGCGCTGTTGTTTCAAACAGTGTTGCTGAACCGGATTTAATCGCGGTCCTGAAGGAGCATTCTTTGTAGCTTCCCCAATCCGAGTTGCAAACATCGCTCGAAAATGGGCCGACACGATGTCTTGGCTCGTGCTCGAATGAGCAAGTGGAGAGAAAGAAGGCCATCCGCTGGCTTGGACAAAGCCCATGAAGACGCGGAGCTTGCGAGCGCACGATGTGCACCGTTTTGGGCCTGAGTGGGCATAAAGACACGTACTTGGGCGTGGATAAAAATGGCTGGAACGGTTTATGGCGGCGGACGCAGTCCGGAGAGAATCCCTCTCGGCATCCAATTCCCGTTAACAGGGAATTTTACAGGAAAAACTCTCGACTTAATGCCAGTCTCCTAGTCGCAACCCGCCATATTTCATGCAGATAGCAGTGTTTGGAGACAAGCGGAACAGGGAATTAATTTGGCCGCATCAGGGAATTTGAATCCCTGTTTCCCTATTTATTCAGGATCGCAATGCTGATGACTTGGTACCGCTTTTCTAATTATCTTGAGGTTCCATCAAGTAGAGTGAGGCATTCAAAGCAGTCGGCCATCGATCAATGTCTTTTTGCACTTTGAGTGCGTCATGTGGAGGGATTACACAAATCTTTAGTGTAGGAGACGAGTCCTCGAAGATGCTCATTGAGCCAACCGAACCTAATGTACTCTTGCTCGAGTCGCACTCCTTCCCGGATCGTGTTGTCCCGTAAACAGCGATAAAGAGTTTGCTCTTCTTGCGTCAGCCTAAGCAGGTCCACTCGCAGTGGGCAGTCTTCTACGCCCCAAAACAGGCTGTGTGCATTTAGCGTTGCTCGGTCCATTAGAAACGAGTCCGCGTGATCGAAATGAACTCTCAACTGGTCCAATATGCCAAAGCCGTGAGTGTCGATGTCTCCCCAATAGTGAATGGCACAACCATGCAGCCAATGGCAACGCGACAGAGCTTCCCATCCGTAGCCGGCTCCAAATATAGCGATGGAATCGCGCAAATGTGGAAAGGCCAGAAAGTTGATTTCGTTCTCGATGATGAAGGCTCGCCGCGCGCTTATACACAAGTGACTAAAGCTTTCTGCGTCTAAAGCGATGTCTGGACATAGTGGGCTTAGTCCCCACGCGATCGCTGGATCGAGAACCCTGAAGCGAATCAGCACGGGCTTATCCAGGAATCCGTAGCGCGCTGCGAATTGGCGAGAGCCGCTCTTGGTGCAGTCCACGGCTTCAGCGGGCAGCGCAAGATCTAGCAGCTCCGCCAAAACGCCACGATGTGTTTCGATAAACTTCGTATGCAAGCCGGGAATATCGACCTGCCGCAGATAGATATTGGGATGTGGATTGTTGACCAGCCAGGAAACTACTCCCAGCAGGCGTGGCCAATCGCTCTCCAAATCCAGAGCTTCCAGCGGGTGCTTTTCCAACCAAGGCAGCAAGCCAGGCAGAGAATGGCGAGTTGTCTCGACCATGCCTATGAATCGATTCCATTCACTCTGCTTATCAAGCCATCTCAGAGCGTCTTCTAGTGTGTCGATCCACGCACATGCAGGCAATCGCTGCGCACCTTGAACGCGGTGTTGAACCTCGCGCAACTCCAGACGCAGAATAGGCTCTTCAGCTAGTTCGGCAGCCCATAACCGAACTTTGTCAAATCGATTCGACAAAGTGGTGGAATCAGGCGTTCGGAGCGGTAGACGTAACGGAAATCGATGGCTTTCTGCCAAGGCTTCTCGCAATAGATCGCCGCGCTCCCAAAGCCGCATCAGGTTTGCTTTCAGATCAGACGTGCCGCTCCAATTCACAGTGTCACTTCCTGTGCGGATTGTGGCCCAATCGCCTTCTTCTGCTCGCGGTATTCTTCGATAGACAGGTTCCGGAGCCTTGAGTCCTTTCCGCCCTCGTTATGAACAAACCCGACACTAGAGACGAATGGTTCAATGATATGAATCTTCTGCAGGGGAGTGACAATCATCAGTTGCAGATTGAGCTGGCGAAATAATTTCAACCCATACTGCGCGGACTCATCTGTCCCCCGGCCAAAAGCTTCGTCGATCACAACAAAACGGAAAGAGCGCGAGCGCTCTGCTCCCCATTCAAGGCCGAACTGGTAGGCGAGACTGGCTGCAAGAATAGTGTAGGCCAGCTTTTCCTTCTGTCCACCTGATTTACCTCCGGAATCGGAGTAGTGCTCGTGCTCGCTGTCATCTGCTCGCCAGCGTTCGCTTGCCGCGAAGAGAAACCAGTTGCGGACATCGCTGACCTTCTCCGTCCAACGCCGGTCAAGCTCTGTAAACCCATCCCGCCCGCGGAAGCGATTAATGATGGCCTTGACTTGAAGAAACTTAGCATCGGAGTATTGGGCGTCATCTGATCCCGTGACCGCCCCTTCGGTGCATGTACGCAGGTCCTGCTGAAAATCCCGGATCTCGGCGTCCAGGCTCGGTTGCGACTCCAGCACAATATAGCGGCCCGGGTTGTAATCAATGGCGGATAGAGATTGGTTGATCTGCGCGATACGCTCTTTGATCGTCTCACGCTGCCGGGCCAACTGGCCATTGAAGTTGGCAATTTCATTGATGGTGTTGACATTGAGCAGTTCCTTGAAGCGCGCCTCAAAGCGCGGCAGGTCGTCCCTGTTCAAGCGGGTAAGCAGATTGCCATATTCAAAAGCGGCCTCCAGGCTGGCGTCCATCTCCGCCGTATCGAGTTTGAATTCATCTTTGAATGACGCCATCGCCTTGATGATCCGTTCCGCCAGGAGCTTGATCTTCTTGTCCTCGGAATCGATTCGAGCCTGCAACCAATTACGCACATCCTGCTGGCGATTGTCACACGATTCCACAGTGAGTGAATGGTCACCAAGCACCTCAGCGCACATCTGCTCCAGCTTTGACGAAAGAGCATCGTCAAAAACAACTCCTTCGCACAGTGGCTCGGTTTGCTTCCGTAGCTCTTGCGCATCCATGCGACGTTGCTCTGTCTTGGCCCGCCTTTCCCGCACGCCTTGCAATGCTGAATCTGTCTGCCCGCGTGATGCTATGCTCTCCTGCAATTGTTCATTCAGCTGCCTGAGTGCGTCGGACGCCGCTTCCAGCCTCTTTAGCTCCTCGGAAAGCCGGACAATTTCGGTTGCAACACTAGCCCAGTCCAGCTCCTCGAAGTCATTGAACTCATCAAGACGCGTCAAGGCATCGAGGCGGCTCGCCAGCTTCTTTCTCGTATTTTGCGTTTCATTTATCGCGTCCATTACCGCGCCCATGCTGGTTTCTAAACGGCGCTGGTTGGTCTCCAATGCCGCGATCTTCTCGCTGTTGTTCCAGCCAAGCACATCGCGGCTGCGATCATCGATGTTGTGGCGGTCGTCCTTTACGTGACGGCCGCTCGGATCTTTGCTCTGGCCAGCACGTGTGATGGCGCGCGGTTCTCGCCGGAACTGTTCGTGCGTTACGCAGCAGGCAACATTGAAGCGATGGGCAAGTTCACGCTCGACCCAGTCATAATATGGTGAGTCTGGCTTGATGAGAAGCTTGCGAACCAAAGAATCTTGATGCAACTCCGGCAAATTTCCATACTTGCGCAATTGCACGGGATAATACACGAGCATACCCTTCAGATTTCGACTGTCCACCCATTCTTCAACGATCTTGTAATGAGCATCTGGCACCAGCAATGTGAGAGCGAAGCCCCGCAATAGGCGCTCAGCAGCGCCCTCCCAGGTTTTCTGGTCGTCGCGAATCTGGATCAATTCGCCCACGAAGGGCATGTCGTCCGCATTGAATCCCAGCGCCGCACACAGCGCTTCACGTATCTGAATCTGCCGGGCATCGATTTTGCTGCGGCGGTTTCTGAGGCTAGTAATCTCCGCGGTCAACCCGTCGTGGTCTTGCTGCCCCTGCCGAAGAGTCACACCCTGCTCAGTGAGGAGGTTTTGCAATTCGGCATCGCGGGTGCGATCTTCTTCGCGCCAAGAATTAAAGCGGCTGTGTTGATTGTCGAACGCAGTAGCATCCGTGGCGATGGGCTCATTGAGAACTGCGGCCAATCTTCCATAGCGCTCCGCTTTATTCCGGCGCGCCTCCCGCAACTGTTCTTTCTTGCGAATCTCTGCTGCAAGCTGTTCTAGCCGATCTCCGCCATTATTGTTGATTGCCTGTTTGAGTTCATCAATCTGATTGTTCTTCTCGCTCAGTTCTGTATACAGCCGCCGCACCTGCCCGTCTGCCCGATTCCATTCTTCGGCAATCTGCTCAAGGCGTTTATCGAGGAGTCCAAGTTTCAGGATTGCAAAGTGTGCACGGAGGCTATCGCGGCATTGACGTAAGGATTCGACTTCGACGGACAGTGTTGTGTGGCGCTCATAATCGATTACCAGCGGCGTAAGAAGCTCGACTTGCCGCTTAGCCTTCAACACAGCCTCGTGAGCGCGATTGAGATCGTCGAAATGGCCAATAAGAGCTTGAATGCGCGGCGCTACGTCAAACGGCTCCAACATATGGCTGCGAACGAAATCGGTAAGGTTTCCCACTGATTTCATCGACACTGTCTGATGAAATAGCTCCAGGGCTTGGTCGTTCTCAATCCCGAAACGGCGCCTGAACCATGCCGCGTAAGGAGGGAAGCTATCAAAGACCTCGCCGCCGAGCCCACGCAGCTTTTTTCGGAGTTGCGTAATATCCGAACCGAAGTTGGCAAAGTCGATAGCAATCGACAAATTCCGGTCTGAGCCGACGAAAAAGCGCGCTGGTTGCCCGGCCGGCTCCTTCATCCAGAATACTTGGGCCAGGGTTACGGTTTGGCCATAGCCAGTGTTATGAAACACACCGAGGATAACGGAATAGTTATTGTGGCTGCGTAAAGGAACAGGTTTTGCCGTTCCTGTGATTTCGTTGCGCTCCGATTTATAGTAGCCGAGCACATAGGATCGCAACGACCGCTCCTTGCTGTCAGCTCCAGCGGCCTTGTTGTATGCGATTCGCTGAGCAGGAACGAGTAGCGTTGTGATGGCATCGACGAGCGTGGACTTGCCCGATCCAATGTCTCCCGTGAGCAAGCCATTCTGCCCGTTGAGTTGGAGTGCCCACACTTGTCCGTCGAATGTGCCCCAATTGAACACCTCTAGCCTCTGGAGGCGAAATCCAGATAATGCGCCTTCTGACGCGAATTCGAGATCAAGCGCTTGCGTGTCAGCCATGTTATCTCTCATCCTCTTCCGAGGAACCGTCCACGAAATGCGTGCGGTAGACCGTCAGATGCGCATCAAATTCGCTCAGCCATTGTGCATCCACGAAAGCCCGCAAGATCCGCCGGACTTCATAGTTGGGGCCGCCTGTCGAAGCAGTTCCTTCCGTCGGCTTGAGTATTCGTAAAAAACCAAGATCAACCACTTTCTTGAGATTAGTCTCAAACTGATCCCTAAACTTCACTTCATTGCTGGATTGCGGCATGAATACGCGAATCAGTTCAATCATTTCGTCACGGCTCATCACTAGCCGCGTATCGCCACCGCGTGTGTCGAATTCAGCCAATTTCTTTCTCAGGAGCGCCAATAGCAAACTGACCGGGAAAGAGAGCTGGCGGCGGACTACCAAACGCGGAAGCGGGGTTGTTAGCCCATCATCCTTCTGCTCCGGGCGGCTTTTCAAGAAGGCATAACCTTCTGCCTCATCCAACACTAAATCCAAATGAAGCGCCGTAACATAGTCGCGGACACGTGCCTGCAAACTGAGCAGATCTCCCCACAGGCGCTCATCGCTGTCACGGTAGAGTACGCCTTTTAGCAGGCAGATGAGCAGAACGGACAAATTTGCCGCAGGGGTTGCGGCCGGGGTCGAAGTGGGGAGATCGTTTGCCATTGTCGCCATCACTGTCTTTAGTTAGCGCACAAATATCACATGAGGCAGCCTTGCACTTCGAAGCAACTTCTCGCCGGTAAGTGCGGAGGCTTCCCAGTGTACAAAATCCTGCCTGCTCTCGTTGACCACGGTTGTGAATACATCGCAACCAAGTTGCAGATATGTCACTAACTCTGCTAATCCTTCTTGCAAAGGATGGGCCTCTAGTAGTTCGCTCAACGAAATCTGCGATCTGTCCTGCAGGGCATGGCGGATATGACGAGTCAGTCGCGTTTTGTCCACTACTACTTGGCTAAATAGCGCCTGATCGTCGATCTGCTCATCGCCGTACTGTAGACAGAGACTGTCAATGACTGACTTTAAAGGCGGGGTGAATAATGGACGCTCCATGGGGAGCGTAATCTCCGGATGCGGTTCCGCCAAATCCATCGCAAGCTGTGCAGGCTGATTATCCCGCACAGCAAGTGCGTTGCGCTCAATACTGTGCAGGATATCCATGATCCTCTTATTTTCCAGCCAAGCTTGGTCGTCCAGAAAACGTCGTAACTGTTCTGATAGCAGTGCCACAGTACGTTGCGTATGTTCACCCGCTTCCAGCCAGTCGTAGTGGACTCGGCGAAGACGATTGTCGGGTTCTAGCGCTTCGACGGCCGGCAGTGCCATTACCCAATCCAGGAGTTCAGAGAATTCCTGTTGGCGGCGGTTGGAAAGCAAAAACTCCCAAAATGCCCGAAAACTTCTCCCTTGATCAGAATCGGTAATGGTGTCGCGTTCACCCAGTACTTCTTCCAATAATTTGCCTTTGCCGCCCTCCCACATGGCTATGTGTTCACGTACGCGGCGGTCAAGTTGACGGAAGTTGGCTTCTACCTCACGAAAGTCTGCAAGCAATTCACGCGCTCCCTGCATGAACTGCTGAAAGCGATCCTTCACGGCACTGTCGTCCAGTATTGGTAACTGGCCTGATAGAACTTGGGCAATCTCAGCGTCGATTTTGTCGCGGCGTACCTGCAATTCGGCAATCCGTCTTGCAGGATTAGACTCCGTGCCGTCGCGCATCTGCTTGAGTAGATCGAATAGCGTGAGCAGGCGGGATTCAGTGCCGATAAACTGCCGGTCAGCCAGTTGCTCCAACCATGCGAGTGCTTTCTCCGAAGAAGGAGTCAGATCAAACTGCGCTTCATCGGTTCCGGAGCGATAGAATTTGCGTAGCCACCCTTTGTCGGCGGCAGTCCAGTCGTTCAAGTATTCCAACGCTGGTTTGGGAAAAGCGTCCTCGCCCAGAGATTGCCGAATTTCGTAGAGCACATCGTTGAGAGCTTCGGCCATGTCTGAAGCTGCGATTACGCGCACATTCGAAACGATGAATACCCGGTGCAGAAAACTTGCAATCAGTGGTGCATGCTCAGAGCGCAGCAACCGCCACGCCGGATGGTGTGTACGAAGCGCATCAAGTGTCACGAAATCGAGAATCATATTGCGCCGCTTTCAGAATTGAGGCTCCGGACGGTCTCACACTATGACAGCCCCGAGCGGCCAACTTCGAGTCACTGCACTCTTTTTCCTTTGGCCGGGACGAGCTTGGGCTGACGTTTGCCTTGAGCCAGCTCGTTTTTGTTCGGCTTCAATTCATCGAAGAGCCAGAAGGTGGCCTCCTTGTGCGCGGCCCATGCACCGCTCAGGTTGCTCAAAACCAAAACTGCCTCTTCCGCGCTGCCCGGCGAATACATCTCCGGCGGATCCTCGGGCAATGGCTTGCGCGCGGTTAGGTAGAGTTCCACATGCCGGTTGGCGGCGCGCGCGATTTCGAGCGCTGCTTTCGCGCCAGCGCGGTCGCCGGCCAGGAAGCGCTCCAGCACGCGCCCCCAGGCAAAGTTGGCCAACGCGTCGTTCTCATACTTTTTGATCAGCTTGCCCGCGCCTTTCAAGTCGCCAACAGTCAAGTAAAGCCCCAGCAGCGGATCGCGCACACCTTGGTTGTCGTTGGGATTCAGCTCCAGTATTTGTTCGTAAATGCCGATTGCATCCAAATTCAGCCCGGCCTCTTTCTGCTCAGAAGCCAGTCGATCCAAGGCGCGCATCCACGGACGGGTCTCCAGCAGCAGCCAGAAATGGCCCTTGTTTTCTTGAATGAACTTCGCGCCCAGCGCCCGCTCGCCAACCTCGACGGCCTTCTTGAGACCCTCGATGAGGGCCTTCCGCGTCGGTGCATC
>Ga0364866_10522_pt1 | contig 22665 bp, 32 predicted proteins | sample ExccelAu500001D3_3_FD_206913 | JGI IMG/M metagenome (GOLD analysis project Ga0364866, IMG submission 206913) | Enriched cells from Trout Bog Lake Hypolimnion, Wisconsin, USA - BchlTB.Aug13.5000.01.D3 | ecosystem: Environmental > Aquatic > Freshwater > Lake > Hypolimnion/Profundal zone | place... | reverse complement strand
CTATGCCTAATTCGGATTTATCTTTGCACTTTGCCGATGGCACTCAACTAACTGGGATTACTCAACATAATCTCGCTTTGCTTAAGCAGTTACTTGAGGTGTTACGTTGACGCCCATCATGCGACCCTCTTTAGAGCTCACCGAGGTTTATCTTTATCGAGACGCTATTGATTTTCGAAAATCTCATCGAGGACTCGCTGCGATTGTTGAGTGTGAACTGGGTCATAATCCGTTTGAGGGTGGCTTTTATGCGTTCACCAATAAACAACGTACTAAAATAAAATGTTTGTTTTGGGAAAATACCGGCTTTGTGCTGTATTACAAGGCGTTAGTTGAAGATAAATTCAAGTGGCCTAAAGGCGATGAGACGGTGTTGACCTTAACGGGGCAACAGTTAAATTGGCTCTTGGATGGTTATGATATTGCCGTGATGAAAGGTCATAAAAATCGACATTATGAGTCTGTTTTCTAAGGAAAATACTGCCTTTTTTCGTTAAGATTTGGTATAATATCACCATGATTTTAAAGAACTTTTAGACCTTAGTGCACAACGATAATTCCGACTTTTTGTCTCCGGAAATCATCGCTGCTTTGCTTGAAAAAGCTCAACGTGTCGATGAGTTAACTCAAACCGTTGAGCTTAATTCAGAACTGATTTCTTCGCTTAAACACCGGATTGAGATCTTAGAAGAAGTCCTACGCTTATCCAAAATCAAACGCTTTGCCCCCTCAAGTGAAAAATCAGGGCAAAGCTCTTTATTCGATGACGCCGAAACTGAAGCCACGATTGACTTTGAAGCGGCCACCGATGAAACGGCTGAGGATGAAGACTTTATCGAAGCGGGTGTTAATGCTACTCCCCCTGAATCTCGCCAACCTAAACCAAAAACCGGGCGCAAACCTTTTTCTAAAGATTTACCACGTGAACAAATCTTTATCAGATTATCTGATGAAGAAAAAGCAGGTGCGATTTCGACTTTCTTTACCAAGGTTAAAGAAGAGCTCGATATTATTCCCGCCCAAGTGCGCGTTTTAGAATATATGCAAGAAAAAGCGGTGTTTCTAGAATCCACTCAAGCAGACATACCCCGTCATATCATTGCTGCCACGCTCCCTAGGCATCCAATTCCCGGGGCGAGGGGGAGTATTGAACTGATCAGTTTTGTTCTTATCTGCAAATACGCCGACGGCTTACCGCTGTATCGACTTGAAAAAATCTTAGCCCGTTATGGCGGCGAGCTCTCAAGAGCGACGCTGGCCAACTGGATGATTCGTTTAGCCCGACCACTACAGCCTTTAATTAATCTGATCCGCGATCATCAACAAGCCGGTGACATCATCATGGCCGATGAAACGCGCGTACAGGTCCTTAAAGAATTAGGGCGACCGGCCACATCGGATAAATACATGTGGGTGACCTTAGGCGGGCCCCCTGAGCAACGCAGTGTTTTATTTGAATACGATCCGTCGCGTGGGCAGGAGATTCCCGTGCGTCTACTGGAAGGTTTTCATGGTTATCTGCAAACCGACGGTTATGCTGGTTACAATGAGGCGTGCCGCATCAATCACATCACCCAATTAGGATGCTGGGATCACGCACGTCGCAAATTTAAAGAAGCCGTTGATGCGCAACCTAAACCCAAGAAAGGAAAGGTGCATAAGGCCAGTAAAGCAGATGATCTCCTACGTTTAATCAATAAACTTTATCGGATTGAACGGGAAATAAAAGAATTGAGTGCGGCTGAAAAATTCCAGCAACGCTGCAAAAGAAGCCGGCTCATTTTGGAGGAAATCAAACAGTACTTGGATGATAATCAACCCAAAGTACCCAAAGATGGCTTAACCGGTAAGGCTATGACTTATCTGTGTAACCAATGGGAGAAATTAATCATTTATTGCACTCATGGTGAACTTAATATCAGCAATATTCTCGCAGAAAATGCGATTCGCCCCTTTGTGATGGGTCGAAAAGCCTGGTTATTTTCTGATACCACCAAAGGGGCGCAAGCCAGCGCGATTCACTACAGTTTAATCGAAACAGCTAAAGCCAATGGCTTGGAACCTTACCGCTATTTAACGCAAGTGCTCAAGGCCTTGCCTTATGTTGATACGGTAGAAAAGCTTGAAGCCTTGTTGCCGTGGAATTTTAAAAATAGCCATTTTGATGAGTAGGGGAAGTACGCGGTTTATTGAGCGCTTACCCTACAGGAAGTGAGGCACGAAGTAATTGCTGACTTTGATCAGCCGTCAACGGCGACCAGTCAATAAGAATAATAGGCATGGGTACTGATTTCAGTAACCATTGCGTCATAATCCCATAGATAGCCTTTCGTTCATTTCCAAGATTAGCATTCCCCACCAACCGATCCATTCGCTTAATTTTATGTTTGATAAATGCCTGACCTGATAGAGCCCGCCCCAGCGTCGTAATAGATATAGAAGCACCACTTAAACTAGCCTCGACTGCTGCCATTAGAGCTTTAAGCCTCGTTTCATGAATGCTAGGGAGGGATAATTTCAAGAAGCTATGTAGCGTTTGAATAATTGACATAAGGTTCTCCAGATAACATATTTATTTGGAAACAAAACTTATATCAATCTCATTTGGCATCATGAGTACAAATAAATACCTATAGTCTTTTGTTTTTTATGATGTATTTGTGGGGATACCTCAGGGTCAAACCCCTTTTAAATTAAGCATATTTACATTCATTGTGATTTTTTGCTATGCTCCCGCCTTTATATTTTCTAACTTGGAGTGGGATGATTTTATGCGTACGACTAGGGAAACTGGGGGCGGTTTTTTTATGCCTACCGGGTTTCGCATAATTCATCAGAGGTAAGCCGAGTCCATAATATATTTGATTAGCGGTTGCCTATGCTAGAATTATAAAAATAGATTGTCTCTCTTGGAGAAGAAAATGACTGATGATGAATTAAAGGCTTTGGTTGCGGGTCTTGCCGTTGCTCAAGATCGTACCGATGAGCAAATGCAACGTACTGATGAGCAAATGAAGCGTACAGATGAGAAGCTGGAGCGCATTGGTATTATGGTTGGTAACATTGCACAAAATCAGGGCGCTGTTGCCGAGGAATTTTTTTACAACTCCCTAAAAGAGTCTCAAACACTGGCGGGAGTGCATTATGACTTTATCGATAAGAGTGTCTTTCGTACCGGCAATGGCGTAAGCGATGAATACGACATGATCTTGGTTAACGGTGAAGATGTCGCCATCGTTGAGGTTAAATACAAAGCTCATGAAAAGGATTTGGATAAGTTATTGACCAAGAAAATTGATAATTTTAAAAAGCTGTTTCCGGCCTACAAAGATTATCGCCATCATTTGGTGCTGGCAACTTTTCATTTGTACAACGAAGTGAAAGAGCGAGCCTTGCAAAACAACGTCATCGTGTTACAGCGTAAAGGTGATATTGTTGAAAGTTATCTGCCTGATCAGCAATGAAATTAATAAAAAGCTTAGCCCTCCTGTTTGGCTCTAATTGCTAAAAAAATGGGGTCAAGTCTTTCGTTATTATATTTACATAAGAAAGGTAAAAAAAAATAGGGGACGTACCACGGTTTAGTAGCTCATATCTGGTTTTCCTATAATGGCTGTTATGTTAAATTGCTTTTCTTTTCTTGTGCGCTACACAGGTTTTCATTAACCAGAAATACATGAAAGATTGTTGGAAACTTAAAGTGAATGTTGTACTATTTGACTATGTTAAAAACAATTAAAATTATCAGTCGTATATCCTCTGTTGAAACAATTGCTGAAGGCCATGGTATTAGAGAGCTTGCTCAATTACGAGAACGATATGGGCTTGGAAATTGGCGTAAAAAGAAAGGTGTCGCTGTTGTTGAAATGCTTAATGGACTATCTTCAAAAGCTGAGATACATTGGTACGAAGCGCATGGTGTTGGAAAAGTCAAAATGAAAGTAAAGAGGTGGTTATGAAATTCGTAGTTTGTATGGATAATGCCGAGCTTGGTGATCTTTCCGCTGACGACCTAACAATTGGACGTCTTTATGAGGTGATCGAAGATGTTGATATGTATGGCATGTTGCGTATTATTGATGATTCAGGTGATGATTATCTTTATCCTGCGACATTTTTTGAATCAGTGGAAATTCCTGATAGCGCAGCTGAAAGGTTGCACCATGTCTACAGTCGAACAGGTTAACCCACCCAGGGAAAAAGGAAAAGAAAAAAGGGGTCAGACGTTCGCAGTAACAACAATTTAGCTAGCGGGTTAAAGTCCCGCCCAAGGAGTTGTCCATACGCCTTGGTAGTACGAAGGAGCGGCGTTTGAGCAATCAAGAGTCGTGAGTTCCTAAACGACAAAGATATAGGCCGTTTTGAAGGTTGAACCGTGAGTAGCCTCGTAAACTTAATTATGGTTGCCGACCTCGTGTCTGTATAGGGAAGGCCGTAGTATTGGTATGTTGATAATGGAAGCCATACCAGTGAACCATCGGGGTAGCAGGGTCGGCATGTATCGGAAGTTAAATTGGGAAGTAGCGGAGATCCATAACGGTGGCGGGGAGGCCGCCGACTGCTGCGTATAAGGTAACGAAGTCGTAGCAGATCGTTATGGAAGTCGGAGGGGTGCATAGTACCGATTGAGGCTAAGGACAACATAACCTTAGCTGAGGGAAGGCGCCCTGCTTTGTTCACGCAACTGAAGAGTGGAGGAAAAGGGGATTGCCATGTTGCTATTAACCCCTGAGAGAATCAGGACACTACAGAGGAAGCTTTATATCAAGGCCAAGCAGGAACCGGCCTATCGTTTTTACGCACTTTACGACAAGCTGTATCAAGCAGATATACTCCATTATGCTTGGCGGTTAGTTAAGGCGAATAAAGGCAGTCCCGGTGTTGATGGGATGAGCTTTGAAGCCATAGAGAGCGGAATAGGGGTAGGTTATTACTTGGAGTTACTCAGCCGTGAATTGCAAGATAAGACTTACCAAGCAAATCCGGTAAGGCGAGTTATGATACCAAAAGCGGATGGTAGTTTACGCCCGCTTGGCATACCAACGATTCGAGATCGCGTGGTTCAGATGGCACTAAAGTTAGTGATAGAGCCGATCTTTGAAGCAGATTTTTGCGAGCATTCCTACGGGTTTCGCCCGCAGAAGTCAGCGCATCAAGCGATAGACGCTATTGCCGATGGAATGTGGCAAGGACAAACGCAAGTGATAGATGCTGATCTGTCGAAATATTTTGACAGTATCCCGCACAGTAAGCTTCTGGCAACAGTCGCTGAACGCATTGCCGATGGGGCAGTACTGGCCCTCATTAAGCAATGGCTGAAAGCTCCTGTCATAGGTGAAAGTGAGAATGGGAAAACGGCTTGTGTAGGTGGAGGCAAAAGCAATCGGCGCGGCACACCGCAAGGTGGTGTTATCTCACCGTTGCTATCAAATCTCTATTTACACCTATTGGATCGTATCTGGCAGCGTCATGAATTGGCACGAAAACTACAGGCAAAGTTAATCAGATATGCTGATGACTTTGTGGTGATGTGTCGAAAAGATGTTGTCGCACCGTTGGCTACAATACGGAGCATACTGGAAAAGCTAGAGCTTAACCTCAATGAAAGCAAGACTAAAATCGTTGATGCCAACAAAGAAGAGTTCTACTTCCTAGGTTTCGCGCTGAAAGTAAAAGTCAGTTCGAAAGGCAAGCGTTATGCGCATGTCAATCCTAAAGAACAAGCGGTGGAGAAGGTAAAGAATCGTATCAATGAAATAACGGCGCGGAATCAGGCATGGAGACCGATAAAAGAAGTAGTGCGCGACTTAAATCAAGTGCTGTGTGGATGGTCGGGTTACTTCCATTATCGAAATTCTTCGTTAGCCTTAAGCAAGGTCAAACGTCATGCAGAAGAACGGTTGAGAATCCATCTTCGTAAACGACACAAAGTAAGAACTTGGAAAGAAAGTATGCTTAGATTTCCTCGTCGCGTGTTGTATGAAGAATATGGGCTTTACAAAGTACCTATAGTAGCAGGCTGGAAAACAGCGCATGCCTTGATGTGAAGAACATCGGAAAGCCGTGTGCGGGAAAATCGCATGCACGGTTTGATGAGGGAGGGTTGGCGTAAGCCAGTCCTCTACTCTACCACGTTTAATCCTGCCCATAATGGTTGTTATGTAAAATAAAAGTCTAAGCCTTTATTTTGATATACTATTGTTATCTTAAAATTTGCTGGAGCTTGTTATGGCGACAATTACATTTGATACTCATAGATTTGTTCGTAAATTGGAAGAAGCGGGTTTTGATCAAAAACAAGCAGAAGGATTAACTGAAGCTATGCGAGCTGCAATCGAAGAGTCTGAATTAGTTACTAAAAAAGACTTGCAGATTGAGTTAGCTCCTATTAAGGCTGATCTTAATTTGCTTAAATGGATGATGGGCGCTCTTATTGCTATTGCCATTGCAAATTTTTCTAAGCAGTTTTTATAACCCGTAACCCGTAAGGCGGATTCGCGCTAGCAATCCGCCAACAGGTAACGACTCAGCCCAGACCTCACAAGGGTCTAGGTACAAACTGAACCCCATCGCTCACAAGGCGCTGGGTTTTTTTTGTTTGAGTGTTTTCGCTCATGCGAGATGCGGCGGATTGCTGTCGCGAATCCGCCCTACGCCATGCTATTATTTTATTTCCCAATATGAACGGTTCTTATCATAATGGTTTTTATGTTAAATAAAAGACTAAGCCTTTATTTGTTATACTACTATCACCTTAAATTAACTGGAGTTTGTTACTATGGCAACCATTACATTTGATACATTGAAATTTGTAGAGCGATTGGAAAAGGCTGGGGTTAGTCGTGAACAAGCATCGGCAATGGCTGAAGCTTTTAAAGATGCTAGTATTGAAGCTGAATTAGCCACAAAAAATGATTTGGATAAGCTTGAAATTAGATTAACTGGCGAACTTAATTTAGTTAAGCGGATGCTTGGCGCTATCTTAGCCTTAGCCATTGCTAATTTCGTTAAACAATTTTTGTAACCCGTAAGGCGGATTCGCACTAGCAATCCGCCAACAGGTAACCACTCTGCCCAGACCTCACAAGGGTCTAGGTACAAGCAAAACCTCATCGCTCACAAGGCGCTGGGGTTTTTTGTGTCTAGCACTGTGGTTACTACAAGCCCTGAAATCGTTCCGAAAACCGCCCTTTAGCGTATGCCGAGGCGTTGGTTTTTATGTGTTGGAAACATTTACCCTCATTGGCGTTGTCTGGTGGGGGGGTTGTTTTGGTGATTGATAATGTCTATAAGCGAGAAGCTTTGCTATGCTAGAATTAAGAGCATTGACTGTAGGGGGAGAGCAACATGACTGATGATGAATTAAAAGAGCTGGTGGCAAGTTTGGCTGTTGATAGCAAGAACTTACATGAAGCGCAACGTGCAATAGATTTAATTATTAAAAATCAATTAAGTTCAGTTTAGCAAAAATGCCACTAAAAATTAGAGAATTATTGAATAATTTAGAAAAAGCAGGTTTTGTTAATCGTGGTGGAAAAGGTAGTCATCGAAATTATGAGCATCCAAGTGGTGCTCGCATTACCATTTCTGGTGCATTAGGTGATGACGCAAAACCGTATCAAGAAAGATTAGTCAAACAAAAGTTAAGAGAGGTTTAACTTCATGAAAGATAGTGATAGATATTTGAAAATAGTGGAGTGGTCTGAAGAGGATGGCTGTTATTTAGGTTCAGCTTTAGGCTTAATTGAATATTGTTGTCATGGTGATAATGAGGTAGATGTATTTAAGCAGTTGTGCGTAATTACAGATGAATGGGTTGATTTATTGAATAGTCAACACAAAGAATTGCCGGTGCCGATTGTATATGAACAACGTGCTGCCATGTAATTAGGCGTTAATTTTTGTTTTGTTGTAAATAGAAAAACGAAATAGGAGAATTGTGATGGCTATTTTAGCAATGTTAGTTATAGGTATCGCTATTTTTTGAATGTTTATGTATTTGTCTAAGATTGGGTAGAAATCAGTTTTACATTATTTGTATTGATTGAAAGGAAGAAACGCATGACTGATGATGAAATGAAGCGGTCTTTACTTCAAAAGAGAACAGTTGAAGCATTAAAAATCTTTGAAGAAGACATTATGCCAACTGATAATGAAATTGCTGAAGAGTTCTTTTTTGAGTAAATGATAAAAAACATGCAGTTAGGTTCTATTTATTTTGATAGCGTTGGTAGAATGGGGCTTAAAAAGAGTTTAGGCATAGAAGAGCATTACAGTATTATTATGGAAAACGGTGATGCCATAGGCATTGTTGAAGTTAAATACAAAGCACATGAAAATGATTTAGATAAACTAGATCGGAAGCTGAAAAACTTTAAAAAGCTATTTCCCATTTACCAAAACTACAAACAATACGGAGCCATTGCTTCATTTCATATTAATGATGATGCCAAAAGAGAAGCCTTAAGACGTGGTTATTTTGTGTTGCAACGTAGCGGTCATTTAGTACATACCGAAAGTGGCGAGTATTTGACTGTGCTATAAATTTGCATGTGTTCAGCACCAACAACAGTCCTCGTTGGATGGTTTTGTCGCAAAGTTTAGCAAAAGCCAAGAAATGCATATCTTAGAGGCAAGGCTATACTGCTAATGCCATGAATTGCTTATAAGCAGGAATATTTGCATTGGGTAGCTGTCCCTTTCTAATCATATGCGCGACTTCAATTCCAGCGATTGTTGCCTTAGCCGAATAAAAAGACTTAAACCCCATCATTGGTTTCGTTATCTTCTTGATAAAGCGGTGATCCTGTTCGATTATATTGTTTAAATATTTGATCTGAATGATTTCAACAAAACAGATTATTCCAGCAAGCATCAGTAGGATATTAATATTCTCTAAGCCAACGAAGTTTGCGCCAATTTTATCCATAACCACTTGCTTTGGGAAGTTGTTGTCATTTATAGCTTGCTTAAAAAACATAGTAGCTGCTGCTTCATCACGCTTTTCGGACAACATAAAATCAACTGTGTCGCCAAATTTATCAACGGCACGATAAAGGTAAATCCATTCGCCTTTGACTTTGATGTACGTTTCATCCATTCTCCATGAGCTGACTGCCGCTCGTTTATTTTTCTTGGCAGATAAAGCTATTAAAGGAGAATATTTTATAACCCAGCGGTTTAAAGTAGAATGATCAACATTGCCCCCTCTTTCTTCCATGATCTCTTCAACATCGCGATAAGATACGTCATATCTAACATAGAAAAATACTGCGAACAAAATAACTTCTTTTGGGAATTGGGTGCCGCTAAAACTTATCATCATTGATTCAAATTGTAGAATTCTACCTAAAGCTGACAAACTTTGCGACAGAACCTACTAGCCTGGTCTTGTAAGCCAGAGAGTCGAATTATTCGACCTCCTAAATCAGGAACGGGTTAGGTTATTGTCATAATGAGAATTGCTGATGTTTAAAGGGGTATTGTGACCTGCATATCAAATCTGATTAGTTGCTGATCTATAGGGTGGATGATAAGAATTTATAGTTGTCACTCCCAACACAATACGTAAAATATTTGAGTTTGCATTGCTTCACCCCAATCGTGATTTATTAAGCTGTTTTAGAAATAGATTTATGCCTAATAAACTCAATAACTGCTGGGATCAATGAAACAATAATGATGGCCAATATAACTAAGCTAAAGTTTTGTTTAACGATGGGAATGTTGCCAAAAAAATAACCGGCCAACAAACAAACAGCAATCCAAGTCACACCTCCGACTACATTATATTGAATAAACTTTTTGTAGCTCATATTGCCTAATCCGGCCACAAAAGGTGCAAAGGTTCGAATGATAGGAATAAATCTGGCGATAATGATAGTCTTAGTGCCATATTTTTCATAAAACTCATGAGTCTTAGCGATATGCTCTTTATTGATGAATCGACTCTTCTCTCGCTGGGCAATTTTAGGGCCGATTAAACGACCCATCTCATAATTGATAGAATCACCCAAGATGGCTGCGACTGATAAAGCCATAAATAAGCTTGCAACATTCATATCACCTTTTGCGGCAAAAGCTCCGGCTGCAAAAAGCAACGAATCTCCTGGCAGAAAAGGTAAAATCACTAAGCCAGTTTCACACAAAATAACCATAAACAATAGGATATAAGTAGTTGATCCATAGGTTTGTATTACAGTGCTAAGTGATTTGTCGAGATGTAAAAAAATATCGATAAATTGAGTAAGATAATCCATGTTGTTTCCTAAACTTTTCTACAAATAAAGTGTGTTTGTGTTTTGCAATTTACTTTAGTAATAGTTTGCATCTTTAGAAACTTTCTTTAGTTTTTTTTGTTCTTCAGCTATGATTTTTGCTTCTACTTCTGCGTCAGCCTTGGCTTTAGCATCAATAATATCTTGATGTAAACTCTCTATAAACGAAGTAAACCAAGTTTGATCTTTAGCAGCACCCATATCAGGATCATTTAAAATGTCGTCAATAGCAGGAAGTGTTACTTTTGCCCTAGCTATTTGAAGCTCTGATAAGCTAGCTTCAGTATTACCTTGTAAAGCATAAATACAGGCTAAATTATAGGATGCCGTGCCGGCTTGAATGATATTGGCTTTTTCAAATTGTATTTTAGCTAATTGGTATAACCGGTCATCTGGGTTAACCTGCTTAAGTCTTGCTAAATCCATATAAGCAACACCACTATCAATCGCTGCAGCTAAATAGTTGGGATTGATCAACATACAAAAAGCAAATTTATCAATTGCCTCTTGATAAAGGCTGGCGGCACTATCGTCTGATCGGGTGGTGGCTTGATGGTATAACGCGAAGCCCCATTGATATAAAGTTTCTGCGCGTAAAGCATCGTCTTGTAAGATTTCTGCATAGTTTAAGTAAGCGGCTTTAAAAAGTCCGTCACGAGTAGTTCCTTCGCTAACCCGAGCTTCGGCAGTTTGTTTATTAGCGGTAGTCAGTTTCGATTTTTTTGTAAACGGCGTAAGCAAAGACATTTTATCTCCTTAGAAATGTAAAGTTTTATTATTATGATAGTGGAATAATAGAATAAGTTTTCTATTTTTTTAAAGTGATGAGCTAACAGTCGAAGAAATTATGGATAAATAGACTATTCTATTCTGTATTTACCTTAAATTTATGTATAAGGCGTCGTTCTTTTTTGTTGGGTTTATGATCGCGGCCGCTAAAATCAAAAAGTTCGCGTTCAGTGCGTAGCAATAAGATTTGATGTTGGCGCTTCTGAAAGCTTTCAGGGCTTTCTTCATAGAGTAATACAGCTTCTTTGGCGGAGCGACGTTGGGCCGAAACAAAGATGATGGTGATGTCCCAGCGACAGTTATCTTTAGATATAGATAAAAGGTCGGCAATTTTAACTTCTTTGCCGGGTTTGGTGCGTTGTTGATTTAAATGTACTTTACCGCCCGAGATAGCGTCTGCTGCTAGTTTGCGCGTTTTATAAAAACGCGCAGCCCATAGCCATTTATCTAAGCGTAAACTGTCTGACTCAGTGTGCACTCAAGTCTTTTTCTTTCTTTAAGCCTTTGGGTAAAGAAAAGACTACTTTTTCTTCTATGCCCTGAATTTCAATGGTTGATTTTCCGCCCCATTGTTTTAATTGATTAATTACTTCTTGTACTAAGACTTCAGGGGCTGAAGCTCCGGCTGTGACGCCAACGGTAGCAACACCCTCAAACCAACTTTGTTGCATGTCGCTGGCAGTATCAATTAAATAAGCTTTTTTGCCTAGTTGTTCTGCAATTTCACGCAGACGGTTAGAATTAGAGCTGTTGTAAGAGCCAACCACTAAAATAGTATCAGCGGTTTTAGCTAATTCATAAACAGCATCTTGACGATTTTGAGTTGCGTAACAAATATCATCTTTCTTTTGTTCTTGTATGGACTTAAAGCGTGCTCTCAAGGCATCAACCATGATTTTGGTGTCTGTCATTGATAAAGTTGTTTGCGTGACGTAGGCGAGATTGTCAGGGTTATTGACGACCAATTGATTAACGTCTTCAGGTGTTTCTACTAAATAGATTCCACCATTATCGGTGCATTTTTCATATTGACCCATAGTGCCTTCGACTTCTGGATGGCCTGCGTGTCCAATGAGTATGACTTCACGATCAGATTTTGCATGCTTAGCAACTTGTATATGAACTTTAGTAACTAAAGGGCAGGTTGCATCAAATACGGTTAATTTTCGTTCTTTAGCTTCTTGCTGCACTTGTTTTGAAACACCATGTGCACTAAAAATTAAATAAGATCCGACGGGTACGTCAGTTAGTTCTTCAATAAAAATAGCACCTTTTTCTTTTAGGCCATCGACTACAGTACGATTGTGTACGACTTCATGACGGACATAAATGGGAGCCCCGAAAGTTTCGATGGCTTGGTCTACAATTTCTATGGCACGGTCAACGCCGGCACAAAATCCACGAGGGTTAGCGAGTACAATTTGCATATCTTGACTTCATTAGTTGGTTAATTAAGTATATTTTAACTCAAGTTCGTTGCTGATACGATAATTCCGTCATTATCAGCATATAAATAATGATCTTTTTTGAAATTGACCCCAGCGAAAGAGACTAATAGGTCACGATCACTATGATCTTTTTTATGGCTTTTCAAAGGATGAGCATGCAATGCGCGGATACCAATTGGCATGTTATTTATTGTTTCTGCATTACGTATGCAGCCATAAACAACGATGCCTTGCCAACCATTTTTAATAGCTAATTTAGCTAGGTTTGCATCTATTAATGCACAACGATGTGAGCCGCCACCATCTATCACTAAAACACGATTCTCTACTTTCTCTTCTAATATTTCTTTGATTAATACATTATCTTCAAATGTTTTTAAGGTAGTTATTTGACCAGAAAAAGTGCTGTTGCCGCCAAAAGACATAAATAATGATTCGGCAATTTGGAAATGATCTTGGTTAGAATAACTATCGCAAAGTGCCGCTGTTGTATAAGACATGTTTGAAACCTATAGTGAGGTTAAGAGCGTTATTGTGTCGGTGTTCATTATTTTGTAATGATTTTTTAGCTGATTTGGTATCTACACAATTAAAAAAAATCATTTCAACGCAAGAACGATAACATTGTGGTGAATATCGTAGGGGCGTATTGCATACGCCTAAAATACATCCTATAACCTTGAACTTTCAATAAATGGGACCCCTACAAAGTTTTTTATATCAAGCAATGCTTAGCTTTTTTGTAAAACTAATAATCGATTATTAGCGGGCATCTCGAAATCATTGATTAAGTGAATACCTCTGTCTGAGCCTAACAATAAAATATCTTCAATATTTTTAATGCCACTTAAAGGATTTTGGTTTTTAAGCCAGTTCTCAAATCGAGCATTACTGTCACTAGTAAAGGTGCCATTGTAGTTAAAAGGGCCATAAATACATAACAGAGCCTTAGGATTTAAATATTGACTCAGTCTATCGAAACCTATTTGTACTTCTTGCTCAGACATGATGTGCAGTGTATTAGCTGTAAATACTGCGTCAAATTTATCGTATGGCCAACTCTTGTCGGTGATATTTAATGCTATTGCAGGCTTTAGATTGGCCTGAGAACATGATTCTCGCCACAAATTAATGCCGGCAATGTTTTCTGACTTATCACTAGGCTGCCAAGTTAGATGCGTTAGATGTTGTGAGAAATAACAAGCATGTTGACCGGTGCCGCTGCCAATTTCTAAAACATGGGTCGTATTTGCAAAAACCTGGCGAATAATTTCTAATATAGGTTCTTTGTTATTTTCGCAGGCTTGAGAAAAAGGTTTATTGCTCATCTGTAGTAATAATTGATGATATTCTGTAGTTTTTAACTTTACTGGTTTTGGTGATGGAAGTAAAACAAATCCATAGCATGACTCAAGTTAATGCTGATGCTTGGAATTCGATTGCAGGTAATGCTTATCCATTTTTACGCCATGAGTTTTTATTGGCGTTAGAGCAAAGTGGTTCAGTTTGCGAGTCTAGTGGTTGGTTAGCTGGACATCTAGTCCTCATAAATGAAGAGCAATTGCTCGGCTTTATGCCCATGTATCTCAAATATCATTCTTGGGGAGAATACGTCTTTGATCAGCCTTGGGCGCAGTCCTATCACCAACAGGGCTTAAATTATTATCCTAAGTGGCTCAGTGCTATTCCCTTCACACCTTGCCAAGGGTCCAGAATACTTGCACAGGCGGGTGTTGATACAGTAGATGTAATGATCTTGTTTATCAATTTTATTAAACAACAGGCAGAGCAGCAGGGCATTTCATCATGGCACTGCTTATTTCCTGAGTTGCAACAGTTAGAGCAATTGCGATCATTGGGATTAAGTGTGCGCGAAGGTATTCAGTATCAATGGTTTAATCGAGGCTACAGGGACTTTAATGATTTTTTGAATACCATGAATGCCAGTAAACGAAAAATGCTAAAACGAGAGCGTCGCCGTGTCTCTGAGCAAGGCATAAAGCTAGTGCGCATTATGGGGACGGACGTCAGTGAACAGCAGTGGCAAGATTTTTTTCGCTTTTATTCTTTGACGTATTTAAAAAGAAATTCTGAACCTTATTTGAATCTAGCTTTTTTTCAACAAATTGCTGACACGATGGGTGAACAATTACTTTTAATATTAGCATTTAAAGATGAGTTGCCTATCGCTGCGGCATTAAGTTTTATAGGTGATGATACTTTATATGGACGTTATTGGGGTTGTTATGATGAATATCATAGTCTGCACTTTGAAACCTGTTATTACCAAGGACTTGATTATTGTATAGAACAAGGTTTGCAACGTTTTGATTCGGGTGCTCAAGGTGAACATAAAATTGCTAGAGGTTTCGAGCCAGTTACAACGTATTCTGCTCATTGGCTAAGAGATGAGCGATTCGCATTAGCCTTAGAAAGCTTTTTAGAGGTAGAACAAAAACAGATTCAGCACTATAAAGAAGTTGCAAAGACTTATTTACCCTTTAAATAAGAGATCATAGTGATCTTATTGAATTTCTCTATGACGAACGATGACATTGACGGTGGGACTATTAAAACGTTTTATGAGTGATTCTACTAAATACACTGAGCGATGTTGTCCACCTGTACAGCCTATTGCGATAGTCAGGTAACTACGACCTTCTGCTTCAAATCGAGGAATCCAGCGCTCAAGAAAATTACTGATATCCTGAAAAAATTCATCTACTAGAGGTTGTTCAGTTAGAAAATCGGCTACAGCTTGATCTTTACCTGTTAATGCGCGTAATTCTGGAACCCAATAAGGATTGGGTAAACTGCGTGCATCGAAAACAAAGTCCGCATCTAAAGGTACGCCGTGTTTAAAGCCAAAAGATTGGAATTGTAAGGAAATATGACGGTAATCACGCTCACCAATTTGGTCTCTTATCAGTTCAGGTAACTGATGGTAGTGAGTTCGACTGGTATCAATGACGACATTGGCATGCTTTGCTAAGGGTATTAGCATTTCTTTTTCTATTTTTAATGCTTCTTTTAACGGGGTATTGATATCCGTTAAAGGATGTCTGCGACGTGTTTCACTATAACGCTTTAATAAGGTCGCTTCTTCGGCCTGCATAAAAATAATTTCACAATCAATGCCTTTTGCACGAATTAATTTTAAGATTTCTGAGAAACTAGCTAGGCTTTCACTTTGGTTTCTAGCATCTATACCAACAGCTGTCTTGGCATAAGTTTGCTGATCTGCCAACATCACATGATTAATGAAATCTTCAAGTAAGGTAACAGGTAAATTATCTATACAATAATAGCCACAATCTTCTAAAGTATCTAAAGCGATACTTTTACCTGAGCCTGAAAGGGCGCTGACAATAAGTAGTTTCATAATTAATTAGGCGAAAGATAAAAATGCTATTTGCATTCGTCTTTCGCCCTTTACCTTATTATCTATGGCTGCCGGTTTTTTCTTTGTGCTTGGTGATTTGACGATCGAGTTTATCAACTAACTCATCAATAGCAGCATACATGTCTTCTTGATGATCTTCTGCAAAAAAATTCGCGCCACTGACTTGCAACGTCGCTTCTGCTTTTTGAATTAATTTCTCAACGCTTAAAATTACGTGTACATCAGCAACATTGTCTGAATGACGTGCCAATTTTTCAAATTTTGAATGGATATGTGCTTTTAATGCTTCAGTAACTTCAAGATGATGACCTGTTATTATAAGTTGCATGGAATACTCCTTTATTTTATTTAATGGTTGGTTGGAATTTCAATAGGCGCTAAAAAAGACGTTTGCGCTGACTTGATGATGATATAAACATAGCTTCACGGTATTTAGCAATAGTTCTTCTTGCGACATTAATGCCTTTCTCTTGTAAAAAATCAGCAATTTTATTGTCACTTAATGGCTTGGCTTGATTTTCATTGTCGATTAACTCTTTAATAAAAGCTCTGATGGCAGTAGAAGAACACTCACCACCGCCTTCCCTTGAAACATGACTAGAAAAAAAATATTTAAACTCAACAATTCCGTTTGGAGTATGCATAAACTTTTGCGTTGTTACTCTGGATATTGTTGATTCATGTAACTCAAGTATCTCTGCTACATCTCTTAAAACCATAGGTTTCATGGCAATTGAACCATGCTCTAAAAACCCTGTTTGTTTTTCAATAATACAACGAGCGACGCGTAAAAGTGTATCGTTACGGTTATGAAGATTTTTAATAAACCACTTAGCTTCTTGTAAATGGCCTTTCATACAAGCATTATCTTTGCTGTTATCTGCTCTTTTAATCAAAGATGAATAGTAGCTATTAATGCGAAGTTTTGGGGCTATATCTTGATTTAAATTAACTTGCCAGACATCATTGTATTTGGTGACATAAACATCAGGAATGACATACTCAGAGCTTGAGTCTTGAATTTTTTCACCTGGTTTTGGATCTAAGGTTCTTATAAGGGAAACTATATCATCCAATTGTCTTTCTGTTACAGCCAATTTGCGCAAAAGTTTGGCCTGGTCGTGACTTGCTAATAAATTTATGTGGCGAGTAACCAAAAGCAATGCTTGATCTCGGTAGGGAGTCGTTTCAGGTAATTGTAATAGCTGTATTTTTAAGCAGTCACTTAAATCAATAGCGGCTATGCCTGGAGGATCAAACTGCTGCACTCTATGGAGTACTGCAATAACTTCATCAAAGTCTAAATCTTCAAGTTGGCTTTGTAAGCCTTGATAAATGTCATCTGGTGTATTGCCAAGATAACCTTCGTCATTAACAGAATCAATGATTGCTATGGCGATAGCATGATCGCGCTCTGAAAAAATAGTTAATTCAACTTGCCATAAAAGATGAGCTAGAAGTGTTGCTTCGTTACTTCGCTGTGATTCAAATTCAACTGGTTCAGGATTGTTGCTGCCTGAAACTGAAACGGTTTCATAAGTATCTTCCCATGAGGAATCTATAGGTAATTCATTGGGTATATTGGTTTGTGAGCCTTCACTAGTAAACGATTCGGAATATTCAGTGTTACTTTCAGATGTGTTTAAAGAATCACGGTTACTATTTTCATCTTCACTGATCTCTAACATAATATTAGAATCAAGGACTTGCTGTATTTCTTGCTGCAAATCTAAAGTCGACATTTGTAACAATTTAATAGCCTGCTGTAATTGAGGCGTCATTGTTAATTGTTGGCCTAGCCGAAGATTTAATGATTGTTTCATTCAGTCACAAATAGTTAGGAGTAATGCTTCATGGGATTTTAGTTTTTATGTTAGGGTAATTTTAAAGTATTACCTTACATTTAAAGGCTAAAATTGTTACCTAAATATACTTTACGTACTTCTTCATTTGCAACAATATCAGTCGCCCCCCCTTCAGCGATGACTTTTCCATCGCTAAGTATATAGGCGCGATCACAAATACTTAATGTTTCTCTCACATTGTGTTCGGTAATCAGTATACCTATACCTCGACTTTTCAAATGCTCTATGATTATTTTAATATCTTCTACTGAAATAGGGTCAACGCCGGCGAAAGGTTCATCGAGCAAAATAAATTTTGGATTAGTTGCTAAGGCTCTAGCTATTTCTAGACGTCTTCGTTCTCCGCCCGACAAACTTAGCCCCATTTGATTGCGTAGATGGCCAATATGAAATTCTTGCAATAAATCTTCAATGACTTGTTCTTGTTGTTCTAGTGATAATTCAGAACGAATTTGTAAGACTGCTCGTAAGTTGTCTTTTACACTGAGTTTACGAAATATAGAGGGTTCTTGAGGCAAATAACCAATGCCGTTTACCGCTCTTAAATGCATAGGATAGTGAGTGATATCTTTGTCATCAAGAGATATGTGTCCATGATCAGCTTTAATTAAACCTACCATCATATAAAAGCTAGTGGTTTTTCCTGCACCATTGGGACCTAATAAACCAACAACTTCACCGGTGCTAACTTGCAATGATACGCCATTGACCACATTTCGTTTATTGTAGGTTTTAATGAGTTGATGCGCTGTTAAAATCGTCATTTATTAATTCTTATAAGCTAAAGGCAAATAATTAATACAAGTGCTTTCATTAATCGAAGGTTTATTTAACAGGTTGTTCTTTCGGTTTTAAAATAACATGTACTCGCTTGGTATCACTTGTTTTTTCACCTGCATTAACTAATGATGTTTTAGTGTTATATTCAATCAAATGACTGGAATAAATACCATCATCTTTCCAAACAGTTGCAGTATCAATTAAAACTAATTGATTGGCTTTAGGAAAGTAGTGACCTATAAATGACTCGCCCGTTATATCTTTAGCGCCAACACTAGGGGTTTGTTTAAACTTTGCTTTATTGCCAGTAAAAACAAGCTTTTCTGCATCACCATTGACGAAATAAACGACTAGTTTGTCAGAATGGACGACGATACTGCCTTGAATTGATATAACATTGCCTGTGTAAGTGCTGGTAGCGCTAAGGTCATCATACGTTGCAGTATTTGAATCAATTGTTATAGGTTGTTCGGCATCCGTTTCTAAAGCAAACGCATTGCAACTTAGTAGCAATATGATTAATGCACTGTAATGAAAGAGGATTGATGGTTTATTTTTTGTCATAGCTTCCTTTTACATGGGCAAGTAATTCTAAATGAACAGGATCGGCAAAAGTCATCTTCATGCCTATGCCTGTGGTTATATTGAGTTCACTTATTAACTCTGCCCATTCAACTGTTTCTGCGTAATTGGTTTCTGGTTTTACTTTTAATTCACTGGTATTAATTGTAAGAGGGCTAATTCCTAATGCTTTTGCTCTATCTATATTTACTTTGCCATTTAGAGCTAAATCTTTTCCATCACTCGATAATAACCCTGTTTCAGATTTAACAATCCAAGGAGGTGTTTTGGTATTGGCATTAAAAAATGTCATGACAGGATTTACCATGTGAGTCGTACCATCATCACTGTAATGAATCATTTCATCAGCGATCACTTTTTTCTTGAGTATACCTAACTCATTCATTTCCCATTTCATATAGCCTTTGCTGTAATAATCTGGGCTATGTGCAGGCGCTTGGTTATTGTAAGGTTCAATCATGCCAGTCATTCTAAGCATAAACCAACTTAATAAAGCAACTGCAGTGATATAAATATAAAATTTATTTTCTCTTAATGTCATTTTAAAAAGGTATTTAATACGTCGTCAAAATGTCCCTGTGCTTGCATAATAAAATCACAAACTTCTCGCACGGCACCTTGACCACCTGGTAATGTTGTACACCAATCAGCGTGTTTTTTAACTGCAAAATTAGCATCATTAACGGCAATAGCAAGACCCACTCGAGTCATGATAGGTAAATCTAGTAAATCATCACCAACATGGGCTACCTGTTCAGAGGTGACGCAAACTTTTGTTAATAGTTCGTTAAAAGCAGCGCGCTTATCTTCATGACCTTGATAAACATGCTCAATACCTAAGCTTTTCATTCTTAGTGCAACTGAATTTGATTTGCGTCCTGAGATAATCGCCACTTCAACGCCGGTTTGGCGTAATAATTTGATGCCATGTCCATCTCGCGCATGGAATGATTTGTATTCATTACCTTCGTTGTCAAAGAATAACTTGCCATCTGTTAAGACGCCATCGACATCCAATATTAATAGCTTGAGTTTTTTTGCTTTATCAACAATTAACTGCATATTTTGATTGGTTTGCATCATACGATTCCTGCACGTATTAAATCATGCATATTTAAAGCACCTACGGCTATGTTTTTTTCATCAACAACAATTAAAGCATTAATTTTTTTCTGCTCCATGATTTGCATAGCTTCTGCAGCAAGAATATTGGCAGTAATTAGTGTGCATTGAGGGGTCATTACTTCGCTGATAGCCGTATTTTGAATATTGATGTTCTTAGCTAAAGTTCTTCTTAAATCGCCATCGGTAAAGATACCTATGACTTGATTATTTTCATCGACTATTGCCGTCATACCTAATTTCTTTTCGGTCATTTCTAACAAGGCAGTACCAATCAATGCAGTGGTTGGTACTGCGGGCATATCTTCATTGATATGCATGATATCACTGACTCTTAATAAAAGCCGCTTGCCTAAGCTGCCCCCTGGATGAGATAAAGCGAAGTCATCCCGGGTAAAACCTCTGGCATCTAGTAGTGATACCGCTAAAGCGTCGCCCATGACTAATGCGGCAGTGGTACTTGAAGTAGGGGCAAGCCCTAGAGGGCATGCTTCTTGTTCAACAGCAACATTTATATGAACGGTTGAAATATTACTTAAGGTTGAATCGGCATTCCCTGTCATAGCAATGAGTGGAACACCCAAACGTTTAATCAAGGGTAAGATTCTAATTATTTCTTCAGTTTCACCGGAATTAGACAAAGCTAAAACCACATCGTGCCTAGTAATCATGCCTAGATCACCATGACTTGCCTCACCTGGGTGTACAAAAAAAGCAGGAGTTCCAGTGCTTGCCAAGGTAGCAGCTATTTTTCCAGCAATATGTCCTGATTTACCCATGCCAATAACAACAACTCTTCCTTGGCAAGCAAACAATAATTTACAGGCAGCGACAAAATCATCGTTAATTTGTTCAGTAAGCCCACAAACAGCTTGAGCTTCTACACGAATAACAGCTAAAGCTAATTCACGTAGTTTTTGATCGTTTAGGTCCATAGCTCGCTAGAATAAATCGCTTTCGAATGTAAAAGCTGAGCATTATCTCATATTTAGTTTATTTGTACTCGTTGATATGAAATTAGTGGGGGCGTAGATTTGAGACTATGAGCGTATTTTGTGGAAGAGGCTTTTGCATCGAATACGAAGACAAAGCCACTTCCAAACTATATAAAAACATTAACTTAATAATTAGAAAAGTGGTTTTTGCTTTATTTTCCTAATACTTTCACAGTCTCATTTGCTTGTTAGCTTACATAAGAGTAACAAGAAAAATAACTTAAGTGTTTATAAAAAGTAAAATACGGGATATTAAAATGGCGTTAATTTAACTTAAAAAATTGACAATCAGTAGCAGAATAAATCATAAGTTAGTTTTATTCTGATACTGATGTCTAGTTGAAGTGAGTAAAGCTATTATTTACGAGCGCCAGCGTTAGGATCAGGTTTATCAATAATACGATTAATTAAGTTGGTTTGTTGAGATATTCTATCTTCTTGAGTTAAATCAATCATGGATTTAAGACCTGCAAAACGACTTTCAGCTTCTTTTAGTAATTCTGTGGCTTTAGCTAAATCGCCTTCCTTAACAGCACTACGGGCTTTTTTCAAAGAATCATTGGCGCGATTACGATTGCGGTCAAGTTTGTCATTAGCATTAATTTCTTTACTCATAGCTAATGCTTCTTTGATATTATCAATGATAACTTCATCACCGGATTTGTTGGTAACCGCTTTCATTGCTTCATTAACTTGTACGATAGTAGCGTCGATACCTTCTGCTGCAGTCATTCTGTTATACATGCAAGCCATACCTAAACAAATATCAGCAGATGCTGAAAAAGACCCTAAAGAAAGAGCTAATGTGGTTGCTACGATAGTACTTTTTAATAATTTCATTTGTATATACCTCATTATAATTATTGTTATAGTTATTAGGTCATAAACCACTAAAATAATAAGATAATTTAGTGGTTTACATGACCCTAAGAACTTTAGCATAACTTTTCTGAATATTAAATGAATTATAGCGGACGCCATTAAGTTGTTGGCATGTTCAAGTAGCCAAGTATATTGGCATTAATTTAGTTTTAAGTATCAGGTATCCTAGTAGTTTAAAAATTTCAATCTCAATAAGAGGTAAGCTCAATGAGCGATTACAAGCATATTCTCCTAGCGGTAGATTTTTCAGAAGGCGGTAATTATGTAGCAGAAAAAGCATTGTCATTAGCTTATAAACATAAATCGAAGTTAAGTATTATTCATGTCTTGGATAATATACCTATGCCCGATACTAACTACGGTACCGTAATAGATTTGAATCAAGATTCAGCTTATGACTTACTGGAAGAAGAAAAAGCTAAATTAAGGGAGGTGGGTAAGGTTTTAGGAGTAGCTATTGAGCATCAGCACTTAGTTTGGGGAATTCCCAAACAAGAAATTATTGCTTTTGCTAATCAACAT
>Ga0364866_10402_pt1 | contig 22718 bp, 17 predicted proteins | sample ExccelAu500001D3_3_FD_206913 | JGI IMG/M metagenome (GOLD analysis project Ga0364866, IMG submission 206913) | Enriched cells from Trout Bog Lake Hypolimnion, Wisconsin, USA - BchlTB.Aug13.5000.01.D3 | ecosystem: Environmental > Aquatic > Freshwater > Lake > Hypolimnion/Profundal zone | place... | reverse complement strand
ACCAATTTCCCCAATATGAAGGGCCTTTGCGACGAGATTCATAGGCTGGGCCTGAAGGCCGGAATTTATTCGACGCCGTGGACGACTTCCTACGCCAACCACATCGGCGGCAGCGCCGAGAATCTTGAGGGCGACTGGTCGCCGCCAACGGTCGCGAAACGAGGCAGAGTCAATAAGAAACTATTGCCTTGGGCCATCGGCAAATATTCCTTTGCCGCCAACGACGCCCGCCAATGGGCGGCCTGGGGGATTGATTACCTGAAGTACGACTGGAATCCAAACGAAGTTCCAGAAACCAGGGAAATGGCGGACGCATTGCGGGCGAGCGGGCGCGACGTGGTCTTCAGCTTGTCCAATTCCTCTCCTTTTACGAATATGCCCGGACTCTCCAAATACGCCAATTCCTGGCGCACCACCGGCGACATTCGCGACACATGGGCCTCGATGAGCGCCAAGGGTTTTTCCCAGGACAAGTGGGTTCGCTTTTCCGGGCACGGCCATTGGAACGACCCCGACATGCTGGTCGTCGGGCGCGTCGGATGGGGTTCTCCACATGAAACTCGTCTGACTTCCGACGAGCAGTACACGCACATTAGCCTTTGGTGTTTGTTGTCCGCGCCGTTGCTGATCGGTTGCGACCTGGGAAATGTGGATGATTTCACATTGGGAGTCCTGTCCAACGACGAAGTACTCGCGCTTGATCAGGACGCCCTCGGCAACCAGGCTACGTGCGTCGCCACGAACGGCCCGATACGAATCTACGCCAAAGACCTTGAAGACGGTTCCAAAGCCGTCGGGCTATTCAACCTCGACACCAACAGCATCGACGCCACATTAAAGTGGTCCGACGTGAAAGTGGACGGAAAACGCATGGTGCGCGATCTCTGGCGCCAAAGAGACGTGGGCCGATTCACCGGGCACTTCGACGCCGCGGTACCGCCGCACGGAGTTGTATTGGTGAGATTGGACAAGCGATCGAACTGATGCCATTCGACTGGTAGAGACGGACCCCTATTTTTAGACCACTGGTAAGTTTCGATTTTTGCCGGTTTGCTGTAAGTAAGAAAGAGCAGACCTATGAAAGCAAAACGCAAACGACACAGTGCGGCCTTCAAGGCCAAAGTGGGATTCGAAGCACTGGTGAGGCTGAAAACGGTCGCGCAATGGCGTCGCTGAATGCTCGGATTTGGGCGCGCTTAACCAAGGCGACATTACCAGATCACCGACCTACTCGTGTCAAACCTCCAATATCATTTCACCGTGTCGAGGTAGTTTGAGACTTTCATTCCTAGTCCAAGCCCCGCAAAAGTGACCAGTTCGGTCCGGCGATTAACCCGTCTCAAACAATTCTCGGTCCAGTTGGGATTGCCGAATGATGCCGCGCAATGTGCCGCGATCCAGTTCACACATGGTTTGGCACAGGAACGGCGATACTAGTGTTTGGAGCCCGCAGTTGCATCACGATATGGCTCCCGCGCTGCCGCACTTGAACGAATCCGTGCTCAGCGAGAATGGCACACACGTCGCGGCCAGAGAGCACTTTCAATCTACTCATACACCGCTGCGCCGAAGCCGAGAACCACGACTACCCGACAGCGATTTCCATCGGTGAAATGTAAGTTTCCGTGTGCAGTCGCTGCTTTATTTCCGCCGGGCTTGCTGTTTCCAGAAACAACTCAACGGCCTCAGCGATATTGCGACGGGCTTCCTCAACAGTTTTGCCCTGGCTGACGACGTCCAATTCCGGACAGACAGCCGCAAAATATTTCTCCGAACGCTGGATAATAGCGGTCAATGACAATTTCGATTTAAGCTTCACGCTGAAATCTAGCGTCAGTTCAACGCAAACGCACGCAAACGCAAAGCGCAATAACCCGTGGGCGTCCATTTTATCTTCAATTTTCATCCTCCCCCAGCCGGATGAGACAGGCTGTAACGCTATTTGCGAGACACCAGCAGCCGGCACCCAAAGAAGATCAGCGCCGCGCCGAACGCCCGTTCCAGCCGCGCTGACAAACGGGAGCCGCGCAATGTCTGGATACCTCGGTCCGCCAAAAAGGCGTAGGATGATAACACCACCGAATCAACCACTATGGTAGTGACAACAAGAATGACGAGTTGCACGGGCATCGGTCGGTGCGGATCAATGAACTGCGGCAGAAGCGCGGATACAAAAAGCAATGCCTTGGGATTGGTAAGCTGGATCAGCAACCCTTGAAGGAAGAGGTTGCGCCGCGCCGGCAGAGCGGCGACACGCTGTGAAGCGGCACTTGCCCTGGGGCGAAACGTGGAAACGATTATTCGCACACCGAGGTAAAAAAGATAGATGGCGCCAACCGTGCGAAGGATGACAAATGCTGTCGTCGCAGTCGCCAGCAACGCGCCGAGTCCCAATGCGATGCAGGTAAAAAACACAAGGTGACCCGTTTGAATCCCCGAAATGCCCGCAAGGCTCGAACGAAATCCATAACGCGTCGCCTGCGTCATCGAACACATGACGGCCGGACCCGGACTGAGCGCCACAAGCGACCATGTCGCCAGGTAAAGCAGAAAAATTTGCAGGCTCATATTCTTGAAAACCCGTGGGTTGTCACAGGCGGAGAAAGATTTTTCTACGGTACAGAAAATGGACGAACCAAAACGAAAGGAACAGCCCCACCACCGCCAGCACCAAATCACCGCTGCCGCCAAGATGATTCTCGAAGAATTCGTGAACGTCCCCTCCGGCAAATCTCTGGCTCAATTTGTCAGTACCGCCCAAGATATTCCTCGCGAGGTATATCGTAATGGAATTCATTCCCATCCATACGAATGGCTGGCACCACTTCTGCCATTTGCAGACATCGACAATCCAGTAAAACAAGCCCAGCAACGCCGCGCTGTACCCTCCGGCCGCCAGGACGTAGGAGGAGGTCCAAATCTTCTTAATGACAGGAAATTGCGCGCTCCACGCCCAGCCCAGGGCCGCCAGCGCCAGCCCGGCGGCAAGCAAACAAACCACCTTTTGCTGGTCATTGAATGACGCGTTCAACAGGAACAGCCCCGCGAAAACACCGAGCAGGCACGTCACCACCGCCGGAATCGTGCTCAACAGGCCTTCGGGATCAAAGTACTTGTCGTATAACCGGCCCGGCAGGTATTCGAAGTCAATGTGATCGGCCAGATTGAATCCCTTTTCGTAATGGCCCGTCACGCGGTCGGTTGTGCTGAAAAACAGCGCCTTGGGATCAAGCGCCACGTTTCGTTTCGTGGCAAGCTCCTGCAATGGCCCTTTCTGCAATTGGATGTTCCGAATCGGCACAAACGTCAGCAACGCCCAGTATCCGATGAGCGCCGCCACACTGATTGCAATCATCGAGCGCAAATTGAAGAAACAAAAAATCAGGCCGGCGAAGAAGTAGCACAGGGCGATCCGGTTCAACACGCCCATCACTCGCATGTCCGGCCAGGGATTGGTCAGGCCTCCGGAATAAAACAACCCGATGACGAACAGCAGAATTCCACGGCGGACAACGCGTTTGACCGCCGCGGCGCGTCCCTCCTGACGGATCGTTTTGCCGAGAGAGAAGACGATCGAAATTCCAGCCATGAAAACGAACAACGGAAAAATCAGATCCTCAAAATGGAAGCCTTCCCACTCGGCGTGTTCCAGTTGGTTGGCGATGAAGCCCAAAATGCCGCCTGAAGTGTGGCCTTCGCCATGAACCATGTGATTGAGCGCCTCCACCAGCTCATCGGCGCCGATAATCCAAAACATGTCAAAGCCGCGCAACGCGTCCAGCGACATCAACCGCTGCGGAATGCCGGCAGCGGGAGGCATCGATGGGGCAACGCCGACGGTGCGAGCATCCTCAGTCATTGCGTCGGCGATGGGCATGGGTATCTTGGCCTCGGTGGTTTGTTAAGTACTCTGACTTAGCCGCGCCTTGGGTTTGTCGAAAAGCATCGCATGGGCCTCGCGAAGCAAGCCGGGAATTCTCTCGCGGAACGGGCTTTTCTGAAGCACAGACCGCATTTTGCCCTCGTCAAACGCCGCCGCGTTTTGGCCGGGGAACCAATGATCCGCCTGTCCGAGCAGGTTGTACCGCATCTTGCCCCAGGAAACCAGGTCAAGCGACTTGGCGTACGTCCAGAGGCGGAGGATTTCCAAAACGTTGATTTGGTCCGGGACATCGACATACTCGGGCAATCCTTCGCACCAACCATTGCACCAGTCCGGCCCAAGTTGTTGTTCCATCTCCGCGCGCAGCCGTTTCTCGATTGGCGCGACAATTGCGGCGGCATCGTCGTAATGTTCGAGCGCGCGAACATGTTCGTGAAAATCCTGCGGCCGCGAGGCCCCGCAACTCAGCGTGTGCACTTGTGGTCGCGCCAGGCAATAAAGGTCATTGAATATCATGGGCGTCAACGGCGCGCAGAGTTCCACCAATTTCGGCGGCGGCTCGTAAAGCTTTCCTCCCTTGTCGTTGGGACTGATGATGAACACGCCCATGTCGCGCCGATGAGCCGCGACAACCGCCGGCCAATTCAGATGATTTACGAAGTACCAATGCAGATTGACGTAATCAAATTCGCCGCTCTCAATCGTATCGAGAATGACATCGGTGGTCGCGTGAGTTGAAAAGCCGACAAATCGGACGCGGCCTTCCTTCTGCAATCGCCGGGCCGCCGTGACACACCCGTTCTTCTGGAGCGACCATCGCAACAATTCGCGGTTGTTGATGCCGTGCAGCGAGAGGAGATCGACGTGGTCGAGGCGCAAATATTTCATCGAAGTTTCAAAAATCTTCAGAAACTCCCTGGCGTCCGCCTGCGGCGCAACTTTGGTCTGAACAATGATTTCTTCGCGCGGCAGCTTCGGCAGCACCTGGCCGAGCTGCATTTCCGAACTGCCGTAGCCGCGCGCGGTCTCAATGTGATTGATCCCCAATTCAATCGCGCGGTGAATCGTCGCTTCGAGGTTGGCCTGATTATCCGGCGGGATTTCAGAGGGCGGGACATCCTGCCATTTGAATTGGTAACGCATTCCGCCGCAGGAAATGACCGGCATCGCCAACTCCGTACGACCAAACCGCCGATATCTCATGGGCGAGTTATCGCATTCTTTGGCGCGAATCGCAATACATGAGTTGAAATGCGGCCGGCCAAATTCTGGTTTGCGTGAGTGCCGTCGTTTCCCCATACTCTCGCACCGGCCGTATGTTGTGACCGGCGATCTGGACAATTGTTGCACAGGATGGGCCAAACATCGAAAATTCATGCCAGGCGCGGCATCGTCTTGCTGGCTGTCGTCTTTTCGGTGGTCTGCAACGCGAGCGAGCCGGCGCGAACTTACGAAAATGGTTACGGCATCGTCCTCAGGCTTGGCGGAGAATTGTCCGAATCGCTCCCGGCAAAATTCGGCAATCTGATTGATCCCCAGGCAATCGCCCTGCAACCGCAGGAATCGCCGGTGGTCACGCCAATTGCCACAACCGAGGATAATCGCGTCGTCCGCCAGGTGGCGCTTTCCGCAGGGTTCATCGATTTGGTCAATCATATTTGCCATGCCCGGGCCGTGGACAACATTCAACCGGGATTCTTCGATCGCTACATTAAAAACCTTGTTCAAGGGACCGGCGGCGACGTGTTACAGCCTCCGAGCATCGTTGACTCGCGGTATTGGACCGCCCATGTGATCAACGACCAAATGAGCTATTTCAATCAAATGATCGGATTCATGATGGCGATCAACTTGGCCCATCATTATCTTGGTCATTACGCCAAGTACTCCTCTAAAATGATCGGCCCCGGCGACAAACTGGCGCCCATCAATAACTTTTTGACGCCGGCTGAATGGGATGTCTCCGTCCGTGCCGCGGCGGTCGATTCGTTGAATTGCGCGCTGGCCACGGACGGCTCTCGCGCGCTATTCGACGCGATCGATAAAATGCCCAATCGTCCCGCATGGGCCGCTTACATCATTCCGGCGAACGTCGATATCAAGAAGCTGAATCAGCAACTCACTCATTACGAGGAGGAGTTCTTCAAGGGACGCCTCCAATAACGAATTGCGCTGTGAATTTTCAAGACGAGTTGGATCTGCTCATTCGCGCCCGGTATCCGGTTCTTAGCGTCATTTCCAACGAGGAGACTCGCGTTCGGGACGCGGTGGTGGAAGTCGCCAACCGGCGCAGGAAAAAGGTTTTCGAATGGAGTTGCAACACGGGCATCATTCCAGCGGGCGCGTCGCTCCAATCCCGCAAACAGCGCAATCCCGCCACCACCGACCCGCTCGCGGCCCTCGATCAAGTCATAGAGCAGGTCGAGCCCGCTATTTTCATTTTCAAGGATTTCCATCCGTTCCTGGCCGGCAACCATTTCGCCGTCGTGCGCAAGCTTAAGGAAATCGCGCTTTATTTGCATGAAAGCGCCAAGACCATCATCCTGGTTTCGCCGGCGCTCGAGATTCCGCCAGAATTGGAGAAGGAAATCACGGTGCTCAATCACCCCCTGCCGGGACGGGACGACATGGGCGCATTGCTTGACAGAATTGCCGCGGAATTGGCGGGCTCCAATCAGGTCCGAATTGACCTCGACGACGCGGGGCGTCAAAAACTGCTGCAAGCGGCAATGGGCCTGACGCTCGGCGAAGCTGAAAACGTGTTCGCCAAAATCATCGTCAAACACCAGCGCCTGAGCGGCGATGGAGTCAACGAAGTTTTTTCGGAGAAACAACAGATTGTGCGCAAAAGCGGACTCTTGGAATATCATGCGACGACGGAGAGCTTTTCCAGCATCGGCGGTTTGGCCGCGCTCAAAGATTGGCTCAACAAGCGCGCAGGCGCCTTCACCGACGAGGCCCGATCATTCGGTTTGCCCGCGCCACGCGGCATTCTCATGCTGGGCGTGCAGGGATGCGGCAAAAGTCTTTGCGCCAAAGCCGTGGCGACTCAGTGGCAGTTGCCTCTCCTGCGCTTCGACATGGGCCGCATGTTCGGCAGCCTCGTTGGTTCGTCCGAACAGAATGTGCGCCGCGCCATCAGCGTCGCCGAATCCATCGCGCCAGCCATTTTGTGGGTGGACGAAATTGACAAGGCTTTCGCAGGTTCCATCGGATCGGGCGCATCGGATGGTGGAACCACCGCGCGGGTCTTTGGGACATTCCTGACGTGGCTTTCGGAGAAAACCGCACCTGTCTTCGTCGTCGCGACGGCCAACGATATTTCACAATTGCCGCCCGAGTTGTTCCGCAAGGGGCGGCTGGACGAGATCTTTTTCGTCGATTTGCCGGGAAGGGGCGAGCGTGAGGAAATCTTCCGCATCCACCTTGCCAAGCGCGGGCGGGATCCGGTCATTTTCGACCTCGGGGCCTGCGCCGATTCAAGTCCGGATTTCAGCGGGGCGGAAATCGAGGAAGCGATTAACAGTGCGCTCTACGACGCCTTTTATGCGCACGAGGAAGTGACCACCAGCCACATTCTACGGGCGCTGATCCAAACGGTTCCCCTGGCAAAGACAATGGACGAACAAATCCATGCCCTGCGCAACTGGGCCGAAGGCCGCGCCCGTAATGCGGGCCAACTGCGCAATTCCGCGGCGGGATAATGTTCACCGTATTCCGTTGTTTGAACGTTGAAAGCGGCAGAGGGCTGCCGCACTCCAAAACGCTGCCGCGCATTGGAGCATTGCATGTGCTGCGCGAAGCGTCCTGGATTGCGGCAGCCCTCTGGCGCTTTGCCACCCAGATTGTACGAACAGTGGAATGCCCATGACGGTGTTTGCAGGGCATTTTCCCTCCTTGCCCGACTCGGCGACTCGACAATAATATCTCTTGTGCAGATTTCAGTCACCGATAAACGCCTCAATGAGGCCCGAGAGCTTTTGCGCCAGAATCGTTTCTGGGAAGCAGTCACCGTTTACGAGAAACTGGCGCCAGCTTTTCCCAACGTCTGGCAGGTTTGGTTCGAGCATGGTTGCGCCGCCGCGGGCGCCCGTCAGGTTCCGTTGGCGGAACGCGCCTGGCAGCGCGCGCAGGAAATTGACCCCACCAACGTCGAGATGCACCTGCAAATCGGGCATCAATATCAGAATCTCCGGCTATTGGAAAAGGCCCGCGCCGCCTTTGAACGAGCGTCGGCGCTAAATTCAAGCGCCATCGACCCTCGGATGGCTTTGGTGATTCTCTTCGAGCGAAACCACCAATTCGCCGAGGCGCGTGAGGCGGTGGAAGCGTGCCTGAAATTGGATCCCAGGGACGACCAGGCGCTTTACTTTCAAGCCTTCCTGGACCGCCGGGAAAACAAGATTGAGGACGCGGAACGTCGATTGCGCGATTTGATCGCGTCCGGACCGCGGCATCAATTTGTGCAATACGCCGCCCGCTATGAATTGGCGGAAATTCTCAATCGCACCGAGCGGTTTGACGAGGCCATGCTAACACTCGCCGAAGCCAAGCGTCTGGTGCGCAATGTGGCAAACGTCGATGCGATGCTTTCGGAATACGACGAGACGGCCGCAAAATTCAAACGGAATACGCTGACACTTCCGAAGGATATTGTTCGAACCTGGTCGCGAGAGTTTCCTGAACGGCTGAGGGAACCGATTCCGAAGCTGGCCTTTCTCGGCGGGCACCCGCGCAGTGGAACAACGCTCCTGGAGCAAATCCTCGGAGCCCACCCGGACGTGGCGTCGTTGGACGAGTCGCTTTCTTTTGATAACGTGGCGGCGCGATTGTATATCACGTCCACACAGTGGCCGCCAGCCCGACTAAACGTGATTCGGCGCCGGTATGTCGAAGCATTCCTTGGCGAATTGGGCAACTATCGGCAGGGGCAGTTGCTCCTGGACAAAAACCCGTCACCAACGGTCAGGTTGCGAATGTGGCTGCGTATCTTTCCGGAATTGCGGGTGATCATCGCGTTGCGTGATCCGCGAGACGTCGTCATCAGTTGCTATTTTCAGAACATACCGATCAATCCTGTCAATTCTAATTTTTTATCTTTGGAGCGCACCGCAAGGCATTACGCCAATTTGATGGATGTCTGGCTGGCAGTCCGGCAATGGGAGGGCTTTTCCTGGATTGAAACGCGATACGAAGATACGGTCGCAAACCTTGATCAGGAAGGGCGACGTGTGACCAAGTTTCTCGGCTTGTCCTGGCACGACGATCAAGCACGGTTCTACGATAAGAGCGGGCAGAAACGCCTCTATTCTCCGACATATCACGACGCGAGCCAGCCAGTGTACAAGCGGTCTGTAGCGCGCTGGACTGCGTATGAGAAGCATTTGGCGCCTGCCCTGTCGATCCTCGCACCCTACTGTAAAGCCTTCGGCTACGACTTATAGCCGCTTGCGTAGCTATTTTGGCCTTCTATAGCACTGCATCGCGTTACTCACGAAAGATAACGGCGCCAAGTCGGTGGCAGCATCAAGATTCGATTTAAGGGCCGAAGTGTTGGGACAAAAAAAGAGCCGCTCAAATGAGCGGCTCTGTGAGAGATTGTAAGATCAGATTACTGCTTCTTGCGCAAGCGCAGAAGGAACGCGGACGCACCCATCACGCCAAGCGCAATCGTGCTCGGCTCAGGAGTAGTAACAACGCTACCGCCTGACAAGCTGAAGTTACCAAGCGCAGCTCCAGGGAGAGCGGCAGGAAACAAGGGCGCACCACCGGAGGGATTTGGGCCACCCAATGAACCCGAGACATTAGCAGTTGCACTAAACCCAGTCGGTACCCCGGCAGTTTTCGCTGCAGAGTAGCTGGTAAGCGTGCCACCATCATTATACCAAGCATAGACTTGAACTGTAGCACTGCCGTTTCCGGTCGTGCCAGGAACAACACCATATTCAGTGGAACTCCAAGTTCCCGCTACAGTATCAGGACTAGCAGCTCCAGCTCCGCCCGCCAAGGTGGCAGTAACCGGCGTGACACCATCTTCCTGAAGCAGCGGCAATAGCGTGCTTGCTGCATCACCAGTTCCAGCAGCCCCGTAGAGAGCAACCGTCCATTCATTTCCATTGCCCACGTCTGCGGCAGCCGATGGCCCCGGCGCAGTCGAGGTTGCACCACCGATCGGCGTTGAGGTCGAGCCTGACTTCAGTGACACGTAAACATAACTCGAAGTAAGGTAGTTACCGAACGATACCGTACCCTGAGAGTGAGCTACAAAAGCACCTGCCAATAAAGCTACTATGCCGGTTAATGACTTTTTCATATGTGATGTTTGCTACGGTTAATTTATTATTGTTAGTTATGCGAACCCGGTTAAATTTCCGTTATTGACCAACTGAGAAATTTTCAACCCAGTTGTTTGGAGTGTTCGTGTTGTTCAAATACCAGAATCCACCGCCCACATTTGTCTGATACGGCTGACCGGATGCAGGAAACCCAGTGGCACCTGCTTGCGCTTCAGTGTAAGACTGAGTCACGGCGTTCCACATATAGACTTGGTCTTTCTTTACAGCGGTCGTAAAGTTCATCAACGGATTAGTAACCAGATCACCAGACGTTGGAAGGATCGAACTGACAAGATTGAACGTGTTTGGCAACAGCGTATTCGTCAGAGATCCCGATGGAACAGTTCCAACAAATGTGACCGTGACCGGGGAATTGCTCGGATTGTTAATCCAAGCAGCTTGACCGGGATTGAGTGTATTGGTACCGCCAGCTCCCCAACCAGTGCCAGAACCTTGCACTTCCGTGTAGGAGGCCGCAGCCGCACTCCAAAAATACATGGAAAATTTCTTGAATTGCCCAGTCCCGTTGGTCAGCAACGTGTTGACTGTATTGTCAGGGGATGCAATAAGGGGACAGGAGATGATGTTGTACCCCGGTTCAATGGTCACATTGATATAACCAACCGCGTTGAGTGAATATACGTTGGTGGACTGAGCCATCAACGAAACACTGCCGAGAGATCCCAGCAGCGCCGAAAGGAGTATTGTTTTTGTTCTCATAATATTAACGTTTTTATTCCGTGTGCATGGCGACTTTCGCAAATCGCCCATAAACTGTCAACCGTTTTTTAAACTTTTTTTGAACTTTTTTTCAAGCGCACCCACCGTTCTTTTAAAGCATCACCCATGCCACAATTGGCCTAATCGTCTTCAAATCAAGCTTTTGTCTCACTTTCCGGCAAAATCCACCGCATGTATAAGCCCTTGTCGCGCGAATACCCGCGCCAGATACTGTAATTGGTCCGAATTCGGCTCCAATTGCAACGCCTTCAACAATATAGCGACGGCTTGATCGGGCCTGGCCGCGTGCAAACTCGCTTTGACCGCCAAATCGGCGTAATAATCCGGCGACCAGTCGGAGCCTTCCGGGCGGTAGCCCGGCAGAGAGTTCAACACGCTCTGAATGGTGTCGATCGCCGCCAACCGGTTCGTGGCGTCGCCGAGCAAGCCGTATTCCGAGGCCGCAAGTTGGCGCGTAATCAGGTTGGTTGCGGCGCTGGGGGGCGTATAAACCCCAAAGTGCTTGTTTGTTCCCTGCAAACTGCAGAGCATGGCGCGATTGTCAACGATGACCGGCTGGGCCGTGCCTCGGCCGGCATGCTGCGCGAAAAGCCCGCCCAGATAGTGGATTAATTCATCGTTTACGGACCCGTACCCGAGGCCAAAGATAGATTTCAAGGCAGCGGGGTCCAATCTTGCAAGCTCGTTGTTGATGTCATCATGAACCAGGCCCATTTGCCAGGTTCGCTCGTCGAACCGCTGAAACCGCACCGTATGGACGCGGAGATAAAAAGTGCGCGGCGCCGCATATTCGAGAAATGGAAAAGCGTCGGCCTGAACCGGGCCGGGACCCGCGATTGCGAACGCGGTGTTTTGCGACGCCATTCGCCGGGCAAGAATCGCCTCAGGAGTGGCGAGACCAATGGATTCCAGCCCCTTGCGAGGGCCTTCCAATTCGAACGCCCTCGCATAGACCTCGATATCTGATCGCCACGGTCGATCGGAGCCGAGGATCACAATGTCCCCAAAATCGACATCCCAGATTTCAATATTGGGAAACACCGACTGGAAGGTGCGAAGGACCATGTTTACGTTGTAGTCGTCCATTTCATAATTATGGAACCATTGCGTCATGATCCCGCCCGGCTTGAGCCGGTTCGCCGCCATCTTGTAAAATTCCTGTGTAAACACACTAGCCACCCCGACCATCCACGGATTGGAAGGCTCGGAAATGATCACGTCGTATTGCTTCGGACTTAGCTTGAGCACCGTCCGGGCATCCTCATGGTAAATTCTTGTGCGACTGTTGGTAAGCACTCCATTATTCCACGGCTCAAACAGCTTCGCCGCCTCTAGCACCGGCGCGCAATTCTCCGCAATGGTCAGATGGTCAATGGGATAGTTGAGTGTCGCACCGGCGGTGATTCCGCTGCCCATGCCGAAACAAAAGACGTCCTTGCTCTCCGGTCTCGCCATTAGCGGCAGGTAGGCCAGCAACAATTGAGTCGCGGCATCGCCCTTGGACGAGGCATCGACCTTTCCATTGATGCGCAACGCGAAATCCTGGGTGCCTATGGAGCGTTCGACTGAAACCGTTGCGTCGGCAGCGTCCTCATAAAAATCCAGTTTCACAGTGCGGCTGCGATTCAGCACCGGGGCCATCGTTATGTTGAAATCACTCGGACGAAATACACCGGCGCTGAAGACGTATCTCCAGTCCTCGCCGCCGTCTGCGGAGGTGATAGCAACGAAAAGGGCGACGGCGGCTCCCACGGCGACAACCACAGGCCGGCGTCTTGCAAGCGCCGTTAATATTCCTGCGGCAACCAAAACCGCCGCCAAAGCACTAAAAGACCCACGCAGACCGATCTGCGGCATGAACACGAAACCCGTCAGTAATGATCCCGCCACCGCTCCCAAAGTATTCCATGTCAACAACCTGCCAACACGGTCGCCCAACAAATCGGATGTCTCTGAAGCGATGCGAATTGCCAACGGAAGCACCGACCCAAGCATTGCCGCCGGCAGACCAAGGACACAAATCGAGGCAATCGCCACGAGGGTCTGATTATAGTGATAACCCACGGGATTACGGTTCAAACCGCTTTCGGCCGTCAAATAGACCGCGACGAGGTTTTCGATATTGAATACCACCAGGCCAATCAAGAGCGCCGCGCCGAACAGAAGAAAAACCACCGTAGTTTCGCCGTGCAATTTTCTCCAACGCGGCGATGCAATCACCGAGCTTCCGAGGCCGATGCCCAATATGAATGCCATTAGCACAATGGCAAACACCTGCAACGAGGCTCCAAAAATGAGACACAAACAACGGGACGCCAACACTTCCAAGCCCATCGAAACCGCCCCGGTCAGGGCCACGACAATGCAGGCCCAGCGGAAAACTCCGGCACTTGACTGCGGCTGGCTGGCTGGCGCTTCGGCCGCCTCCATATTTATATCTTTAACAGGCGCATTCGCCGAGTGGCTTCTTCCAATTGCGATCGCGATTGCGCCAATTACCAAGTTTACCAGGGCGCTATAATCCATGGTGGCGCGCAGACCAAACCATTCAATGAGCCAGAATCCCGAAACACCTGCTCCGCAAACCGCTCCAAGGCTGTTGATCGAATAAAAGCGCGCGGATCGCCGGCCCGCATCCGGCATGTTCTTCTGCAACCACGCAGCCAGAACCGGGAACGTTCCCCCCATCAATACAGTAGGTCCGAGCAGCAGCGCCATGCTCACCAGACCTTTCAGCAGCAGCAACGGTAAAGGGCTGTCGAGCAGACTCGATCCGATCCAGGCATACAGCCCGTCGGCGACCCGGTACAGCAACGAAAAGAGAAGAGCGTAGAGTCCGATTGCAATTTCAAGGCGGCCGTATATCGCGAGAGGGTTTCGAGCGCGATCGGCAATTCGACCGAAAAGTTTATTGCCCATAGCCAACCCGCCCATGAAGACTGCCAAAACGACCGTTTGCGCCTGAATCGTGCTCCCAAACAGCAACGCCAGATACTTCGACCAGATTACTTCATACACCAGCGCGGTGGCCCCGGAGCAGAAGAAAAGTATTAATATCGCCATAGCAAGACGGTACGCGTTGACTATTTAAGCCCGACTCAGTAGAGGCTGTCGATGCTTTAATGCCAGAGCCGCGGATCGTGGTAGGCTCCTCAGTTTTTTTTGCATCGAAAGCGGCAGATGGCTGCCGCACTACAGGACGCCGACGCGTATTAGGTCGTCGCACCTCTAACGCGAAGCGTTCTGGAGCGCGCCTGTCCTTTGGCGCTCTGGTACGGCGATTGGACAAGCGCCGGGAAATCTGTCCATCCCGCGCAAGTTATTACCTTTAGCGATTCCGGCGTAGGCTTGCTGGCAAGCGCCACTGCGGCGGACGTTTGGCTTAACGGGAACCGATGGGTAATGAGGCCGCGCACATCGAGTCTCCGGGAGAACACCAACCGCGCCACTTCCTTCTGCAATGTGAAATCGGAAGAATAACTCCCAATCAAATCTTTCTCATCAAGGCAGACTGAGGCAAAATCGACTTCGGACTTCTCGCCTTTACGGGTGTGAGCAAAAAGAAGGACTTGCGCAGAACCGCGCACCAACTCGACGGCTTCAAGCACAACTGGCGTCGAAGGGACAGTAATGATTGCTGCGTCCAAGACTGGAAAAGCCGAGCGGATTTTGCCTGCGGCCTCTTTGTCTCCCGCATCAAAGGATGTCTCAGCACCCCATTCCAGCGCCAGTTTAACCCGATTCTCCATTAAATCCGTGGCGGCGACTCGAATCCCTCGGAGAGAGAGAATCTTGGTAAACATCAGCCCGATGGGGCCCTGGCCCGCGACTAGAACGCTGTCGCCCCGTAACAAGTTCAGGCGTTTGACGGCCTTCAGAACGGTATTGACCGGTTCGAGCATCGCTCCCTCTTCAAAGGTGTTGCGCGCAGGGATCTTGACCACACCCGGGAGCACGAAAGGCATGACACGGACGTATTCGGCATAGCCACCCCCTGCAGGCTCGAACCCTGCGGTAATGCCCGTGCGCTTGTAACCGGCGCATTGGGCGAATGCGCGATGGCGGCAAAAGTGGCAACGCATACATGGCACATGGTGATGCAGCGCGACGCGATCACCCACCTGAAAGCCATTGACACCGGAGCGGCTGCGGCGGAGAGGTCCGCCGATCTTGGCAATCACGCCAGCGGTTTCGTGGCCAAATATGCGTGGCGGAGGAACCGTGCCGTAGTGGATTTTCTTGATGTCGGTGGGGCAAACCCCGCAGATGGCAACCCTGACAAGTAGCTCCCCCGGTTCAATCTCCGGAACAGGAACGATTTCAAGGCGGAGATCGTCGGGTCCGCGATAAACGACGGCCTTCATTTCGGTTGGAACTCGCACAACACAACAATTCAGGATCGCGGGTCAAAAAACCAATATTTTCCGCCCGAAATGCCGCCTTCAAAATACCTATTGAACGTTTTTCGACAACGTGTTAGGTTGAACCGGATGACTCCAGATGGCGCATTGCCTACAGTTAGAGACAGTGGAGTTTTCCGGCAAGAGATGGTTTTTATGGTTGTTGCAGCGGGCGCGGATCAACATCTCGCCAGGGGACTTCGCGCCGGCTTTGCCTGTACAGTTTTGATGCCAGACAGAATTGAGCCGACGCGACACCAAGACCAATGAACATCGACGTGCCCGAGCGACGGGTCGTGATTACTGGGATGGGAGTCATTGCGCCCAGCGGCAAAGACATCAAGACATTTTGGGACAATGTCCGCGATGGCATCAGCGCCGCCGCGCCGGTCAGCCGTTTTGACGCCAGCCGATTGCCAGTCAAGATTGCGGCCGAGGTCAAGGACTTCGACGTCACCAAATTCATCAACAGCCGCAAGCCCGGCCGCTTCGATCTGACTATTCAATATGGCGTCGCGGCGGCAACGCTGGCGGTGACAGATTCCGGCCTCGATCTTTCAAGCATTGAACCGGACCGCGTCGGTGTCGTCGAAGGAACTACCATCAGCGGCGCGGGAAGCATCATCAAGGCGCGCGACAGTTTCGTAGCCAATGACGGCAATTATCGCGCTTTGCATCCGTACAATGTCATCGCAGGTTACTGCGGCGAGGGCAGCAGCACCATCAGTCTGCACCTCGGTATTCACGGCCACGCCGTTACTTACTGCTCCGGCTGCGCCTCCGGCAACGACGCCATCGGTTACGCCATGCGAATGATTCAATGCGACGATGTCGATGTGGCCGTGGCTGGCGGCTCGGAAGAAATGATGGAGATGTTGCACGTCGGGTTTTGCCGTGTGCGAGCCATGACGGAACAGAACGGCGATCCGGCCGAGGCGATGAAACCGTTCGACCGGCGGCGAGACGGCTTCGTGCTTGGCGAAGGCGCGGTGTTTTTTGTCATGGAGGAACTTTCCCATGCGCTGGGGCGCGGCGCCCGGATTTACGCGGAAGTCGCAGGGCATGGCCGCAGTTGCGAGGCTTATCACGCAACCGACCCGCACCCCGACGGTGTGGGCTACACTCGCGCGATGGAAAAAGCGCTGCGCCACGCGCGAATCAACCCGTCCGAGGTGGATTACATCAACGCCCATGGTTCGGCGACGCCGTCAAATGACCCAATTGAAACACGCGCCATTAAGACAGTCTTTCGGGAACACTCCAAGCGTGTGTCGATCAGCGCGACTAAACCGATCACGGGGCATTTGATGGGCGCCTCCGGCACCATTGAAACGATGATTTGCGCCCTGGCGATCTGGCACCAGGAGATTCCGCCGACAATCAACCTCGACGAACCGGACCCCGGCTGCGATCTGGATTACGTTCCGGGCGCGGCCCGTTCATTTCCGGTGCGGGTTGGCATGAATCTTAACGCGGGTTTCGGCGGGCGCTACGCGTGCCTGGTGCTGCGGCGATTCTGAGACATGAACACCCTTGATGTCATTCGGATCACGGCGCTGGCGGCGACACTGTTCAACGTGGCGCTGACGGTGTTGGTATTGACACGGGATTTTCGCTCCATGCTTCACCGGGTTTACCTCGGCTGGGGAATTTCAGTGACGCTTTGGAATCTCGGTGTTTTCCACTTGAGCCAGCCCATCAGCCACGAGGAGGCCTTTATGTGGGCCAAAGTGTTGCAACTGGGAGTCATTTTCATGCCGGTGACGCTGTTTCACTTGTGCGTGATAATCGCCCAGGCGCGAAGAGTCAGCCGTCTGATGCCCTTGCTGTATCTAGTGCATGCCGCCTTTGCCGTCAGCCTCCTGTTTAATAAATTCATCGTCGATGTGCGGCTTCTGGATGTCGGATACTGGTCGGTGCCCGGCCCTGGCTTCTCTTTCTTCAGCGCTTCCTATTGTGTCATCACCACATCGCTGGTCTGGATTTTGTATCGCAAACAGAAATCCGCTCCGCCTACCCAGAGGACGAGACTACGGTCGTTGCTGCTGGCAATCGTCGGATTATGGGTGTTCGGAACCAACGATATGATGCCGATCCTCGGCCATGACACCTACCCTCTGACCCACATCAAGTTTTACCCGCTCGGAAGTTTGGCGGCGGTCTTTTACGTCGTGATCATCGGCTACAGCGTGCTGCAACACCGGCTGTTGGACATCCAGGTCACCATGAGCCGCTTCGCCGCGCAATTGGTGCGCCTTCTGTTCATGATGCTGGTGGGTTTCTTACTGTTGTTGCTGGCTTCCAGGCTGGCGCCAGACCAGTTCACGGTTTTTTCCTTCATCGCGGCCGGCGGGGTTCTGTTCGTGAGTTCCCTGGCGGCGTTGTTTTTATTCCCACAATTCTTCGGAAAAGGCAGCGACACGCTGGAGCGCAAGATTCTCGGCGACAAGTTCGAGTACCATGCGCGGGTGCAGAACTTGATCCAAACAATGCGCTCCTTTCCCGATCCCGAATATCTCTTGCACGAGTTGGAGGAGCTTCTTGCAGGAACGATGCGGGTCCGCAGCTATCAGATCTTTCTGCTCGACGATACGACACGCGGCTTCAAGCTGTTTCACTGCCATCCGGCGATCCCCGACAGCGCGATGCCGGATATCCAGCTGGATTCGCCCGTCGTCCTGTATTTTCAGCAGACACGGTCAAAATACCTCTCCTGCAACCTGGTTTACGAGACAGACAACGAATCGGTCCTTCAGCGCGAGGCGCGGCGTCAATTGCATCCATTTGAGCCGGAATTTTGCTTTCCATTTTTCGTCAGCAACGACCTGATCGGCACGATGCTCCTGGGCCCCAAAGCGAACGGCGACCTGTTCACTCCGCACGACGTGCGCCTGCTGACGGAACTGACCTCTAATGTGGGAATTCTGCTCAATCAAATCCGTCTGCGCCAGCAATTGCAGGTGGTGCATGAACAAGACCTCCTGGGCCGCATGTCCCGGGGCCTGGCGCACGATTTGAATAATCTGCTCACCCCTGTGCAGACACTTCTTCAACTTTTTCGTGAAGCCAGGATAAACCAGGACACGATTGACGAATTGCTCCCGATCAGCTTGCGCAACCTCGAAACCGTCCGCACTTACGTCAACGAGGCGCTCTTCTTTTCTCGCTCCGCCAAAATCCACGGCAAGCTGGGGCTTTTGGACGAAACCGCCCGCGAAGCCATTTCGCTTGTGAGTCCCCAAGGCGACTCCAAAGGCATCCGCATCCTGCTCACAGCCGCCACCGAGGCGCCGATCGAAATGGATTCGGTGCTAATCAAACGGCTTTTGTGCAACCTTCTTTCCAACGCCGTTGATGCCTCGCCCTCCGGTTCGCAGATCGAAGTGGAATTGGCGCCTCTGCCCCGCACCGAGTCCAACCGTCAATGGTTCCGCCTCAAAGTCATCGATCATGGAGAAGGCATCAGCGCGGAAAACCTTCGGCGCGTCTTCACGCCGTATTTCACCACCAAGAACACGGGCGATGGAAAACGCGGGTCCGGGCTTGGCCTGGCCATCGCGCGACACATCGTCCACTTGCACAGCGGCAACCTGAGCATCGTCAGCAAGGAAAAAAAAGGGACCACGGTACAACTGGATTTGCCCAGCAAACTCAATCAGGGACAGGCGCCGGCTACTTTGCCGACCCGTGGACGCCGGCTTGAAGTCGCCGCATGAAAACCTTGCTCGTTATCGCCCACAACCACACCCTCGCCGAGGCCATCCGCGCGGCGCTGGACGCGGAGCGCTATCGGGTGATCGAGCAAGCCAGTCTCAGTGGAGACGAATTGCGCCTAATGGCGCCATCCATCGACGCCTGCGTGCTTGACGCGGACCTGACAAGCGCCGAAGCCATACGAACCATTGAATGGGTCCGCCGCCAGTTGCCGGCCTGTCCGATGTTCGTTTATGCCGGCAATTCCCAGAACGCCTGGGAGGAGGACGCTTACCTGCTCGGCGTCAATCATATTCTGAGCAAGCCCGTGCGCGGCCGCATCCTTCATTCGTTGCTCGAACGAATTTCTCCGGCGAAACCCGCGGACACCCCGCGCCCTGTCGAACCCGCGCGATCGGCGGCCTTTACGGAACGGCGCATAGCGGACTCCGCCGCAGTGCCGGGCCGGATGCTCGAGTTGTTGCGCAATTGTTCCTCGATCCTTTGCCACAGCCTTTCCGCCGAGCCGTTGTTGAAGGAGTTTCTCCTTCTGCTCCGCGAAATCCTCGGCGTCAATCGGGCTGTGATTTTCCTGCGTCCGGCGCCACACGTCCTTGGAGGCGCGGCGGATGGCCCGGGCGCGCACCGGTTGACTTCCGCTTGCGCCGTTGGCATTTCCAGCGGTGTGCTGGAACACGTTGAATTGTCGCTCAACAGCGGGGTTGGCGGCTTTTTGTTCCAGACGGGACGCATCCTCCGGCGCGACAGCGAAGACACCGAGCGCGATCCGCAGATGCGGAAGGAATTTGATCTCCTCGGAACGCGTGTGGCAATCCCAGTGCTGGACCGCGAATCGCTCGTCGGAGTTGCATTGTTCGATGGACGCGTGACGGGCGAAGCGATGACCAACGAGGAACTGGGGTTGATGTTTCATCTCCTGGAACAGTTGGGCCTGGCCATCAAGAATATCTGGTGGCATGACCAGGTTTCAGCCCGGCATCAGATGATGTTCGATATTCTGGGGCAGATCAAATCCGGATGCGTCGTCGTTGGGCGCGAGTTGAACATATTGCACGCGAACGACATCGTACGAGGCTACTTTCCTCGCGCCAATCGCCGCGCTGACGCTTTCGATTTCGCCGACCTGCCCCAAGTCATCGGTAGCAAGGTGTTTGAATCGCTTAAAACCGGCCAGGCGGTTTCCGACTTCAAATACCAACCGACCGATGCGCCGGAGCGGCGCTTTCGCGTTTCAATTTCCCCGTTCCGCAAGGACAATTCATCCGCGCCGACGGCCGCGCTGGTTGTGGTTGAAGACTGCACCGCCGCCGACCGCATCCACCATCTGGAGATCGAGACCGCCAACCTGCGCCTTGTGCAGCAAATGGCCGAAAGGCTCGCCCATGAAATCGGCAACGCCGTGGTGCCCATTTCCACCCACCAGCAATTGCTCCGCGAGCGTGTCAACGACCCGGATTTCCAGAAATCGCTGGCCGTCGCGATGGACGATGGCGTCAAGCGCGTCAGCCGGCTGGTTGATCAAATGCGCTTCCTGGCGCGCGATCGTCTCGGCAAAGTGGAATCGGTGCCTGTCAAGCAATTGATCGAGGAGGCTTTCCGCGAAGCGCGCGCCTATCACCCCTCGGCGAGCGTGCTCTTGCAATACGAGTCTTCCGGCGAACCTCTGAGCCTCTCGTGCGACCGCCAGGGCTTGCAGCATGCCTTCGCCGAAATCATCCTCAACGCATTTCAGGCCAACTCCTCGTCCTGTCAAGTCCAGGTTCGCACCCGCTCGGAAACCGATTCCGCCGGCTCGCGCTGGGCGCGGATCGAAGTACAGGACAGCGGCGCCGGGTTCAGCGCCGAGGCTGCCGGAAAAGCCTCCGAACCATTCTTTACAACGCGCAAGGTGGGCCTGGGTCTCGGTCTCGCTGTGACCAATAAAATCATCCAAACCCACGCCGGCAAATTGGAAATACCGGCCCCTCACGGCGGTTCGCCCGGGCTCGTCCGCATCTCCCTTCCCTTGGACCCGCAATCGGCGTCCCCGGCAAAACCGGCGGCCAACTAAATTGGGTTTACGCCGCCGGACTTTCGCCCTCCAGCGGCAGACACACGGTGACAGTAGTGGAGCTACCCGGCTGCGAAGTGATCTCGATCGAACCGTGGTGGGCCGATGCAATCCATTTGGCGATGCTCAACCCCAATCCGCACCCTTCCACAACGTTGCTGTGGGCCGGGTCGCCACGGTAAAAGCGATCAAAGACACGCGGCAAGACCTCCGGGGGGATTCCCGCGCCGCTGTTTGTAATGGTGAACTCGGCGGACTTGCCCGTCCGTTGCAGCGCCATGATCACCCATCCGCCAGGTTGATTATATTTGACAGCGTTATCCACAAGATTAAGCAGCAGTTGACGGAGGCGTTGCGCGTCGCCGGGCACGGCCAATTTCTCTCGCGCGCCCAATTCCACCGAAATCGCCGAGGACTCCGCGAGGATCTGCGCGTCGGCGAAAATGTCTCCCACCAATACGTCCAGATGAACTGTGGAAAAACTCAGGGTCACCAGGCCGGCGTCCGCCTTTGTCAGGAGGGTCAGGCCGTCCACGATGCGTGAAAGCCGGCGCAACTCGTCCAACCGGCTTCCCGCCCGCTCGCGTTGTGTCTGCGTCAGCGTTTCATCACGCAGCTCGATCTCCGTCTCGCCGCAGAGGATGGTCAAAGGCGTCTTCAGCTCATGCGACGCGTGCAGCGTGAATTCGCGGATGCGCGTGAAGGAACTATTGAGCCGCGCGCTCATCGCGTTGAGTACTTCAATCAACCGGTCAAGTTCATCGCCGTTGCCGACACGGGGAATCTGTTCGGCCAGATTATCCTCGTTCCGGTGCTCCGCCGCGCGTGTCAGCGCCGAGACAGGCTCCAAGGCTTTGCGCATCAGCCACCATCCACCGCCGATGCTCAATAGAGCCGTCGGAATCCCGACCCATAAAACCAATTCAAGGATTTCTTCCAAACCATGGCGAAACCGGCGCGTCCCCGAAGGGTGGCGCTCATACAATTCCTGCAGCGAGAGGCCCGCGATCAATAATATCGAGACCAGGAGGACGCCGGCATTCCAGAGCGTCAGCCGCGTGCGAATCGTCACGGGGAATCCTTCATCACGTAACCGGAGCCGCGGACCGTATGGAGCAACTTGTTCCCGAAGTCCGCATCGATCTTTTCCCGCAATCGCCGAATGTAAACATCGACCAAATTGGTGCCGGGATCGAAGTCGTAATCCCAAACCTTTTCCAGGATCATCATGCGACCGCAAAGGCGCCCGGCTGACCGCATGAGGAATTCCAACAGCCGGTATTCCCGTATCGTCAACATAATTTCCACGCCTCCGCGACGGGCCTGCCGGGAAATCGTGTCCAGCGTAAGATCGGCAACGCGCAGCACAGTGGATTTGTTTTCGCCGCCGCGCCGGGTCAGCGCCCGGACGCGCGCAATCAGTTCGGCCAGTTCAAACGGTTTCGGCAGGTAGTCGTCGGCGCCGGCGTTCAATCCCTCGACCCGTTCGTTGACTTCGCCGCGCGCCGAGAGCAGAAGAACGGGCGTGGCGTTTTTGCTCTTTCGCAACTGGTTCAGCACACTCAATCCATCGCGGCCCGGCAGCATGATGTCCA
>Ga0364866_10356_pt3 | contig 22807 bp, 21 predicted proteins | sample ExccelAu500001D3_3_FD_206913 | JGI IMG/M metagenome (GOLD analysis project Ga0364866, IMG submission 206913) | Enriched cells from Trout Bog Lake Hypolimnion, Wisconsin, USA - BchlTB.Aug13.5000.01.D3 | ecosystem: Environmental > Aquatic > Freshwater > Lake > Hypolimnion/Profundal zone | place... | reverse complement strand
AACCAGGGATTCGGCAGTGGTGTTGATGCCCCCTGGCGTGCCGGCGCCAACGAAAATACCACCATCGAATTCAGCACCGATGTGCAGATCGAAGGTTTAAAGCTGCCCGCTGGCAGGTATGGCTTTTTTGTAGCCTATGGCCCGGAGTCCTGCACGCTCATCTTTTCCGCCAACAGTACCAGCTGGGGTAGTTTCTTTTACAACGACAAAGAAGACGTCCTGCGCATCAAGGTCAGGCCCGTAGCCCTCCCGGAGAGCCGAGAGCGCCTCACCTTTGAATTCAGCAACGAAACCGACAGCACCGCTACCATCAGCCTGGTTTGGGAGAAGCTTGCTATTCCCTTCAGGGTCTCTACCCACCTGGTTCAGCTCCAGCTCGCTTCCTTCGAGCGCGAACTCAGGGGCGAAAAGGGCTTCGACCCGCACAACCTCATAGAGGCTGCCGACTACATGCAGCAGCACAATGCCGACCTCACCAGGGCGCTCGCCTACATCGATAAGGCTGCCTCGTCGATGCCATCCTTCAGTGTCTACATGACCAGGGCACAGGTACTGGAGAAAATGAACAGGCGCCTCCAGGCCGATAGTTGCAAACAACTGGCCCTCGAAAAAGGCACAGCCCAGGAAGTGCACAATTATGCCCGTGGCCTGCTCAAAGAAAAGAAGGATCAGAAGGCATTCAATGTATTTGAGTACAACTACAAGCGCTTCCCCAATACTTTCACTACCAACATGGGCATGGCACGTGGCTATGCCGCGTTTAACAAGAACAAAGATGCTTTAAGATATGCCAATGCCGCCCTGCCACAGGCACCCGACGAACTCAATAAGAAAACAGTCGAAGAGTTTATCAAAAAATTAAAAGAAACACCCGAAACAAAGGATCTAAAAAAAGTAAAAGAACCCAATAAAGAAAGCGAAGATGAATAATTTGGATGTTTAAAGCGTTCTGCTTAAATTTATTCTATAAATACTCTATCTTATGAAAAAAATACATTATTGCGCTACGGTTGTCGCCTGTGTGCTCTCCCTTTGTGGTTGTAGCCCCGGGCCTGATTTGGTTCCCGCTCCTTCACCTGTTTCGCAACTATCGGTCGTTTATGCCTGTTCGCCGGCGCTGCCGGTTCTTACCGGCTCTGTGTTGGTTTATGATACCAGCAGGATATTATTCGGTACCCAACCCGATGGAGCTGATATCGCTGCTGCTACCGGCAATGTCGCTTCCGGAAAAAATGTAAAGCTCAGTTTTTGTGTGGGTACTGCTGCGCAGAACAGCGTGCTGTACACGAATACTTTCGACATGGTGGCCGACAGCAATTATGCAATGTTTTTCGGTGGCCCAGCGTCCAATCCAAGCACACTTTTTGTACAGAACGATATGACCGCTCCGCCCTCGGGTATGGCTAAGGTCAGGTTTGTAATACTCAGCAGCGACACCAATCGTTTCAATGTCTTTTTAGGATCTGTAAAAATCGACTCCGGCCTCACTTACCAGTCTGTATCGCCGTTTATCGAGGTGCCCGCCGACAGCTTGGCTTCATGTTCATTTTCCAATGCTTCTAATCCCGCTGCAGCCGTTGCTACCGCTTCTTTCTTACTGGGTTCCGGCGGAATATGCATAGTAGTTCTTTCAGGCAATTATGGGTCCGACAACTTCTTTTGGACGACCAAAATAGTCAGCCTCAACCCCGGGGTTGTCCTTTAACCTCAACTCTTTTTCCATGCCAAGTGGCTTACCATTCATCACAGTAAATTTTAAACGCAACGCTTTATGAAAAATCCCATCCTGTTGCTCCTGGCCTTTGTGCTGGTTCTTTTGTCTCCGGGCTGTCATCAGCCGTCGCCGGCTCCCGTTGTTGCCGGCAATTCGCCATTGTGGGTAGTGTATGCCTGCACGCCGACGCTCAGTGCCCCGTTATTCATCTTTGAAAACGGCCAGGGCATTTTTGGCACAGGGTGCGGCTTTCCAATCAATTACGCAGAAGACGGCACGCCCTCCGGCAACAACGCCAAACTGACCATTTACAGAAGCGACCCCTCGCTCGATACCGTGTTTTACACCGGTACCTACAACCTGCTTACAGACACTTCCTATAGTTTGTTCTTCGGTGGCCCCGCCGCCAATCCCTGCCGGCTGTTTATGGAAAATGACATGTCCGCCCCAGCCGCTGGCATGGCAAAGGTCCGGTTCGTTAACCTCAGTTCTGACGGCTTTAGTTTCAACTGTTTCATAAACTCGGTCAAAATAGATTCCAGCCTTACCTACCAGGTGGCAACCCCGTTCCTGCAATGTACACCCGATTCACTCGCGTCCTTAATTTTTACAGATGCACTTAACCCTGCAGTTACCGTCAAAACCGACAGCACTACCTTGCTTTCGGGCGGTATTTATACAATCATACTCGCAGGCAATTATGGCGCCTCCAATTTTGGGCTGACGACGCAGGTTATCTGGATGAATCCCAAGGTGAAATTATAATAGGCCCGTTGCCGGAGAAAAAGTCCGGAAAGCTGCCAGGCCCTTACCTTTGCAGTCTCAACTACGTCCAGGCTATGCAATTTTATAAATACCAGGGTACCGGCAATGATTTTCTTTTGTTCGACAACCGCGACCAGTCGCTGCAGCTTTCCACGGTGCAGATAGCGCTTCTGTGCAACCGGCATATGGGTGTCGGTGCCGATGGGCTGATGTTGCTGGAGCAGGCAGAGGGCTACGATTTCAGGATGGTATATTTCAACTCAGACGGACGCGAAAGCACCATGTGCGGCAACGGTGGCCGCTGCCTCGTGGCATTCGCAAAAAGCCTCGGTATCATCGGGCCGACGGCCGATTTCATAGCTATCGATGGTCCGCACAAAGCCACCATCGCGCCCGGTGGCCTCATCAGCCTGCATATGAATCCCGTATCCGGAATCCGGATCGAGGTAGGCCACACCATCCTCAATACCGGCTCGCCGCACTATGTGCAGGTAGTAGCCGATGTACAGGCCGTAGATGTGGTGGCAGAAGGTAGGAAAATCCGCAACATGCCACAATTCCAGCCCGATGGCATCAATGTGAATTTTGTGCAGCTGCACGATGGCAAACTGAAAGTGCGCACTTACGAGAGGGGAGTCGAAGACGAAACGCTGAGTTGTGGCACCGGCGTTACAGCCGCGGCTATTGCAGCTACAGCTTTGTTCGAAGGGATCTTTGCCACCGATATCGATACACCCGGCGGGCACCTGGTTGTGACATTTACAAAGGATTCGCCAAAATCTGCGAAGGACGTAGTACTCACCGGGCCGGCAAAGTTTGTTTTTATGGGGGAGATTGATTCCGCCGTTTTGTAAGACACTGATGCAACGGTGCTCCGGGGGAAACCTATATATCATGGAATCCCTTGCCGCCGGGGCCGCTCACAGCCGATTATTTTCCCTGCACATTCACATAATTCTCCACCGGCAGCCTCTTGGCGATCGATCTTGCCAGTGTCATCTCATCGGCATATTCCAGCTCACCCCCAAAGGATATTCCCCTGGCTATCGTGGTAATGAGTACCGGCAGGTCCTTGAGCTGGCGGGCTATGTAGTACACCGTTGTGTCTCCCTCTATGGTAGGGCTCAGCGCCATGATGATTTCTGATATCTCCTTCGTCTTTACCCGGTCGTGGAGGGTATGTATATTTAGTTGGTCGGGCCCTATGCCGTCCAGCGGCGACAGGATGCCTCCCAACACATGATACAGCCCATTGTATTGCTGTGTACTCTCAATGGCAATCACGTCTCGTATCGTTTCCACCACACATACCTGGCTGTGGTTGCGCGCCCGGTTTACACATATCCCGCATATCTCTGTGTCCGCTATATTATGGCATTCCTTGCAGAATTTAATGCTGTGACGCATCTGCGAGATAGCCCCGGTAAAGGCGTCTACCTCTGTCTCATGCATCTTCAGCAACTGCAGCACCAGCCGCAATGCCGTCTTCTTGCCAATACCCGGCAACCTCGAAAATTCCTGTACCGCGTCTTCTACCAGTTTTGATGAAAATACCATTTGCGCAAAAATACAATTACAAAGCTGATCGGCAATCAAAATCGGCGCCGCTATGCTGGCTTAGCGCTCGTTATCTAATGGGAAGCGGGTAAATATTCCCTGTAAGGATATGATTTGTTTGGTCGTCGGGCCATTTGCAGCCAAACCAATAAATGGTGTTCATCACAAATAGATATATCCTACCTCGGCCTCCGTCCCAAACGACTGCCTGATCCGTTCAGGATGCGTATCGGTTAAGATCACCTGCCCGAAACCTTTTCCTGTTATGATTTTCAGCAACGCATTCATTCGGTCCTGGTCCAGCTTCTCAAAGATATCATCCAGCAACAATATGGGCAGATAACCCAGTTGCTGGCTGAGAAATGCATACTGCGCCAGTTTCAGCGCAAACAGGAAGCTTTTCTTCTGGCCTTGCGACCCGAACTGTTTCAGCGGCAGTTCATTCAGCTTGAAATCCCAGTCGTCCTTATGTATACCCCTGAGCGTTCGCTGGTATCGCAGGTCATTTTGCAACTGCTGCTCCAGCCATTCATGCATCGGCTTCAGCTGCAAATCACTGCTATAGGCTACCGACAACGGCTCCTTCCCGCCCGATAGCCGGTGGTAGAACGTTGCCAGCATGGGCAGGAAATCGTGCAGAAAACCCTTTCGTTGTTCATAAATGTAGCTGCCGTCATCGGCAAGTGCCGCGTTATAAAACTCCAGTTCCGTGCGGTCATCTGTTGGTTGCTGGTACTGGTTTTTTAGCCAGGCATTTCTTTGTATCAGCACTTTCTGGTAGCGCATCAGCCTTTCCAGGTAGTTTCTGTCTGTCTGCCCCAGTATGCTGTCTATCCATTTTCTCCTCAGCTCGCTGCCGCCATTAATCAGTTCGGTGTCATCGGGCGCAATCATCACGGCCGCATACATGCCTATATGGTCGGTTATTTTCTCATAGGGCACATCATTCCTGGAAACCTCTTTTTTTCCCGCTTTCCACCGGCAACTTACGATCTCGGGCCTTTCCATTCGGGTGAATCCCCCCGTTACCCTGAATCCGTCGAGGCCCGACTGTGCATTATTTTGCTGGAGCGAGGTGAAATAACTCTTCGTATAACACAGGTAGTAGACTGCATCCAGAAGGTTCGTTTTTCCGCTTCCGTTGGCCCCCGTAATGCAGGTCACAGGGCCCTTGAAGTCAAATGTTGCGGAAGAATAATTCCGGAATTGGATTAAAGTTATTTTATTTAAAGTGTTCAAAGCGGGGGAAAGAAACAAAAGTTTTTATAAATTCGCACAAAATTAAGCAATAGTGCACACACCTTTCGGTAAGGAGACCTATTTGTACTGGTACGAGATCATGTTATTACTTCGTCGTTTTGAGGAAAAGGCGGGGCAATTGTATGGTATGCAGAAAATTCGTGGATTTTGTCACTTATACATCGGGCAGGAAGCCATTGCTGCAGGAGCCATGACTGCGTTGCGCGACGACGATAACCTGATAACTGCCTACCGCGACCACGGGCTGGCCATTGCGAAGGGTATTCCCGCAAAGGAATGCATGGCTGAGTTGTTCGGTAAAGCCACCGGTTGCACCAAGGGGAAGGGTGGAAGCATGCACTTTTTCTCTAAGGAAAAAAGATTTTTTGGCGGACATGGTATCGTAGGCGGGCAGATAGGGGTAGGAGCAGGCATAGCATTTGCCGAGCAATATCACGGCACAGACCGGGCTACTGTTTGTATTTTTGGCGATGGCGCAGCAAGGCAGGGTATCCTGCACGAAGCCTTCAATATGGCAGTACTATGGCAGTTACCCATTGTATTTGTTTGTGAAAACAACTTCTACGCCATGGGTACCTCTGTCGAGCGTACCTCCAAAGTACTGGATATATACCGCCTGGCCGATGCTTACGATATGCCGGGCGATAGCGTAGATGGCATGAGCTGCGAAGAAGTGCACAAGGGTATAGAGCGCGCTGTACGCAGGGCAAGGGAAGGCGGCGGCCCTACCTTCCTCGAAATCAAAACATATCGTTACCGCGGACACTCCATGAGCGACCCGGCTAAGTACCGCAGCAAGGAAGAACTGGAGGAGTATAAAGAAAAAGACCCGATCAACCAGGTGTTGAAGACGATCACAGACAACAACTTCGCCACAGAAGAGCAGATAGAAATGATCAATGAAAAAGTGAAACTGGAGGTCGATGAAGCGGTGAAATTCGCAGAAGAAAGCCCGTTGCCGGACGATAGCGAACTGTATAAAGATATTTATGCAGATGCCGATTATCCTTTTATCACTGACTAAAATAATTTTAAAACAAATAAAATCGGAGTATTACTTAATTAAATCATGGCAAATTCAGCAAGAAACCTACCCGGAGTAGAAAGACCTGTAAGACAGCAACCGGAAACCGATCCTCTTGAAACGGTAACAGCGTTTTATGAGACTAATAAGAAAATGATCAGCACGGTAGGTGCGGTAGTCATATCTGCTATTGTACTGTTTCTCGTGTATACTAAATTGTACAAAGGACCCAATGAAGAAAAAGCGGCCACAGCGCTTTCTTACCCACAGTTATTCTTTGCAGCCGATTCACTCAATATGGCCCTCAACGGCGATGGCAAAAACCCCGGTTTTACAAAAATCACCAAAAAATACAGCGGTACCGCTGCGGGCAACCTGGCTTATTACTATGAGGGCGTTTGCTACCTCAAAATGGGCGACTTCAAGAATGCTATAAAATCGCTGAAAGAATTTGATGGCAAAGGAACCATTGTCGGCAATATGGCTGCAGGCCTGCTGGGCGATGCCTATATGGAGAGCGGCGACAAAGCCAAGGCCATTGAGAGTTTCAAGAAGGCTACTGCCGATAAAGAGGATAACCTGGTGACTCCTATGTACCTCTACCGCCTGGGTCTCGCTTACGAGGGCACCGGCAATACCAACGATGCCAAGGCAGCCTATAAGCGCATCCGTGATGAATATCCAAAGAGCATGCAGGCACGCGACATCGATAAAGAATTGGCCAGGTTGGGTGAATTGAATTAATGTTTTTCAAATAATATGTGATCCCCTTTACTATTTTGTAGAGGGGATTTTTCATTCGTAAAATTTCATACGCGCCCACGCCTGCTTCTCTTGCTTAGTGGCCAATTAGCCGTATTTTGGCGGCAAATCGATATTCAATGAAAAACTTGTTGCTGTGTGTCCTCGTCTTCTCCGTTTTTTCCCTCCATGGGCAGACAGTAGACCGCTATTTTGAACATATCAGGAACAACGATGCCGAGCTGGTGGCTTTCTTTTCCCAGATGCCCAAGGGCGGTGACCTCCACAACCATTACAGCGGCTCAGTATATACCGAAACATACATTCATTATGTAGTACAGAAAGACTACTTTATCAACACAAATACACTGGAGGTTGTGGCCAAAATACCAGCGAAAGCAGGCAGTGAGTGGTGTCGCTTTTCAGCGCTCGCTAAGCAGGGAACTCTGCCCACTTATAAGCAGAAGCTCATGCAAAAATGGTCGGTCAAGGATTACAATGGCGTAAGTTATCCCTCCGATAAACAGTTTTTTGAAACGTTTGCAGCATTCGGTATAGCCAATGAAACACAAGGTCGTCTCGACACAGGCATCCTGGAGCTAAAGACACGAGCCGTAGCAGAACATGTAAGTTATATCGAAACGATGTTCACCGGTATCAGGTCTTCCATCCCCGATAGCGAGGGCCGCTATTTTCAGCAGCAACTCGAGAACGCCCAGGCCACGCACGACGATCGGGCCACTGACCGGCTGTTGGATCAGCTGTTCCGCTATTTTATGGCACATCATGCAGCCTCATTTGCAGCCGATCACAATGCCATGATCGAACAGATGCATCACCGGCTTGCTATAGATGATGCTTCTTTCACCATGCGCTATATGAATTACGTAAGCCGGGGTTCCGATCCCGTTACGGTGTTCAAAAACCTGGTCTTGTCATTCGAGTCGGCCAATACGAGCCCGCTGGTCGTCGGCGTCAACATTGTTGCGCCCGAAGATGGCGAAGTGTCTATGCACGATTACTGGCTCCATATGCAGCTATTCCGTTACCTGCACCAGAAATATCCGGCCGTAAAATATTCGATGCACGCCGGCGAACTCACGCTCGGCCTCGTAAAACCGGAAGAACTTACCTGGCATATCAATGAAGCCGTGAGGGTGGCCGGTGCCGACCGCATTGGCCATGGTGTAGACATGGCTTACGAACACAATCCGTACCAGCTGCTGCGCTACATGGCCGATCACCGGGTTGCTATCGAAATCAACCTCTACAGCAATGAATTCATCCTGAAAGTCAAGGGAGACGATCATCCGTTCAAGCTATATAAAGATTTTCACGTACCCATCGTAATCTCTACCGACGATGCAGGAATTCTGAGAAGCAACCTCGTACACCAGTTCGTGCTGTTGGCCAGTCGATACAACTATGTATCCTACGACGACATAAAACGCTATGTGTACAACAGCATTGAGTACAGTTTCATCAAAGAGGCAGATGTGAAAAAGAAGCTCCGAAAACAATTGGACGAAGATTTTGCCCGTTTTGAAGCCGAGATCGAAAACGTAAGTGAGCGCTCATCACTGCACCATGCGTATTAAAAATAGATCCCGCTTACCGGATCCACTACTTGACTGCCAGAACAAAGCCCGGCCTAGGATTGGCCCGGGCGGTTTTTGCCCGCAAAATAGTATTGCCTTATTTTGGCATACTTGATAGTGGCTGTATATTCAGCCATTCTGCAAATAATATAGCCATAGTAGCCATCAAGAAACCCCAGCCGTAGAAAGAAATCAGTAAAAAAACGCCATCTTGGCGCAACCAGGATTTTGAGCAGGCTTACATTTTTCTGCTGATCCGTTGCTTCCAGTGCCGCTAGCTCGGTATACTTTTCTATTTTTCTTATATGCTCTGATACCGAGTGGAAACTGTAATGAAGCAGGTCGCCTTGCAGCGTCCCTTTCCGGGATGCCGGGTCGTTTGCCTGCCAGTACTCATGCACTTTTTTTTCTATCCACCGGCCCTTGGTACGGTTGTAAAACCGGGCCTGCTTGTCTGGGTACCAACCGCAATGCCGGATCCACTTTCCACAATAATTCGTAATCCTCGGTATATCGTACACGTCTAGCTCAGGTCCGTTCTTCAGGCGATTGATGCTGGCCGCCAGTTCCGGTGTCAGCGCCTCGTCGGCATCCAGCGACAGTACCCAGTCATGCGCTGCCATACTGGTGGCAAAATTCTTTTGCTGGCCATATCCCTCAAAAACCCGTTGAACTACCCGCGCTCCATGCGCATGGGCAATAGCCAGGGTACGGTCGGTAGAATAACTGTCTGCAACAACGATGTCGTCTGCAACACTTCTGACAGATTCCAGGCATCTTTCCAGGTTTTTTTCTTCATTAAACGTGATTATGACTACACTGACCGCTATCATTGAAGGGGACGTAAAATGGTGATTTATAGATTCCTTCCGGGAAGAAGGTTCCGTTTGAAAGAAAGAGATTGACTCGTTGATGACATTTTAGAATGAAAAAAATACAGAGATTTAATAAAAACTTTTTAGTTTCATAATGCCAAAATTCAATATATTTCAATTAACATGCAGATAGGACGAATACCCGGATCATTGCTCATGCAATCAAAAAATTATCCATAACCCCAATCTGATCAGGATAATAGTTTCTGGCGGAGCAAAAATTCAAGTTGTTCATTCGATAGGGTCAGCTTGCTGTTCATTTCTTTTTCATCCATCTTCTGCTTGTACACCTCAAAAGCCCGGTTGATGGTCATATCCAGTTCTTCCTCATTCCAGGGCTTCGTAAGATAATGAAAGATTTTACCCTTATTGATCGCGTCCACAACCGCGCTCATATCCGTATAGCCGGTCAGCAAGATCCGCACAGGGTCCGGATATTCATCCAATATCGACTCCAGGAATTCCACCCCGGTCATCTGCGGCATCCGCTGATCCGTGATAATAATATGGACCGTATGTTTATGTAAAATATTTTTCGCCTCCTCTCCACTAATTGCGGTAAGAATACTATATTTAATGCGAAAAGCAGCCTTAAATGAAATAAGGTTGTTTAACTCATCATCAACATATAGGATTGAAATTTTACTCATCATGAAATATTTTTGCAAATTAATAACTTTACTGAATGAAAACATATAACTTTGTTGAAAAATATTTTTTTTTCATTAGTTCTTTAAATATTTATTATTGTCATTATGATATAGCATTTTTTTGCTTTAGATAAACTATCCACCCTTAAAGAGAATTTTGTATTTGTAAGTTACTTTGTGCATAGATTATATTGGTAGATTGAATGTACTATCCGGAAAACATATAGAAAGCTTTGGGCGTAATATGTTTCATTTTTGTTATGATGACAATTTAAGTAATTACCTGTCTTGGACCAAATAAAGTTAGTAATTAAAGCATTCAGAGCTGTCGATAACCTTGATTCATGCCACAAATACGTTGAAGGGCATTCCAAGGTACTGAAGATATTTGGTATCGCCATGATCACATCCGCAAAGTTAATGTGGATGCAGGATCCGGATACCTACATCATTCTCGTCGAGTCCGAAAATGGTGAAAAAATCTACGGCGGTGCCAGGGTGCAGGTCGCCAAATCAAATCTCGCCCTCCCCATCGAGGATGCCCTTACCAAATTCGATCACAATATACACCAATATGTTACCGATATGATACCGCAGGGCACAGGTGAGCTATGTGGGTTATGGAACTCCCGCGAGGTCGCAGGACTGGGTGTCGGCAGCATTTACCTCGGCAGGGTAGGCGTGGCGCTCGCTATGCAGCTCAAACTCTCCACCCTCTATGCGCTTTGTGCCCCCGCTACCGTCAATAACTGCATGAGGGTAGGCTTCCTCGTCGATGAGCGGCTCGGCAACGAGGGTACTTTCTATTATCCTAAAGAGGGTTTGATCGCAACTGCTGTTATTCTCAACGACGTGCAGTATCTTTCCACCGCAGAACCAACCGAGCGCGAAAAAATATTCGAACTGAGCCGGTCCCCTATACAGCAGAAATTCGAAATTTCGCCCAGGCAGCAGGAAATTGAAATAGATTATAACCTTAGCTTACAGAATATTTAAAGTAAGTACAGTGCCAGATCCGTTGTATAATTCAATAAAACAGAAGACAGTAACATGATCCCAGATATTGCGCTGCTCAGTGAAGAAAACCGCCGGATGAATGACGTACATACACCCGTTTTTTTCAGGTTATCAGATACCACTCAGAAAAAAAACTTCCTTGCGCTCATTGAATCCAGCAAAGTGTGGTTGTCCGACGAAATCTCAGACCAGCTGAAGGAGTTGATCAAAAGCAGGAACCCGTCGGCTGGCTATACCGCAAAAGACTTTCCCGGCCTTATTGAGCAGCATCTCAATGGCTGTCCCCCGGAAGAGTATGGCGTATGGGTTTATTATCCCTGGTCAGGCAGGCTGGTTCACCTGCTCGATGAAGACGAGTTTGTCGAGCTGCGCACTTCCGCCAACAGGAATAAGATAACCATGGCAGAGCGCAATGTGCTGGCAGCAAAAAAAGTTGGAGTCATCGGTCTGTCCGTAGGGCAGTCAGTCTCGGTCACACTGGCCCTGGAGCGCGGTTGCGGAGAATTACGGCTGGCAGATTTCGATACCCTGGAGCTGAATAACCTCAACCGCATCCGGACTGGCGTGCACAACCTCGGCCTGCTCAAGGCTTACTCCGTAGCCCGCGAGATAGCCGAAATCGACCCTTTCTTTAAGGTAGTCTGCTATACAGAAGGCATCAACGAAAACAATATCAGCCACTTCCTCGATCACGGCGGACGGCTCGATATGGTCATAGACGAATGCGACAGCGTAGACATAAAAATCCTGTGCCGGATCAAGGCCCGCGAACTCCATATTCCCGTGCTGATGGAAGCCAGCGACCGCGGCACCTTCGACGTGGAGCGCTTCGACCTGCATCCCGACAGGCCCATTATGCACGGCTGGCTGGAGCACTTGCAGCTCGACTTTGAGGTACTCAAAAACCTGAAGACCAATGAAGAAAAGGTGCCCTATATGCTGCCTATTTCTGGTCTCGAAACACTCTCTACCCGCATGAGGGCATCGATGGTGGAGTTGCGCAGCACCATAACCACCTGGCCACAACTGGCTACTGCCGTAACATTGGGTGGAGCCCTCGCTGCCGATACCTGCCGCCGTATTTTCCTCGACCAGTTCACAGGTTCAGGCAGGTATTTTATCGACCTCGAAACACTCATCCCAGACACGCGGCCGCGCGAATCCTATGTACCCGTAGGGCCCCGGCCCCGGCTCAACCTCGCTGAAATCGATGCGGTCTCGGCAAAAGCAGCAGCCATACTCTCCTCAGCAGTGCCAATTTCCACCCAGCTTGTAGAAACGCTGGTTGCCGCTGCCATTAAAGCACCCTCAGCGGGCAATGCACAGCCGTGGAAATGGCATTACAGCCACGGCTACCTGTTCCTCTTCCACGAAGACACAGGCATCATTTCATTTGGCGATCCCGGAGGTTGCGCGTCGCAACTCGCTCTGGGCGCTGCCCTCGAAAACCTCGAGTTAACCGCAGGTCAGAATGGCTTCAATACGCATACGCAATTTTTTCCGCTCGCCGGTCACGATCAGCTGGTAGCTGCTGTGTCCTTCACGCCCGCTGCCGGGGATCATATGCCGGCCAACTACGCCGACCTCGCTGATTTTATTGACGCTCGCGTCACCAACAGGAACCCCGGCACCCGGGAGCCCATACTTCCCGAAATGGTCGCCTCACTTTCTGACGCCGTAAGCTCAGTCGCCGGTGCCGGTCTGATCCTTAAAACTTCACCCGACGATATCCACCAGTTTGCCGGCATCTTCGGCCAGTCCGAAAGACTGAAATTATTGAACCCCGCCAGCCACTACGAGTTTTTTGAGAAAGAACTGAGGTGGACTGACCAGGAAGCCGGCCAGGCAAATGATGGAATCTCCATCCGTTCGCTGGCTATCTCCGGCCAGGAAGAAATATTGCTGAAGATGGTGAGGAATCCTGAAGCTGCAAAACTCCTCGCAGAATGGAAGGCTGGTAGGGCGCTCGAGTTCACGGCACGTAAGTATATCGCAACGTCGTCTGCCATTGCCTTGATTACCATGCCGGGTTATACTGCACTCGATTTCCTGAATGGAGGGAAGGCAGCCCAACGCATGTGGCTCACGGCCGCGAAGAACAAAATCGGCCTGCAGCCCGTTATGTCGCCGCTGTTGTATTGGAGGCGGCACCACACTTCGGCAGTCCTCGACTTACCCGATTTCGTGCTGCAGGAGTTAAAGGAATTGGATGCCCGGTTCGCTCAGCTCTTTCCAGCTGTAGGCGGTCAAGGTTTCGTTTTCTTGTGCAGGCTCACCACCGGTCCCAAACCCGCCGCCGGCTCGCTCCGACGGCCCTTGCAGGATGTGTTGAGCTTTGCCTGAATTTATTGTTGAAGAAAAATAAATTGCTGAATAAAATAGTTTAAATTTCGACATTGAAATTAACAGACTTCATGAAAATTAGTATCTGGTTCTTTTTGTTCCTCCAGTTTATTCTCACGCCATTTATCGTGTCCGCACAGGATACAATTCAATTTTACGACCCGTCAACAATTATGCGCATAGGAAACCGCATCGGTATCCTGGAAGACAAAACCAATACTTTTACCATCGCTGACCTGGCTCACTCAAACAAATTTGTAAGGAGCACACAGGATGTCCCCAACCTCTCCATTACCAATTCCGCTTTCTGGAGCAGGATGACGATCAGGAACAACTCTACCCGGAATAACCTCGTATTGCAGCTGGAATACCCCACCATAGACAGTGTGACGTTCGTGACCTTCCTGCCCGACGGTGGTTATACTGTGCTCCGGACAGGCGAGTATGTCCCTATCTATCAGCGCCAGTATCATCACCAGAACTATATTTTCGACCTTAATATCCCGCCCGGCCAGCTTCGCACCTATCTCCTGAAGGTATCCGCCGCCGAGCAGATACAGCTTCCATTGTCCATAAGCACCGCCAATAACATTTCAGAAGATCTCATAACCAAGGATCTTATTTTCGGCTTGTATGCCGGTATCATCCTGGTCATGTTGTTATACAACCTGTTCCTCTATTTCTCGGTCAAAGACATTTCATACCTCTACTATGTGGGCTATATCCTCTTTGTCGGTATGACACAGGCATGTCTGCAGGGCTATGCTTTCCGTTTCTTTTACCCATCCTCTTTTTTCCTCGCCGATGCGATGATGGTCTGGATTCCGGCGCTTTCAGGCGTTTTTTCAGTCTTGTTCGTCAATAATTTTATGAATATCCGGCACTATACCCCCGGCCTCTACAAGGTGCTGAATGGTATTCTGATCGCTTATTGTGGCATTATTTTGCTCAGTTTCTCTGGCAACTACCGCCTGTGTACAGGTTTAATGCAGTTGCTGGTTATCATCCTGTCTGTTACAGGGTATACAGTTGCCGTCAAGATTACCCGGAAAGGCTACCGGCCCGCACGTTTTTTCCTCATAGCTTTCTCCATTTTTATAGCGGGTGTAGTCGTGTTTGTGCTCCGCAATGCCAATGTTTTACCTTACAACAATATTACCTTTTATGCCATGCCCTTCGGCAGCGTCATCGAAGTGGTGCTCCTGTCCATAGCCCTGGCCGATAAGATAAATATCTTCCGGAAAGAGAAGGAAGAATCTCAGGCACAGACAGTGCACGCGTTGCAGGAAAATGAACGGATAATCAGGGAGCAGAACGTGATGCTCGAAGCCAAGGTTGATGAAAGAACCTCTGAATTGAAAATAGCCAATGACGATCTCAACGTGGCAATGACCAACCTCAAGGAGGCTCAGTCGCAGCTTGTTGACTCCGAAAAAATGGCTTCTCTCGGTCAATTAACGGCAGGTATCGCCCATGAGATCAACAATCCTATCAACTTTGTTACGTCCAATATCAAGCCGCTCAACAGGGATGTTTACCAGCTCATTGATACCGTCGATCTGCTCGAAAAAATAATCGCTGAAGACTCCTCCGTTGCTGTCAAACAGCAGCAGATCGAAGAATACAAGGCTGAAATAGATTTCGATTACCTCAAGCTGGAAATCGACCAGCTCCTGCACGGCATCGGCGAGGGTGCCTCACGTACGGCCGAAATAGTTAAAGGCCTGCGCGTTTTCTCCCGCCTCGACGAGGATGATCTCAAAAAGGCCGACATTAACGAAGGCTTGGATTCTACCCTTATTATTGTTAACAATATTCTCTCAAACACTATTAAACTCAGAAAGAATTTCGGAAATTTACCTCTGGTAGAATGTTATCCCGGTAAGCTCAACCAGGTCTTCCTGAATATTATTACCAATGGCCTCCACGCCATCAAGAAAAAATTTGAAGGTAAAGAGGGTGGAGAGCTAACCATAACTACTGCCTGCACCGACCAGAACGTCGTAATCAAGATCGCCGACAATGGCACAGGGATGGATGAAAATGTAAAAAAACGACTCTTCGAACCATTTTTTACAACCAAAGATGTGGGTGAAGGAACCGGTCTGGGATTATCAATTGCTTATAACACTATAGCGAAACATAATGGTCAGATAACAGTTAATACGGAGTTAGGAGTCGGTACCGAATTTATACTTACATTGCCATTAATCCAGAAATAACCGTTGATTTTGAACACGCGAAACAAAATAAAAGTCTTATATATAGACGATGAACAAAATAACCTGGTAGGGTTTAAGGCCACTTTCCGGTTCGATTACAATATTTTTATTGCCACCGATACCGCCCAGGCCTATGCTCATCTGAAATCAAACCCCGATATCAGCGTTATCCTGTGCGACCAGCGTATGCCCGAAACTACAGGCGCACGCTTCTTCGAAGAAATGCGACAGCAATATCCCGAACCGGTCAGGATGCTCATTACAGGCTATTCCGATATCGAATCCGTGATCGATGCGGTCAACAACGGGCACATTTACCGCTACATCAAGAAACCCTGGACCGATGCAGACATCCGCTCGGCTATCGAGGAGGGCAATAAGTATTACACCACCAATTCTATGCTCGCTGCCAGGAACAAAGAATTGCAGTCCGCCTACGATGAATTGGGCAAGTTTACCTACAGCGTCACTCACGACTTGAGGGGCCCATTATTAAGTGTGATCGGTGCTATAGACCTTGCCAAGACAATGGAAGACTTACCCGAAATAAAGGAACTGCTCGTGATGATGGACGATGCCGTGAAAAAACTGGATGAGTTTATCAGGAATACCCACGAATACTATAATCTGAAACGCGGGAAACTGGTGCCGGAAGACATCGACTTCAACAAGATCATTGCCGATGCTACTGCCATATTCACTATTTCAGGCAGAATGGACAATACCCGGTTTACATCAGAAGTCTTCCAGGATGAGAAATTCGTATCCGATGAGGTCTCCATCAAGATTATTCTCAACAATCTCTTTTCCAATGCGTTCAAATTCCAAAAAAAGAATGGCGCAGATAAATTCGTCGATGTCAAAATTAACGTCAGGGATGGTAAGGCTACCATCGTGGTGAGTGATAACGGCATCGGAATACATGAAAGTCATATAGGAAATATATTTACCATGTTTTACAGGGCGACGTCCGAAGAACCGGGTTCCGGTTTCGGGCTGTACAACGTAAAAGATGCAATTGAACGGCTGAACGGAAATATTAATGTTCAGTCTGCTTTGAACGAAGGAACTATTTTCACAATTGTGATTCCAGGCATGAAAGATGGTGCAAAATAAAAAATTAAATTTCATCGTTATCGACGACAGCAAGCTCGACTGTTTTATAGCAGAAAAAGTTATAAACAGTACCGGAAAAAGCGCCGAGGTCAGATCGTTTGTAGATGCCAGGAATGCCCTGGCTCACATTGCGTCAGGAGCTACCGACGACGACAGGCACACCGTCGTACTGGTCGATATCCAGATGCCCGTCATGAATGGCTTCCAGTTTGTTGAAGCATTCCAGAAACTGAGCGCAGAAATTACCAGTTGCTATACCATTTTTGTTATTTCATCGTCCATCAACGAAAACGATCTCAAACGGGTCGACAACTACAGTTGTGTCAAACAGTTTCTCAACAAGCCGCTCAACAGCAACATACTGGGTACGCTGCTGGCCCAGCTGTAGCACCTGGAAAATCTTATTTACATCCTGAACATTTATTTTATGGTTGCAGCTAATCATATTCAGTTGGTAGAGTGCCCGCGCGATGCGATGCAGGGCTGGGAAAGACCCATACCCACCAGCGAAAAAGTACAGTACCTCAATGCGCTGCTGAAAGTCGGTTTTGATGTGCTCGATTTCGGTTCTTTCGTGTCTCCCAAAGCAATACCCCAGCTGGCCGATACCAAAGACGTGATTCCACAGTTGGACATGACGGCTTCTTCCACAAAACTGCTGGCCATTATCGCCAATACCCGGGGTGCCGAAGAAGCGGTTCAGTACGACCAGGTCTCCTGCCTGGGCTTCCCGTTTTCCATTTCCGAAACATTCCAGCTGCGCAATACCAACAAGACCATCGGGCAATCGCTCATACAGGTCGAAGAAATCCAGCAGCTTTGTGTGCGTCATGGCAAGGAGCTCGTCGTATACATTTCCATGGGTTTCGGCAATCCCTACGGCGATATCTACAGTGCCGACGTAGCCATCAACTGGGTAGGAAAACTGGCAGCACTCGGCATTAAAACGATAGCCCTCAGCGATACGGTCGGTGTCGCCGAGCCGGCCAATATTACCTACATATTCAATCAGCTCATCCCGGCATTCACAGCCCTGCAGATCGGCGCGCATTTCCACTCGTCGCCCTACACCTGGCAAGAGAAGATCGATGCCGCCTACAGTGCTGGCTGCCGTCGCTACGACAGTGCTATGAAGGGTATTGGTGGCTGCCCCATGGCCGAAGACGTGCTGGTTGGCAATATCGCTACCGAAAACCTGGTAGGGTGGTGCGACACGAATAAATTGCCCCTCCAGATCAATAAAGAAGCATTCTACGAAGCAATGGCGCTGGCTGGCAGGGTTTTCAGATAATTGGTTGATCGCGCAACCACGATCAATCAGGCAAGGCAGAATCGCTTGCAAAATAAAGGTATTTGCTCGCAGCTTAGGGAATCATTGGGCTAAATGGTCACAGGCAAAACAGGACCTGTTATTAGCCACTGCCTGCGAATATCCGGTTGTTCACCGCCCGGGCCCGTGCTACCTGCAAGGACATACCCCCCGGTATAGCGCATTCGGGCCGCAGGCACCCACTGGCTGCACACGGAGCTAAAAAAATACATGATGCCGGCAAAACACGCTGTGGCACAATTGCCCCGTATCAACTGCACTGTATGATTGGCTTGTCTGCAGCTAGCCTGCGGTATCCCTTGCCCTGCCTCATTCAGAAGCCGATGTCAAATTCATCCGATACCTTCTTCAGGGCAATGTTGTGCGGCATCGTCATCATATAGTCGCGCAGGTCCAGTGCCAGGTACGACGGCTGCCCGTCTGCCGCAGTTACACACCTGCCGTCATAATATATTTTTAGTACGGTCGTCCCGCCGTCTATGCCGGCCCGGTCGCTCACCAGCCGGTCGGGCACACTTTTCCTGTTTTCAGCGTTGCAACACCCTAAAAATTTTTTTGGATGATTTGGTATAATTCAGCCTGTTCCTCATCCATTTTGAGGAGATTGGACTTTGTGTGTTTTGATTCAGGAAGAGTATATGTAATTTCATACATGCTATGTGTTAGTTCTGCTGCCTTTTTTACTGAGAGTACAGAACGTTCCTTGTAGAGTACTCGTTCCAGTTCTTTATAGATACAATAAGCTGTAAAGGAGATGCAGATATGAGCCTCTATCCGTCGCTGCAGCCGATGATAGATGGGGCGTATCCGCAAATCGGTTTTTGACATTCTAAACGCTTTCTCAATGTGCCACAAGTTCTTATAATGTTCGATGACTTGTTTGTCGGTAAGGTGAGTGTTTGTAATGTATCCTTTTAGTCCATCCCAAGCTTTGTCGCTATTGAATTTGTCATAATCGATTTCAATGGTCACTTCACCCTGGAGTTTTAAGTACTTGTTGTAACCTTTGTTATTGATATTTGACTTGGTAAGTTTGCCGGCTTTGATCTGTCGCTCTAAACGTTGCAATCCTCTTTTTCGGTTTTGTTCATCTTTGGTTGCTCTGTTGATGGCATAAGCAATGACCAGTCTCGTATTGTTCGGTTTGTCAATACGCATCATTTCCCCATCGGATAATTTTCTCTGAAGGATCTTTTTCTTTATTTTCTCCGGTTCATTCTTCAACCTTGCTCCCAGGATGTATTTATAGCCTTTCTCTTCCAGCGCCTTGACATTGTCATTGGATAATAAGCCCGCATCTGCTACTACTACAGGTCGTTCTAGATCAAATTTAGCTGCCATTTTTTCCAAAAAAGGTATAAGCGTATGCCCTTCATAAATGCTGCCTTCAAAAATATCATAGCCTATTGCATATCCTCCGATGCCAACGAGCAGGCCCAGGTATATTTGAGGGCATTGGTGTTTGCCGTCTTTGCTAAAGCCCGTTTTGCGTAAGTCATCCTCGTCGCTGGCCTCAAAGTAAAGAGTTGTCATATCATAAAACACAACACTGACATTACCACCTAATACCTTTTGTGTATGTGCAAAAGCAATCTGCTCAACCTGCTCTTTGAGCTTATTGTTTAATTTGTCTAAAAAACGATAAATTGCATCAACATCAAGTGAGACGCCCTGATACCGATATAAGTATTCAATAGTCTTCAATTTACTTAAAGGAAAAGCTAAACGGGCAATTACCAAGTGTCTGAACAGATCCTCTCCAATTGCTCCAAAACCAATGTGGTCGTATATCTTACCAAAAATTATCTCAGGACCAACCGTTTTTATGCTGGCATTTCTTAAAGACTCAAAAACATGCTCGACCAGAGTGTCCGTTTGTGATACAAATAACCATTTCTGTCCACTAAGCCTTTCCAACTCCTGCCTAGCTAAAAACAAAAGTCTCTGAATAGATTGCTCGTCAGAAACAGTGCCGATAGTTTTTACAACGCTGTATTTCCCATTTGCCTTAGAGATGATCTGGACAGAAGTACTGCCTGAACGATTCTTTAATTTCCGTACAAACACATCCAAAAATAGGCTTGCAACACCCAAAATCAAAACTCAATCCAGTAAAATCAAGGGTTTCAGAGGACGTTTCTCAAAAGTGCGGAAAACAGGAGGCACCCACTGGCTGCACACGGAGCTAAAAAAATACATGATGCCGGCAAAACACGCTGTGGCACAATTGCCCCGTATCAACTGCACTGTATGATTGGCTTGTCTGCAGCTAGCCTGCGGTATCCCTTGCCCTGCCTCATTCAGAAGCCGATGTCAAATTCATCCGATACCTTCTTCAGGGCAATGTTGTGCGGCATCGTCATCATATAGTCGCGCAGGTCCAGTGCCAGGTACGACGGCTGCCCGTCTGCCGCAGTTACACACCTGCCGTCATAATATATTTTTAGTACGGTCGTCCCGCCGTCTATGCCGGCCCGGTCGCTCACCAGCCGGTCGGGCACACTTTTTTGCACCAGTGCTACCAGGTGAGCCAGTTCAGCAGGGCTCAGCTGCCCGGTATACGTTCCCGAATATCCGTCTTGTACCTGCCTGGCAGGCCGGAAAGCGCAAACCAGCTTGCCCGTCGAGTCCACTTTGGCCGTAATCGCCCCATGATTCTGGAAGTAGAAATATACCCCCTGGAAGGTAAACCCCGGATCCACCAGCTTTTTCCGGTTCACAAACGCCACCGTGTCGCCCGATGGCATCCAGTACCACCTCACGGCCTTTTTGAAACCATAGAGCACCAGGGTATCGTCGGTAGCCTTCAGTATTTTAAAGGTATCCTCGTGTGTAACCGTCCCACTCGATGTATACAGGAAGCTGCTGAATAAAAACAGGCTGTCCTGCACTATATAGATCGTCTTGCTGATCGAGTAGAGGTTCACATAAAGAAGCGCAGAGTCGGTATCCACGCGCAGGTATTCGCCCTTGGGGCCTACCCATTCCTTGTTGGCCAGGTTGTGTTTTAAATCGGCATGGTCCGTATGTCCTGCAGCGTATGCCCCCATCCATTGCGGTAGCAAGCTGATCAAAAAAACGGCAATAGTAGACTTACTCATCAGTATATGGTTATTTATATATGCTTCTAACCATGGATTCGTTGTTTTTATTTTCCCGGGCAACATATTTAACAATCCAATTACCGGCGACCTGGCCCTGATCCCGCATGGTCATTAAGCACCCATGCCCCGCTTCCACCATATTTCACTCCGCCTGTTTTACCGATTTTTCCCTACTTTCACGCCCTCAAAATACCAAGGAAGCGCACTACCTGGAGTGGTATCGGCAGTGGGGTCTGTGGTTGGGAACTTTGGTTTCATGTCGATAAGTACTAATGCTAAATGATTATTTCTTAATTTTGTCGATCTGAATGCGCAATATGGATAGTAGTATCTTAAAATACAGTCTGCTCAATTCTTTTGAAAAGAAGGAAGTCAGGGATTTTATTGATTTCTTGTTCAGTAAAAAAAAGAATATTGCTGATTCACCTTCCTCTGACTATAGAAATAAAATTCTTTCTGTTTCAATTTGGAATGAAGAGGATCTGAAAGTTTTTGAGGAGCATAAAAATGATTTTGATCAATTAGCGCCTGCAAAATGGTAATTGATTCAAATATATTCATTGAGTATCTCCGTGCAAAGGACAAGCATAAAACCGTCCTGTATTCACTTTCGAATCATAAGCCGCTATATATATCGGCCGTTTCACTTTATGAGCTCTACATGGGAGCTATTACGGTAGAGAAGAAGAAAGATGTTCAGCTATTAACGGAAGACCTAACCGTTCTGCCATTCGATGAACATGTTGCAAATCAGGCATCTGAAATTTATCATCAGCTAAAGAAAGAAAATCTCGTTATTGAATTCCAGGATATCTTTATAGGCGCTACCTGCATTGTTTTTGACCAGCCTCTTATAACGACGAATAATAAGCATCTTAAGCGGATCCAAGGCTTGCGATTTGTGTAACGGAAGTATTTTATGCGTTCTGATTTTTACTTCTTGATTTCCTTGCACGTCCAAATCCTCGAATCAATTTGATTCATGGCCTTTTTTATGAAAATTTCAAAAAAGTAGATGCCAATTATTTTATCGAATATTGCCAACCTGCATGTACGATTATCTTTAAAGAAGAATATGGATATAATGGTGAATGCATTGATCCAAATCACTAAGGTAGTGCATACACAGTTTAAGTTATGATAAATGCGAAAAACGACGGAAACGCTTCTGACTGAGCCAGTAAATGTTGCCTGCTCGGTCGAGCTAAAATCCAGGTAGATAGGCAAATTCCGTCCAGGTACTTTAGTTGTTGGTTGTACGACTGCTCAATTCTTAATTAAGTGGGCAACGGTTCCTTCCAATCGGCTGATAGTCTGAGCAGTTGGATAAACTCGATAGAACGCTCACTCAAGTTGCCCGATTTTTCCCTACTTTCACTCCCTCAAAACGCCATCCATGCGCATCATCACCTACAATGTAAACGGCATCCGCGCCGCTGTAAAAAAGGGATTTATAGACTGGTTGAAAACAGACCCGGCAGATATCATCTG
>Ga0364866_10514_pt1 | contig 22863 bp, 18 predicted proteins | sample ExccelAu500001D3_3_FD_206913 | JGI IMG/M metagenome (GOLD analysis project Ga0364866, IMG submission 206913) | Enriched cells from Trout Bog Lake Hypolimnion, Wisconsin, USA - BchlTB.Aug13.5000.01.D3 | ecosystem: Environmental > Aquatic > Freshwater > Lake > Hypolimnion/Profundal zone | place... | reverse complement strand
TGAAATCAAGCAGAACGCCCGGTGGCTGGCAGACAATTTGAAGGATTTCGGCCTGACTTATATTCAAATTGATGACGGTTGGGAGGGCGTCGGGCGGGGTTATGGCGAAAACCGTGATTGGACGACGATTAACGAACGTTTCCCGGGCGGCATGGATCGTCTCGCCGCCTATATCAAACACCTTGGCTTCAAGCCAGGACTCTGGATCGCCCCGCACGGACAGAGCAGTCCCAAAGTCATCAAAGCCCATCCTAACGCCTTTTTGTTGAAGCCCGACGGCGCCTCACTTTCGGATACTTGGGAAGGTAATTATCTGGTGGATCCATCAACGGCAGAGGGACAAGTTTACTTGAAGAATTTGTTCACAACCCTTTCCGGGTGGGGCTACGACTATTTCAAGATTGACGGCCAGCCATGCGTGCTGGAGGAATACCAGCGATGTGCGGCCCAAATGAAGAATCCCTCCACCAATGCCATTGCGCTCTATCGAAAAACTTTGCAGACCATCCATGAGACGATTGGCAGCCACCGCTACCTGCTCGGTTGCTGGGAGCGTCCGCTCGAAGGCGCCGGCCTCACGGAAGGCTGGCGGGTTGGCGCTGATACCCTCCCGGGCTGGGATGGATTCTTGGTCGCTTTGGATGCCACAATGGGCGGCTACTATTTGCACAACATCCTTTGGTATTGCGATCCAGATGTCGTTTTGGTGCGTCGGCCGCTCACACTGGAACAGGCGCGCGTCTGGGCCACCTTGCAGGGATTGACCGGCCAGGCGTTGATGGCGAGTGACCGGATGATGGATCTTCCGGATGAACGGGTTGAGTTGTGTAAGCGGATTTTCCCCGCCGTGGACATTTGTCCACTGGATTTGTTCCCCAGCGCCACACGCAAGCCGATTTGGGACTTGAAGATCGCGCACCTCGGCCGAAACTATGATGTCGTCGGACTTTTCAACTTCGCTGACTGCGGTAAAAAATTGATGGCTCTCAATTGGAACGACTTGGGCATCTCGAGCGACCAGCCTGTCCATGTTTACGATTATTGGCACAAGGAATATTTGGGCGTTTATCCGAAAGGCTTTAGCACCGAACTTGAATCAACCAGTTGCCAGGTCCTCACACTGCTCCCGGCAACCGCAAACATCCAGCTTATTTCCACCAGCCGGCACTTGACCCAAGGGTGGCTCGACTTGCTTGACCTGAAGTATGACGCGGCAAAGACCGTCTTCAAAGGCCGAAGCCGGGTGATCAAGGATGATCCGTACGAGCTCGCATTTGTTTTTCCACCGGGAAAGAATTTTCGCGTCAACTCAGCGAAAGCCGGCGGTCTGCCGGGAAAGGTGGCGAACCATCAAGGCTGGGCCACGGTGGAATTTACTGCCGCCAAAACCGGCGAAGTTTCCTGGTCCGTCAGCTTTGTGCCAGAATCTTGGTATCATTATCCGTTCAACAATCCTGATGGGGTTGGGGTCGAATTGATAGGGCTGGACCGAGCGGCGGTGAAGTGGAAACAGCCCGGATTCGGCAGCATCGGGTCCTATCTGGTATCTTTGGATGGAAAACTTCTCGGAGCCACCAAGGGTCTGTCCTTCCCACTCGGGAATATGTCCTTTGGCAAAACCAATTCGGTCCAGGTGGCCAGCGTCTGGGAGGATGGAACCCTCGGCACCAATAAAATTACCTCGCTGAGCTTCAACTTGGATTCGCTTGTGCGCCGGAAATATTCGCTAACCGAACTGGAACCGGCCCTTTTGGCCATTGGCCGGCATGATGAAAACATCAAAGTAAATCAGTCGGTTTCCGGAAAGCCATTTTCGATCGGCGGGCAAAAATTTGATCTGGGTCTGGGTGCCAAAACCGGTTTCACCCTTGAATTCAACCTGCATGGATTATTTCACGAATTCACGGCCCTAGCCGGAATGGATGACACCTCCAAGAACAGTCCCGTCCATCTCACCGTCGAGGGCGATGGCAAAGAGCTGTGGAGCAGCGGCGAAGTGAGGCCAGCCGACGGGGCCAAACCGGTATCGGTCTTAATTGACGGGGTAAATATACTGGTGCTGCGCGCCCAGGACACTGGAGCGAGGAGGAACGGCAATTCCGTGGACTGGTGCAACCCCGCCGTCCAGAGGAATTGAGTAGTATTGTATCTTGAAAGCGATTTCCACGGCTGACCGTCCTTTCATTTGAGCTGCTCCACAACCGCAATCCTGTGGGGGTGCAGTGGTTGCCTGCTTTCTTCGCTAATGCCCCGTGACATGGCAGGCCCAACGAGGCATAGCATCTGTGGCGCCGACGGCACCGGCTGAATGGCTATAGTTAATTGTATCAGGGAGCTAGAGCAGAGCCGGGCGGCAAACCGCCAACCGCCGCCGTGGAAATAGTCACGCCAGTTTTTTGGCGATGTGTTCGTCCAAAATTTCTTTGACCGTCAGGGCAATGAGGACTTTATGACTGGACGGACTTCACCAGCGACTTGCGAAGCGCGGTGAACAGGCGCGTAAGGGAAACGGGCCTGCCACCTTTCGGCCACGGTTGGCCGTTCATCCTCACCAAAAACTGACAGTGGCGACAGAACGGAACCCGGGCAAGTTGTGTTTTTAGATTCTTATTACGTTTCAAAGCCTTGACAGAAATGCGAATGTATGCTTTGATAAATGGATGATACCGACTGAATTGCAAAAGTCTCGCGTGCACGGACTCGTGCCAAGCCAGTTGTATGTTAAATAGTTGAACAAGGCGAAAAATATGAAACGCGTAGTTCTCTTGGCTCTGTTTTCCTTGCTTGGCATTGCAGCCATGATTTTGGTTTTCTGGGCTATCGTGATGTTTGTGGTTCTCCACCATCACTCTTGATACGTGCTAGGCGCAAGCGCAAGCGGATATGAAGAAACTGGCTGGCTGGATTTCCCTTTTGTCGGTTGTCCTTGTTTTCTGTGCCAGTTTCACATTGCTCCGACGTGTCGGACGCATTGATGTTTCTTCCCCATGTTTCACATTGCTGATGATGTTCTATTTCCTCGGGGTAATTGGCGCAGCGCGTCCATTATTTCTGTTGAGATTGCCTTCTTGGTTGCGACGCTTACGCCCTTGGGAGAAGAGGGGAAGACTTTATCAGAGATGGGGAGTTCCGGTGTTTGGTTTGCTACTGCGCCGGACGCCTCTTCGCTATTTGCAGCCGTTGGTCTATTTGCAGAAGCCCTCAAAAGACTATGCGGCTTTGTTTGCCCAGATTGAAGGTGCCGAAGCGGCCCATTTATGCGCGGCGGTATTGCTTGTTCCATACACGGTTTATGCGTGCATTCAAGGTCGGTGGGGCGTGCTCTTGTGCTTCTTGGTGCTTCAGATTATCGGAAACTTGTATCCAATATGGCACTTGCGCTGGGTGCGGTGTCGTTTGGAATTTGTCTCAGAAAAAAAACGACAAATCCGTGGAACCCATGCGTCCAGCCATGCTCTGAAGCCATCTGCTACTGGCCATCGAAATTTTGGTTGAGATATGAAACTCGAAAGTCAAAATTGCAATCGTGAGCTAACCGCCTGTGGCCATGGCTCTCGCATTATGCCGAATCCATCGTCATCGAAGGTGCCTGCTATCGGATGAAGGACCAACCGGGCGACTAAACCGACATCGCAGAATTGCTCCTCTCAAGAGAAGCTGCCACAGGATTTTCAAGCCGCCACTTTTCCACCACTTTCAGGCCGCCTACCTGAACCACGCCGGGGCCGCAATCACGTTGCCGCCTCGTGTCCAGAACTGCCGCCCGTCCCATTAGGCGCGGCAACCGTCCAGCTTTTCAGCAAGGCCGTGCATTGGGCTGCGGGGAACGGGCGTTGATGAAGATTCTGGCGTTGGGCCGCGCAGAAAACCGCGCCTTTCGTGTGAGATTATATCAAAGCGTAGGATCTTACCAGGCCACTTTGTGAAACACCGGACGCGGTCCCCAGACAGAGGCTTGGGGTGAACACGGAATCCGAACACAAGGCGACGAGGATGCCACCAGGACGCCCGGACTGACCGCTGACGCGTTCCAAATCCCAGCCGTCGCAATCCACCACCACGATGAGGCCGGACGCGCCAGGGGCAAACTATATCGGCAACTCCAAGGCAACTACCAGGCCGGAACCTGGTCCAGCTCCAATCACCAGAAAATCTTTTTGAAGCCGTGCCATGCCCGTGCCAGATTTTTCGACATTATCACCAGTGGCGAACATAGCTGAAATTACTGGATTTGTTAGCAACTAGTGTTAAGAGTTGGCTGTTTGGAACCCGCTAAAAACTCACGGAAGCATCGATATTGTTGGTTAAAGTGAAGATTGGTAGCGCGCACGGGAATCGAACCCGTCTTTCGATTCCAGCATTTCTAGATAGCGAATATAAGGCAATAAAGACAGGGTAAAACGTAGTGGACATAACTGCGTTTAGCAGTATATTTAGCACTGTTATGGCAAGCATTCATCAAAGACCTCGTTCACCCTACTGGCACGCATCCTACCTTGGACCAGATGGCCGGTGGATTCTCCGCAGCACCAAACAAACGGAACGCCAAGCGGCTTTGGCCGTGGCATTGGAATATGAGCGAGCGTGCAAGCTCGCCAAACGCGGGGAACTGGTGGAAGCCCAGGCCCGTGAAGTCCTGAAAGACATAATGAAGCGGGCGGACATTGGCGAGACGCTTCAGTCCGCTACCATCAAAGCCCATTTTGAAGGCTGGCTGGCCAGCAAGAAGGCGCGGAAGGCGGAAGCCACCGGGGAACGCTACGGAATGGCCGTGGATGCTTTCTTGAAGTCGCTGGGCAAGCGCACCAGCCAGCCGCTAACCAGTCTCACGGCGCGGGACGTGGAAAAATTCTTGGATGACCGCACGGCGGAAGACCTTGCCCCCGCCACGTTGAATCTGGACGTGAAGATCATCGGCGGCGCGTTGAACGCAGCCCGGCGGCAAGGTTTGATTTCGACCAATCCGGCGGAAGCGGTGGAACTGCCGGAAATCGAAAGCACGGAACGCGGGACTTTCACGCCGGATGAAGTCACCATGCTGGTGGACGCGGCGGAGGGGGAATGGAAGCTATTGATTCCGCTGGCCTACTACACGGCGGCGCGGCTGGGGGATTGCTGCCGGATGCAATGGGATGGTTTGGACTTGGCGAAAGGAGAACTGACCTACACGCAATCCAAGACGGGCAAAAAAGTCACCGTCCCGCTTCACCCTGACTTGCTGGCGCGTTTAAACAAGCTGGCAGGGTCAGACAAGCCGGAAGTGTTCATCATGCCCCAGCTTGCCAGCCAGCGCGTAAGCGGGCGGCGCGGACTTTCCGAAACCTTCAAGAAGATCATGCGGAAAGCGGGCTTGGATTTGCAAACCGTGAAGGGGACCGGCAAGCGGATGTTCTCCAAGCGCACGTTCCACAGCTTGCGCCACACCAGCAATTCCGAAATGGCAAACAAGGGCGTTTCGGCGGAAGTCCGCATGGGCGTCACCGGCCACAAGTCCGCCCGTGAGCATCAAAAATACACGCATCTGGAAATGGACACCCGCCGCGCTGCCGTGGAAAAAATCCCGTCCCTTGGGGCCAAATAAAACTTCCGTAAACGCTATTGACACAAGCGGCCTTTTGGGCTTCTAATTGTCCCATGAACGCGGGGACACAAAAATTGATGCCTGCCACGCCCGGCGCGGGGCAAGTTCAGCAGCGGGGGAATTTTATGAAAATATCGTTATTCATCCTTGGCATTTTATGCGGGTTGGAGGTTTCATCGCCAGCGCAATCAAATTCACCATTCGCCGCGGCAACCTCCAATAGCCAGACCATCACCGTTACGAACTGGATACTGCCGAGCAACGAACGATATTGCATGGTTGCTGGACTACTTTACGACAAGTACGCTTCACCAAAATTCACAACCTTAATGATTCCTGCGGCCGCATCAATCATGGTGAATTACAATGGCCCGGTGGATTATAGCACGCATCCACTGAAATTATTTGCCACTTGGACAGAGAGTAAAACCGCTGTCACTGTCGAGATAAACAATTTTCCATTTGTGCGCGGCCTATGGAACTACCAGAACGGACATTTTTCCTATCCGGGCGGCAGCGTGAACGCGCAAGCCATGTTGGTTACAGAACATCCGCAGTACAATAACTACGGCGCCTTGGTTACTGATTACAGGAGCTACGACTGCGGCCTCCCGTTAACTGAACCTTACAAAATCGTGCGGACATACGCGCCGGGAGAGCTGGCGGCACAGATGGCGAGGCAAAAACTTGAAGCCCAAAAAGCAGCGACCCAGGCCAATGAAGGCCAGATCAAAGCGGTCAATTGGCTCCAGCCTCAAGCAACCAATGGTTCCCCATCAGCGCAATGCAGTCTAGGCATCCATTATTTGAATGGGCAGGGCTGCGAAATAAACCGCGAATTTGCAATTTATTGGCTGAAGAAAGCCGCCGCCCAAGGTGACGTTGAAGCGTCCAACACACTCGCAAAATTGAAACTATAAAGGGAGGGTCCTGACGCCATTTGCAATAAAGACGCACAGAAAGATTTGTTTAAGTGAGAGACGAAAAAGATATCAAAATGCGAGATCAAACTGCGTCGTCATACTGACATGAGCGAAGAATCAAAGTGTGAGTGCCAGCATTGCGGAGGGCACATCGCCTTTCCAAGCGAAGCCGCCGGGCAGGCGGTGGAATGTCCGCACTGTCAGGCGGAAACTTTATTGGCCACGTTGCCGGTGGCCAATCCGTCAGCAGCCGATATACAGCCGGAAGTCCAAGATTTCAGTGCGATGTTTAATATCATGGACACCTTGCTTTCCAAAGAAAAGCAGTTCAATAGTCCCGTTTACATTCTTTATCTCGCACCGGGAGACGTTCGCTATTTGAGGCTCATGAGTTTCATGCGATATAAACCAGACGGCTGGACTGCGTATTTTAAACAGAAGGGGCTTGCGCCAGAAATCCTTGGCCCGTATGGCGGTGAAGAGAAGGGGTTTGATACGAATGGCGCTTAGATAGTGCCTAAAGATTTCTTAGGCAAAGACTTACGGCGATGAGTGTCGGGCAATGTTCCAAAGAGAATCTGGCGGGATAACGTTTCCATTTTGGCAAGGGTCTTTTGGAGCGCTCGCCGGTTTTCGATGGCTTGGTGCAAGGCCCGGAACTGCTCTGGACTGAGGGCGACCGTGATGGTTTTCCGCGCCACCTTGCGGGTCCACTGGTAACCGGTGCGGGGAGTTTTCAAAGTGGCCCGGTCCAGCACTGAGCCCTGGCTTAGGTAGCCGATGCAGGCCAGGCTTTGACGCAAGCGCTCATATTGGACTTCCAAGGAGGCTAAGGAGACCTTTTTCATGAGATGCAGTATAGCCTTGACGTCAACCCGTAACAAGTATATATACTTGTCAATGCACACCCCCTTTTTCCCTCAATTCCGAGCCCGGCTCGCGGCCTTGGGCCAACGCGTCCAGACCGTCCGCCGGCAAAGCCTCCCGCAGCTCGATCTCCTCTTTGGCCCACTCTTGCCCACTTGGCTCCTGTCCCAAACCGAGGAAGGCCCCAACAGCCGCGAGCAGATTTACACGCTCCGCCGCACCTTCTTTGGCTTTCTCTACCAAGTGCTCAATCCCACTTGCTCCTGCCGCGAAATCGTGCGTCAGATCCAGGCACTCTTCGCCCTGGTGAGTGCGCGCCGGGTCAGCGAGGCGACCGGCGCTTATTGCCAGGCGCGCGACCGGCTGCCGCTCGAGATCCTGGCCCGTTTGCGTTGTGCCGTGGCCGCGCACGCCGAGAAGGCCGGCCAGCGCTGGAAGGAGTTCTGCGTCAAAGTGATCGACGGCACCGGCATTAGTCTGCCCGACACCCCGGAAAATCAAGACGCTTACCCGCAATCACGGGAACAGAAACGCGGCTGTGGTTTTCCCTTCATGAAGGTAGTCGGCGTTTTTAGTCTGGCGACGGGCGCTGTGCTCGATTACGCCAAGGGCAACAAACATCAGCACGAACTAAATCTGTTCCACGGCTTGCTGGATCAATTCCAGCCCGGCGACCTGGCGCTGGCGGATCGGGGCTTCAGTTGCTATACGCTCCTGGCCCTGTTGTGGCAGCAGAAGGTACCTTGCCTCTTTCGGCTGCATCAGGCGCGCAAGGGGGATTTGCGCAAAGGGAAGCGGATGGGGCGGAATGATCGGTTGCTGGTGTGGCAGAAACCCTGGCAGCGGCCCCGTTACCTCCCGGTGGCCTTATGGAAGCTCATCGTGCCGGAACTAACGGTCCGGGTGCTGCGCTTTAGCCTGCGCCGGGCGGGTTACCGCACCCGCTCCGTCACCTTGGTCACGACCCTGGTGGATGCGGAATTCTATTCGGCGCAAGAACTAGCCGAACTCTATGCGCGGCGCTGGCAGATTGAATTGTGGTTTCGTGACATTAAAACCTCCATGGGCATGGAAGTGTTGCGTTGTCTTAGTCCGGCCATGATTCACAAAGAACTGGAAATGTTCTTCATCGCCTACAATCTAATCCGTGGTTTAATAGTTCAAGCCAGCCAGCAGTATCAAGTGGATATCTACCGTGTGAGTTTCAAGGGCACGGTGGATGGGGTGCGCCAATTCAGCGCGGCGATGGCCCAGGCGCGTTCCCAACGCAAGCAAAGAAAGTTGCTGGACCTATTGCTCGAAACCATTGCCAAAGATTCAGTCCCCGAACGACCGGGCCGCCGTGAGCCGCGCGCCGTGAAACGACGGCCAAAACCGTTTCCCAACCTGAACAAGCCGCGTCACAAATTCAAAGATGTCTCGCACGCCAATCGGAATTGGAAAAATAAACCAAAGAAAATAAGGGCCTAATTTAAGTGCCATTCGGGTTTGATACTATTATACCAGAAGAAATTTTTCCGAACGCTACTTGGGAGGATAAATTTACAATTCTGCATGGATTTGCAAAATTTCAGGTTACATTCAAAGTTCCTTATGCCGTTTATAAAATCTTTCACACTAGGCTGAGTCTGTGCTCCCCAGAGTTTTTTGAGTGTTTTGATTCGTGGGCAAGGGATGCATGGGATGATTTTATTGCCGCCCAAAGCTACGCCAAATCAAACCAACATTTAATGATTCAAAGCGAAGATGTATGTTACACCAACACGGAAATAGGTTGCTTTGCCGTATTCAAAAAAACACATTTTGTGATGAAGAGTCTCGCGGAATTACGGAAGTTGGAAGAATCCGAAAAAAATTCTGAAAATTTGGAGCGATTGCGCCGGAGTAGTTTTACGGTTTTCGTTTATCTGATGGAGGATTTACGGAATGGCCTTTTCAAAATCGGCCAGAGCCAGACTCCCGAAAAACGAGAAAGAACTTTGCAATCAGAAGTGCCGGAAGTGTCGCTCCGCTTTTACATGCCGGCACATGACAGCGCAGAAAGTGAATTGCACGAAATGTTTTCCGGCAAGCGGGTTCGTGGTGAATGGTTTCAACTTGCACAGGAGGACATCTTGGCCGTTATCGCATTTTTGAAACAACATGGAGATGTAAGCCGCGCCTCTGCTGATTTTGATTGGCTTGGAAAGGTTAGTCTCGGAATTTATGCCAACCCCGCCCTCCTTCACACTAATCCCGCCGCGCCCGCCTAAAACCCGCCCAAATGAACGCAAGAAAAAGTTGTTTACTCAATTCACAATGAAAAAGCCAAAGGCCAATGCAAAGCGCACCAAAACGCCCGCCGAGGACCGGTCTGGATTTCCGATAAATTTTTCAGAAAAAGATGCGTTGCAAGCATTGAAAACGGGATTGCGCATATACGGAGGCGACCCTGAAAATATATTGATGGCGTCTCCATACTTTTATCATGCGACAATTCAAGCGTTCTTTAAATGGATTGCCAATGAGATTTTAGAAAATGAAAACCAGTTGGCGGTCAATAAATTACATTATTTAAGCGTAGCGGCGGTAAAGACATTACATGAAGTCTGTTTTGCCCGGCCCCAATTGTTCCAGCCAATTGCAATGCACGCGCTTTATTGGCCCAGCTTGATAGGCAAATTGCCCGACTTGGGAGAGCAAAATAGCGAATTAATGAAGCTTCTAAAATTAAGTGAGACTGCGCCACTGAACACCTTACGGGATGGCCGCAAATCATTCTCCACCTTGAAGAGCATCGAGACAAAAATTGCTGTGATTACTTGGTGTATCCTTGAAAAACACCGTCGCGAAATGCAGAAGATTGGTGATCCGATTAGATTGTCTTTGGAGCCATTAATCAGACGCAGGTTCTACGGTGACAATTGGGACATCGAGTTATCCAAAGACCAAAAACAAATCCTAAAGACGCTTGGGCCGCTCTCCCGGAAAAACTTTAAGGCATGGTGGGAATGCGGCAAACCTGTTTTCATCGCAGCCTACGGGAATGATTTTGAGAACCACAAAGACTTTTCCGGCTACTGGAAAAATGCAGCTTTCAAGGGCGTGCCTAAAGCTAGGGCGCAAATCAGGAACTTGATAAGAAAGCAGATCAAGCAAGGCTTCCGCAGCATCGCTCCAAAGCTTTCCGCCGTGGAATAAATCCTGGCCTGTTATACCCCATGCAGATTTTTTGAGTCGGCCTAAAGTTGTCATCAGTTCGCGGAAGTCAGCTAACAACAATTGACTTCCCGGATTTGATGACATGATTGAAAAAATTATCAAACCAACGGTGGGCAGCAATGCCCAGCAAACCACAAGGCCCATGCCTGCCAAGGCGCGGGAACTACTGCAAGACCAATCCAACGGCCTGCCCGTGTGGATTCGGCCACCCAAACAAGGCGTGGAATTTTACAGCGGGTTCAGCCGCGCTAAACTTTACGAAGGCGCGGGCAAGGGGCACTTCCGCAGCGTGTCCATCCGTGAACCCGGCCAAGTGAAGGGCACGCGGCTTTTCCACCTGCAATCCATTTTGGACTTTATTGTGCGCTGTGAACAGCAAGGGGCGGTGAATGCATAAAAAATCCGCCGCGCTCCGACCAAGGAAATCGCGGCGAATATCAAGCCTTATGAAAATATTTTACCCCCATAATGCGTGCTGGTCAACACTGCCACCTTTCATCACGGAAATGCTGGCCGCGCCGCCGCGTGCCGGCGAAGGTCTTCACAACTGGCTTTACCGTGTGGCGCGGCAGTTGCACGCGCATCTTCCCGCCGTGGAAATCGTCGCGTTGCTGGAAAGCCGCGTCCAAAATTGTGGCCGCCACGTCAGCGGGAAAGAAATCACTGACGCTGTCCAAAGTTCTATGGCGACGGCATGGCAACCGAACGCCAACACCGCGCCGATGAAACCCGCCGCCAAATGGCCAAGGGTGAACGAAGAGCAACGTGCTTCCATCATCCGCGACGGTGGCGGGTTGGCGGATTTGTGGGAATTGTCCAAGCCACGCATTGAGGATTCTGGCGTCCACACGGACGAAATCATTGACCGCCTCTTTCCTGGCAACCCGCTTTTGTGTTGCGGCAAGTCCAGCGCCATTTTCGACACCAGACCGCGTGGCGCATGGCGTGGCGCACTGGCCAAGCTGGCGCTGGTGGTGCCGTCCCCCATGACTGCGGTGGAAGGTGTGACCAAGGCCGGCAAGCCCAGCCGCCACACGTTGAACAACACCGGTCCGCGCCGCTTTCTGATTTGTGAATTTGACACCGGCACGGCAGATGATCACGCGGCCCTGCTGCTGCACTTGGCCGAATACGCTCCGCTGGTGTGCGTGGTTCACAGTGGCGGCAAATCCCTGCATGGCTGGTTCTGTGTCCACGGCCTACCGGATGCGAAAGTTGAAAAGTTCTTCCGCTACGCCGTTTCGCTTGGCGCGGACCCTGCGACATGGTCCCGCTCGCAATTTGTACGGATGCCCGGTGGCACACGGGACAATGGCAAACGACAGGCTGTCTATTTTACCAACTTCAAACCTCTGGAATCCAAGCCATGAATACACTCACAGACAAAATGCAAGACGTGCCGGAAGTGGTGCCGGTGGATTTGAAAGCGGAATGGCTGGCGGACCTTGCCAAGGGAATTTGCCCAGCATCCGCACTGGCCCAACTTAAGGTGCCACCGCGTGAACAGATTTTAGGTGAATGGTTCAAAGAGGCGGACTTGGGATTTATTTTCGGGGCGCGTGGCTTGGGCAAGACCTGGCTGGCGTTGCTTATTGGCAGGCGGTGCGCGGAAGGCGGAAGCCTTGCTCATTGGCCGGTTCACAAGTCTCGGCGGGTGCTATATGTGGATGGCGAAATGGCCTTGGATTCAATCCGCGAGCGGGACGCGGCCTTGTCCATTGCGCCAACGGAGGGAATGTTTTATCTCCAGCACGAAGCTTTGTTTCACCTTGCCGGAAAGGTCTTGAATCTCACCAACTCAATTGTGCAAGCAGCGCTGCTGGCAAAATGCCAGCGTGACAAAATCGAGGTTCTGATACTCGACAACCTCTCGTGCCTGTTCACGGGCATCAAAGAAAATGACGCGGATGCCTGGGAACTGGTTTTGCCATGGCTGTTGGAACTGCGACGAAATCGGATTGCGGTTATCATCGTGGCCCACGCCGGGCGCAATGGATTCATGCGCGGCACGTCGCGCCGGGAAGACGCGGCCAATTGGATCATCCAATTGACGGAAGCCAAAGACGAAGTCGAAATCCAAAACGGGGCGAAGTTTGTGGCGCGGTTCGTGAAAAATCGCAATGCAACGGAAACGGATTGCCCGCCAATTGAATGGCACTTCAGCCTGTCCAAAGGTGAAACCCGCGCCCGTGTGAGCTGGAAGAAGATTTCCACCGCGCAAATCTTCCGGCAATGGATTGAAGACGGGCTGACCAGCGCGAAGGACATTGCGGAGGAGATGGGCATTTCCACGGGACAGGTTTCCAAGCTGGCAAAGCGAGCGATGGCGGAAGGCTGGCTTAAAAAGAATGGCCGGTCCTATGCCCTTGCCGGGTAGTCATGATGCTCGTTTCCATTTCAACACCCCCAGCGTGGAAACGGGAAACGACAGGAAACCAAACAGGAAACCAAATTGTTTCATACTGGCGGCATGGCCGAATTGCTGGCAAATCGCGGAATGAAAGGAAACGGGATGGAAACGGCCACAGGAAACGAAGGCGCGAAACTGGCAGGCGCGGGACGGTCGGCGGTTTGTTTATTACGGTGAAGTTTCGAGATTTGCAGTCGTATTGCGAATTGTGTTGGAAGTTCAAATTTTGCACCATGCATCTCATTTATTACGTCCGCATTAAGAAGTTGCCTCATGCGCGAGTTCCGCGGTACCGTAGCCACCACCGGGAAGGCAGACGCAAAAAGAATCCTTCCCCACCTGTGGTATCTGGCCAGCCAACCCGCCGCAACCCCGCGCCAGAGCGATAAGCGCGCTGCCCTCGCTCGCCATTGGCCGCAGGCCGCGCCGGTAGCCATCGGCGGAGACTTGGCAGCGGGCAAATCACCGGCGCGGGCAGGCAAGGAGTCTGGTTCCCCTAACGCCTTAACGCCCGGCCAGTTTACTCAAATTTCAAATTCTGGTATGGCTGACGGAAAAACGGTGTGCCACGCTCGACACCACCAATTTTTTTCATCATGGGCCGTGTCCAAACGTAGCCGAAATTGGCAGACTTTTTAGCACTAGGCTTTAGCACTGGCCGATTCGTCATTGGTCAAAAACTCACGGAAGCATTGATATTGTTGGTTAAAGTGAAGATTGGTAGCGCGCACGGGAATCGAACCCGTCTTTCAGCCTTGAGAGGGCCGTGTCCTAACCGATAGACGAGCACGCCAATAAACACCATGCTAACGGCTCGTGCGCCAATGTCAATTCGGTGATTTTTGGGCCGGCGGCGGCGTGGGGTCGGAACAATGGAGAGAGAAGCGGGGAGAACGGCATGGAGCGAGGGTCTGTGACCCGCAGCAACGTTGCCAGTGGGACGGGCATGCGAGGAAACAGAAGCGACTTGGAGTTTGGGCGTCGCTGCGGCCGAGGATGGCCGCGCTCCGCAGAATGTGACAATGCCGTTCTTGAGGATGAGCTGTCCCCGTTCCGGCGTCACGGCGCTTGATAGGAAATTCTGGCCGGTTGCTTTTGTTGATATAGTTCCAGCCGCTCCCGCATGGCGGCGGCGTCGTCCCGATTGCCGCCGGCCAGTGCGGTGGCGATGGCCTGCTGCGCCAGATTGGTGGCGGCGTCAAATTGGTCGGTTTCGGCGCAGGCCATGGCCAGGGTATCCAGCACGACGGGTTGCGGGCCGCCCGCGAGTTGGGCCGCCTGCTGCGCCAGCGCCAGGGCTTGTGTGCCGTCGCGCGCCTGCGAATTCTGGTCGGACGCCAAAACGCGGGCGATGAAGATCAACATCCCGAAATTGCCCGGCTCCAGCCGCAGAGCCTCGCGAAATTGTGGCAGGGCCTCGGCTTCGCGGCCCAACTTGAGCAGCACTCGGCCGGTCTGGAAATGCGGCGCGGCATAGCCGGCGTTGAGGCGCGCTGCCGTGGAGAACTCGTTCAAGGCTTCGTCGAAATGGCCCAACTCCGTCAGCACCACGCCCAGCCCGTTGTGGGAGGGCGCGGATTTTTCATTCAGCACCACCGCGCGGCGGCAGTAATCGAGCGCCTCGGCCGGCTTGCCGGCGTCGTTCAGCAGGCGGCCGAGGTTGTTACAGACTTCCGGACTTGCCGGGTCCAATTTCAGCGCCTGACGATATTGGTTCAGCGCTTCAGCCGGGCGGTGCTCCTCCTGCAAGGCCCCGCCCAAATTCAGCCGGGCGGTTGCATTATCCGCAGTCACCTCCAAGGCGTGCGTGAAGATCGTTTCGCTGTCGCGCCAGTAACGCAGTTGATGCTCCGTCACGGTCAGGCAGGCCGCCAACGTCAGCACGGCGGCGGTGGTGAGCCAGCGGTTGGAAAGTAGGAAGTGCTGAGCAAAATCCTTCGCCGCCCAGGTGCCGGCGAGAAAAATTCCGATCAGCGGAAAATAAGTGTAGCGGTCGGCCAAGGCTTGGTCGCCCACTTGCAGCAGACCGATGACCGGCACGAGCGTGCCCAAATACCACAGCCACCCGATGGCCAGCCAGGGTTGGGACTTTGCCCGCCGCCAGACCAGCGCGGAAATGGCCAGCAAGAACGCCGCTGCCAGCGCCACCGTCGGCCAGGCTGGCTGGAAGAGTGGATAAAAAACTGCCAGATGCGCCGGCCAGATCGTTTTATACAGGTAGCTGGCGTAGGCGCTGATGGCGTTCTCCATCCGCAAGCCGAGGGAGAATTTGGTCAGCGGCGCAATCGCGTCGGCGCGCTGGGCCAAAATGGTGACGACGCAGGAGGCCAGGGCGAGCAGGAGGAAAGGCCATTTCTCGAAAACCAGTCGCCAAAGAACCGCAGACCTGAGACTTGAGACCTGAGGCCCGGGGTCAGAGGTCAGAGGTCGGAGGTCGGAGGTCGGAGGTCGGGAGCCAAATCTCTTGAGCGGCCAGAAATCCAGCAACACCATCACGAAGGGCAGCGTCACCAGCATGGGTTTGGACATCAATCCCAGCGCGAAGCAGAACAGGGACAGCCCATACGCTAACGAAGGTGGAAGGTGGAGGATGGAGGGTGGAGAGCGATCGCTGACCTCTGACCTCTGACCTCCGACCTCCGACCGCCGCTCTTTGCTCTGCGCGTACTCCGTGTATGCCAGCAGTGCCAGCAGCGCGAAGAACGTGCTGAGGACGTCCTTGCGTTCCGCCACCCACGCCACGGATTCGATGTGCAGCGGGTGCCAGGCGAACAAGGCGGCGATGACGGCGCTGGGCCACAGTGCATCGGTCAATCGCCGCCACAACCGGAACAGCAGCCAGACATTGGCGACATGAAACAGGAGGTTTACCAGATGATGGCCGGCTGGGTTGAGGCGAAACAGTTCGCAATCGGCCATGTGCGACAGCCAGGTCACCGGATGCCAGTTGCTGGCATGCCAGGTCTGGAACGCCCATTGGACGCCCGGCCAGGTCAGGCCCTGGCGCACGAGCTGATTTTCCGTGACGTAATCCCGGTCGTCGAAATTGAGAAAACCGTCGCGCAAAATCGGCAGATATGCCAGCAGCGTGACCAAAACCAGCAACCAGCCCACGAATCGTGGTCGAGACATGGGCTGGTTTATAAACTATTTGGTGGCGACGGGAAAGGAGCGATTCAGCAGGTTAATATGTGTGGGCCGGCGAAACGGTGGTTCCCAGCGAACACAGGACGGACGGATTAATGCCCACCGGGGCCACGGTGTACACGCCGTTCGCGGGACACACCGGGATTTGGCCGGTGCTGTTCATCCTGATGTAGGGCGTCAGGTCATCCGGGTAGTTGACCAAGGCACCGACTGTTTTGCCTCTTTCGATGGCAAACTGTTGCATGGCGCCGTCTATTTGGCGCAGGTTGTTGATGCAGGCGTTGGCCTGGGTATTGGCACGGGCTTTCACATAGTTCGGGATGGCAATTGCGCACAGCAAACCGATGATCGCAACCACAATCAGGATTTCCACCAGCGTGAACCCGCCCAAACCGACTTTAGTCCGGGTCGTTTTCATATATGTTTCGGCGCGGCGTGAACGACCAACCAGCGGATTTATAATATAATGACAGACCTGTTCACTAATTGCCGGTTGGAACCGCAGAATATACCCCAGCAATTAAAATGCCACTGCCAAGTTTATGCGCTCAAGCTGGTTCATTCGCGCGCTTTTTCCTCCTCGTTCTCGCCCTCGTCCTCGAATTTTCCTCCTTTCGCTTTCGATGACGATTACGAGGAGGAGGATTGGCGGCACCACGATTTGAGGCAAAAAAAACACCCCGATGCTTGCGCACCGGGGTGGGTGAAATCAGCTAATTCGATTACGGGAGATAGTGGCCGGGGGTCACACTGTTGCCCAACGTGCAAGTCGGACTGTTACCAACGGCCGCAACGGCGTAGGTGCCGCCCGCAGGACAACCGGGAATGCTGCTCGAGGCGTTCAGTTTGATATAGGGCGTCAAGGCGCCCGGAAAAGTGACGGAGGCGCCCGTGGTCTGCTTGGTTTCCAGCGCCCATTCATTGACGGCGGCGTCAATCTGGCGAAGGTTGTTGATGCAGGCATTGGCCTGGGAGGTGGCGCGCGCTTTCACGAAGTTCGGAATCGCGATGGCCGCAAGGAGGCCGATAATGGCCACGACGATCATGATTTCTACCAGGGTGAAGCCCGCCTTCCGCATGTTCTTGGTCTGTTTCATTGTATTGCTTTCTTTTTTGTTTCGTGGTGGAACAGTGCGGCTGGCTGGTTTATGTTATGATTACAAATGTCGTTCGCTTGATTGCCTGCCGCGACCACGATACAATTCAACCTAGCAAACCTGATGCCAATGTCCAGAGACTTCGTTCATAATGGGGAAAAGCTTGAACAAGTAGCTTGGAGAATTGTGGATCGGAATGGCATTTGCACATTGTGATTGGCTGCTTCGGTCCGAAATTATGGCAGGAGGCAGGCAATAAGTTTTTGGGTGCTGCCTCAAAATGAGGCAGTGTCATCCTCCTCGAGACAGATCAGCCACTACCTAGGAGGCGTTCATGAGCTTTCACGCTTGCAATTGCATTGCATTAGCGATGCTGGTTCAGTATTCCGCCCTTTCGTCCCTTTGGTCCCTGTTTCTTAGGGCGCTCCTTGGATGGTGGATGTTTCCCCTGGCCTTCGTTCATTCAATTTGCAGCCAAAGCGTCTTCAGATGCGGCGGTTCGGTCCGGCTCATGGGGAAATCCGGCGGTTGGGGCACATAATGGCGCTTCGCAGCGCGTCGGTTTCCGAGCCGCACTGCGGATTCCACCGTGGCGACAAAGTCCGCCGCCGGCCAGCCGGTCGTGTTCGCGGCCGCCAGCAGCACGCCGCCGGGCTTCAGCACGCGGAGCGCTGCCGCCACAAGTTCGCCAAGATTTTTCTCCACCCGAAAGACGCCCTGCTCCTTCGATTGCGAAAAGGTTGGCGGATCCAGTACCACGGCATCGAAGCAGCGGCCTTTTTTCGCCAGCCGTCGCAGCCAGTCAAATGCGTCGCCGTAAATGAAATCATGGGCGGACGGATCCAAGCCGTTCAGGATGAAATTGCGCCGGCCCCATTCGAGATATTTTTTTGAGAGATCCAAGCTGGTCACGCGCGCCCCTGCCTTGGCGGCACAAACCGAGAAACCGCAGGTGTAGGCAAACACGTTCAAAACCTCGCAGCGTGGAGCGGGGAGAGCGGAGTGCGGAGATCCGTCCTCCGCTTTCCGCCCTCCGCCCTCGGCCTCCTGACTTCCGCGAAAATCTGCCGCGACGTGGCCCGTCAGCAAACGCCGCCGGTTGTCCCGCTGATCCAGGAATAATCCTACCGAATAACCTTCCTGGAAACTCAGTTCGTAGCGAAGGCCATTTTCCTGAATCTCGAATGCTGCCGGTGCGGGTTCGCCCCAGACCAGTTGAGGCGAAGCTTCCGCGGTGGTGGAACGTCTGACTTGGCGCGTCAGCAACTTATGATACGCGCCGCGGCAAGAATACCTTCCCGCCAGTTGCGCCAGCTTGTCCCGCTGCGCGGCCGACAGAGGCGCTTCGGACTGCGAGAGCAGGAATCCGCCCAGCCGGTCTACGTGCCAGCCAGCCCAGCCATCGCTGGCGCCGTGAATCAGGCGAAATGCATTGGTGGCTTCCGGCTCCACCACCGCGGTGCGCAGCGCCAGGCGGGCATTCGCCCAAAAATCAACCGGCGCTCCCAGCCGCATCGGTGCTTGGGTGGCCGGATGCCGGAAGGTAATTTCGGCGGCGTGCAGAAAAACCCGCCCTGCTAGGGTGCCTCCGTAGAGCGTGTCCCCCAGAATCGGAAAGCCATGTTCCGCTGCGTGAACACGGATTTGATGGGTCCGCCCCGTGAGCGGCTCCGCGCGCAGCGCCTGCCATGAGGCTCGTAGCGCCGGCGTCCCGCCGGCCGGTTCTGGCGGCGTCTTGCCGCCAGTGTCATCGCCGAGCGGAATAAACTGTGTCTCCGCCAGCTCGCCGCCCGGGCGGCTCGCGTAGGTTTCGCCCACGCGGAGCAGGGTGCTTTTCGCGGTGAATTCCCGCGCGGGAGTTTTGCGGTCGGTCAAGAGCAGGTAGGTCTTGCGGACCTCGCGCCGGGCAAATTGGTCGGTGAGCGAACGGTTGGCCAGGGGCGTTTTGCCGAACACCAGCACGCCGCTGGTTTCCTTGTCCAATCGGTGGATGATGGCCAGCGAGCCCCAGCGCGGCTCGCGATGCTTCAGCCAGTCATAGATTCCCTCGCCAGCATAGGGCGAGGGCGCGTGCGTGTTCCAGCCAGCGGGCTTGTGAACCGCCAGCAGGTGTTCATCTTCGAAAATGACGCACGGAACCATGTCCCATGAAAACACTTTTGCGCCCAAGAATGAAGCCGGAAACTCCCAACCGGTCACGAATTGGCTGTCCGAATTGGCTTGAACCGACATGGCCATGGTGCTTCAATCGCTTATATTCCCATGAAAAAATGTCCCTATTGCGGTGCTGAATATTCTGATTTGTCTAGTGCGAGTGGCGACGGGCCGTCGCCACCCCGTGACGGTGCCCGGCCTTCGGCTTGAACGATCAGACTGGCAGTTGGATCGAAGGGTACGCCCGCCGTGCCACCGATGGTTTCTGGAATTAACATTTGACAGTGGCCCGCCGCCGCTTATCTTTTCTCAAACAATAGAATAGAACTATGGCTGATATTCCTCCGTCCAATCCGCCGCCCGGTCACTCCGGTGCTGTACAGCCGCCGAAAAAAGAAACCGGCAAGGTGCAGCCCAAAAAGGAAACCGTGCGCATTAATTTGCCGCCCAAGCCGACCGCCGCGCCAACCATCAAGTTGCCGACGCTGCCGCCTGGCGGTCCGACCGGTGCCCCCAGTCCGGCTCCGGCTCCGGCTGCAGCACACGCCGCTGCACCGCCGCCGCCCAAACCGCCATCGGGGGCGCCCGGCACTTCCATTGCCAAGAGTGCTCCCACGGCGGCAGCCCAGCAGCGTCCGGCCTCCATGCAGCCGCGTCCCGCCGCCGCGTCCGCCGCTCCCACCATCAAGACGCTGGATAAGGCTTTGATCATCTCTGCCACAGTGGCGGTACTGGCGGGGGTGGGCTTTTACGGCTACGTTTCTTGGTTCGTCATGAAACCGCTGATTGAAAATTTTCAACCTTGAGATTTGAACATGGCCTCTCCTTTGATCGTTACGCTGACGCAGGACAACTTTGAGACGGAAGCCTTGAAATCCACGATCCCCGTGCTGGTGGATTTCTGGGCCGAATGGTGCGGTCCGTGCAAGATGATTGCCCCCGTGCTGGATGAACTGGCCGGCGAATATCAGGGCAAAGTCAAGATGGGCAAGGTGAACGTGGATGAACATCAGGGTCTGGCGGCCCAATTCCGGGTGACGGCCATTCCCACCCTGCTCCTCATCAAGAACGGCCAGGTGGCCGAGCAGATGGTGGGCGCCAAGAGCAAACGTGATTTAAAAGCCAGCCTCGATCGCGCCACCGCTTGAGCGGGCTGAGACGGTCGCAACATTCAACATTCAACATTCAACATTCAACGTCGAACAACCAATGGATCCCGTCAGGGCACTGGTTGGAAGTTGGGCGTTGAATGTTGAATGTTGAGTGTTTTTTGAGATTCACGTGAGGTTCTTACTTTCGCCGTTTATTTACACCTGTCCATGGTTACACCCGGACAACTCAACCGACGCGCTGCTTTTTTTGAGCAACTCGCCGCCATGATCGCGGCGGGGGTTACCTTGACCAAGGCGCTGGAGATGGCCGGCAAAAACCGCTCCATCGGTGTTCCCCGAAAGGTCATCCAAGAACTGACCCGCCATTTGCAGGAAGGCCAGACTTTTACCGACGCCATGCAGTTGGTTAGCGGGCAGCAGCGCGGAATGGAAGTTTCGCTCAAGCCCAACAGCGCCTGCTGGCTTTCGGATTTCGACGTCGCCCTGCTTTCCGCCGGCGAAGAATCCGGCCGGCTGGACGTCACCTTCAAGCTGCTCGCCCGCTACTACGTGGCTCGCGCCAAGATCATTCGCGACACTATTTCCGGCTCCATGGTGACGATTCTGACCTTGCACGTATTCCTGCTCGTTTTTCCCATCGGCTTTCTCCAGCTTTTTGTGCTCGGCTTCATCAATAACCAGTTTCACGAATGTCTGCCATTCATTCTTGAAAAAATCGCCGCCTTTGGCCTGATTTACGGCACCGTCGGGTTCTTGGCTTTTGCCACCCAAGGACAGCGCGGGGAAGGTTTTCGGTCTGCGGTTGAAGCTGTATTCAACCTGATTCCGGGCTTGCGTGCCGCCGTGAAATACCTTGCCGTCGCCCGGTTGGCGATGGCGCTTGATGCGCTGCTGAGCGCGGGTGTGCCGGTGGTCCGCTCGTGGGAACTGGCCGCCGGCTCCTGCGGTTCGCCTCACCTGAAAAGAGAAATCTTCAAGTGGACGCCCCAATTAGAATCCGGTATCACGCCCGCAGACATGGTCGCGCAGATCCCCTATTTTCCCGACATGTTCGCCCAGCTTTACCAGTCCGGCGAAATCAGCGGCAAGACGGACGAAACGCTGGAGCGGTTGCACACCTATTTCGAGGAGGAGGGATTTCACAAGCTGCAGAACTTCTGTCGCCTCCTTGGCTATGGGCTTTATTTTACCATGGCCATTATCGCCGGCATTTTCATCATCCGCTTCTGGACGCAATATTTCGCCCAAGCGCTGGGCAGCTTCTAAGCCAGAGCCAGGCAAAGTTAACCACAGATGGACGCAGATGGACGCAGATGAACACAGATAAAAACCAGACTGGATTGTTGGATGGGTGCATAAATGGATTCATGGATACCAGTGCGCTGGCCAGCAATCCAGCAAACCAACAAACCTTTGTCTTATCTGTGTTCATCTGTGTCCATCTGTGGCTTAAATGAATGGTTCACAGCCAAGGGTTTGATTCTTTATGACGATTACAGAAATATTTTCCAACGAAGAACTGCGCCAGCACGAATTCCCCGTGGCCAAGCATAAAGTCTTTCTGGCCCATGCCGGCGTGTGCGCCCTGCCGCGCCGCGTAGCCCAGGCAATGGCCGACTGTGCCCACCAGGGATCCCTCGGCGACCAGGAACAATTCGTCCTGCATCGGATTGCCGACACCCGCGCCGCCGGCGCGAAGTTGCTCAACTGTCAACCTGACGAGGTTTCCCTCGTGGGTCCCACCTCGCTCGGCTTGAGCCTGGTTGCCGCCGGCTTGGAATTCCGGCGGGGCGACAATATCCTGATCTATCACGACGATTATCCGTCCAACGTCTATCCGTGGATGGCGCTGGCCGCCAAAGGGGTGAAGGTGCGCCTGCTCAACACCCGCGGTTTGGGGGCGATCCGCCCGGTGGACGTGATGGGGCAGGTGGATGAAAACACCCGGCTCGTGGCCCTTGCCTCGTGCCACTTCGTCAGCGGCCACCGGCTCGAATACCACGCCATCGGAAAATTCCTGCGCGAGCAAGGCATCCTGTTTTGTCTGGACGCCATCCAGACGCTGGGCGCGTTTCCGACCACGATGGAACACGTGGATTTCCTCGCCGCCGACGCGCACAAGTGGCTGCTGGGACCGTGCGGCGCGGGCGTTTTCTTCGTCAAGCGCGATTTGCAGGCGAAGTTGAATCCGCCGGTTTATGGCTGGCACAATGTTCGCAATCCCGATTTTGTCGCGCAGGAAACCATCGAATTCCGCGGCGGCGCGGCGAAATTCGAGGCGGGCACGCACAATCTGGTCGGCCTGCTGGGCCTGCTCGCCGCTCTCGAATTGGTTTTAGAAATCGGCGTGGACCAGATCGCCGCCGAACTG
>Ga0364866_10508_pt1 | contig 23103 bp, 19 predicted proteins | sample ExccelAu500001D3_3_FD_206913 | JGI IMG/M metagenome (GOLD analysis project Ga0364866, IMG submission 206913) | Enriched cells from Trout Bog Lake Hypolimnion, Wisconsin, USA - BchlTB.Aug13.5000.01.D3 | ecosystem: Environmental > Aquatic > Freshwater > Lake > Hypolimnion/Profundal zone | place... | reverse complement strand
GGAGGCCTATGACACCTTCGGTCGTGCTGCTGAAACAAAGGCACTCAAGGTAGTGATTAGTAGGTAAAAGGTAATAGTCAACGAAGCAGTGAAAGAGAAAGACGAGCAGTCAGTTGATTAACTGACTGCTCGCTCTTCGTGGGGGGCTAGCGAATAAAGGTTTTCACGCTCAAATTGGGGTCTCTCCGAATGGTTGACCTGCAACTGTTCACACAGATATTCTCAAAATTTCACACGACCAAGTTGAGCCTCAAACTTCGCCCCGACTTTCTTTGATGGATTTTGAAAAGTATTCAATTCCCCAGAATCAAAGCATCCCAATAGCCGCTAGTTCCAAACGTTGAGTCTTTGGAGTACTCAGGTATCGCATTTTTAAGTGCTCTTCTAATCACCGCACTAAGCTCATCGACGAACTCGTTAATGGGTACTTCTCCAGCCCGACCTAAGACTTTAACTTTGGTCCGCGATGGCCCACCATGTGCGATGTAGCTCCTCTGTGCATAAGCTGTTTTCATGAATTTGAACAGCTCAGAGCGACGTTCTGGGTCCGTTTCCAGAAGTGTCGCAGCTCTCAGAGACAGCCGATACCCCAATTCACCACGATCCTCTGGCGACCCCGCATCTCGGAGAAATAGGGCCTCGGCGGCTATTAAATGATCGATAATGGCATCGTCTAAGGAGACTCTATCCATGGCTGCATTGAATCGCCGCTCGCATATAGATGGAATGCCACGGGACGTTCCAGACTGAGCCTTCATTTGACGCCAGTACGACCGGATCATCCGACCTGTGGAAGAGTCAATTTGGTAAGAAGTGCTAACAAAAGGGCGAGTTGATCTTCCCGTCCAGGTGCTGGACCTTCCGGTCGACCTTTCCGAGACGAGCACTGCTCCGTCAGTTCCGATGAATTCCGGTCGAGCAAGGCGCAAAACGAACAACAAATCTTCTACGCAGTCGGAGAGCTTCCACCTCGAAATAGTCCCAAATTTATGTGCCCTAGCCGTCTCCTCATTTAGGTACCTAAGCCGCTCACTAGAAGATCTCTCTAATTCTTCCTGTGTAGAAATTTTGACAGCTGATTCGATTTTGATTCGAAGTCCCGTGCAGTCACCAACCCAGACAATAGGCATATTGTTATTCATGAGTTTCAATGCCCCGGTTTCAACACACCATCCAACTTCTTTCGCAGAAAATTGATCGACCACTATTCCTTCATCAATCGAAAATGGAAATCTGTCGGACTTGATACCTGGGAGCGGGATTAAAAGATAGCTCACACAAGTCGTTGAGGTTAGATAGCTTCGCAACTTCGCAAGTTTTCGAGAAATGGATGTTTTCGATACCGAGAATGATCCGTCGAGATTAGTTATACCTTGCAATGATTGAATAAACAGGACATCACTATCGAATCGTGTTTGCCCTCCTTCATCTCCCACCATCGAGCCAATCACCTTCCCAAAATCGACATCCTGCTGTATAGCCGCCATCGCGCCGGCATATAGAGCAGATTTGTCTCTGTGCATCGCAAAGGCGAACCCCAGATAAGGTCGCTCCAAGGTGGCTTTTCGCACATTCCCGTCGAAGTCCTTAACCCACTCATATTCTTCGAGTAAATGCACGGGAGCATTCTGCTTACGAACCTCACCAACTAATTCCTTCAAATATTCCCAGATTGGCTCAGTTAAAGGGTCAAGCGGCATATGCAACTCCTCACCAGCATTTAGCGTTTTGATCTAGTCAGAATCTTTTAGATGCGGCGTCTAATATTTGATCGAATGCGCCTGGATAGTTACCTGGGGAAATTGCAGCGTTTATCGAATTGGGCCGAAACACCTTTGGGTAGATGGCAAGTTTTGGTATGTATTTGGTCCATAACTTGTGGGAGCGAGCCAACAGAATCACGGCATCTCGTTCCATAGCTGCTTCAATTAAGTCATAGGTGAATGCCTGTGTAGGGGGCATCTTTTTAGGCACTTTCCATTTTACTGAGTGATAAGGAGCAAGCTCACAAGTAACCAAGTTGTTTGCGAGAAGTTTAGAATCAACGCCCTCCAGAACCCAGTGGTATTTACTATGAAACCACTTCCATCCTTCAGTTCCTTCCAATTCGGGATCAAAATGAAAATGAGGAAACTCTTTGTTCTTCTGGCTTAAATTATTAATGGTTTTTTCCACAACGAGATCATGTTTTGGTTGAAAAACTTTATTGAGGTTATCTTGGGTAGCACCAGGGTTTGCGTATAAAACTAGTAAATTTCCATCAACGTTCCCTATCCATGGCTCGGGTGCTAGGTGTAAGAGAAATTGATACGGGGCTTTATTTCGCAGATTATGGTCCAGCACCTATTGTTCATCGATGGCATGCACCATTCTTTCTGACGCTTGAAAACCAATCCAAGGATTATCCATTAGTCCAATTCCTCTGGAACAAAATAACCAGGTCCATCGACAAAGTTAAGAAACCAAGCATTGGGTCCTGTGGGATCAATGCTTCCTACGAGGGCGGATGCAAGCTCAATTATGCCTGGTGTTTTCACAGTGGCAAATCTATTTATAAAGTTGGGTAGATCTGGAAAATCGGTCAGCACGACCTCGACTTCTTCGAGGATTGCGCGAGTCAAAGGGGGGCGAACCAAACTTTTAATTACTGGCACCACGGTGAAATCAATACCTTCCCCCTTCAATTTAGGTTCGTCCGGTAAGTACTTGACTCTCGCTTCTCCGAGAATGACTCTTTCACGTCCTAGAACGTCATCTAAGGAGATAGATTCGTCGTAGGAGTCACCAGAATCAAAAAAATACGCCATCATTCCAATTTGGGAGATTTGCAAATAGTCATTCACGTTGTAGGGGGCGCCAGCTTCCTCTCTTACCCGTTTATCTTCAGCAACGTGATCCAATACCCGATTTACGCGTCGATTCGCAATTTCATCTGGAATATCGTCATAAAGATATTGGAAGCCGTGTTCGGTCGCGACCACCGTGAGTTCATGGGGAAAATGCTCGTTATCAGTGCCAAGAAATCGGAAGCCATGAATAACACGAATCAAGTTGCCTCCCAATAAACGAATGACACGATTTTAGCCTTGAGCAGCGACATTAGTTCTTGTGCGAAACAACCGAAATCAACTGAAGAAGGGAGCGAATTTCTCCTAGTCAAACGGAGGATGCGTTCCGGATAATTGATCTAGGACCGATTAAGTCTGCATTTCAAGACTATTCACTAATCCTTGGTCTCCTTTCGCCAGATTGGAAGAGGTTGTGGTGCCCTACGTTGAAAGACGATATTGAGCCCTTGACACAGCGAGAAGGTTGTTTCAAGGCAGAAAAGGTCTCGTGCGCCGAAAGGGCATTCACGTAGATGCGTTTCTCAAATTTGAGGTGTTCAACTAGGCAGAAGCAGCATTTAAAAGGAAAGAACCTAATTGCGGTCCAGCCAATTTCCCATCCTCCGATACTAAAAAATGCCCATGATATTGAGGCAGTTCCTTTAAATAAATTGACTAATTACTCAGACCCGACTGGGTACCCTTCTGATGGTCAAACGTGGGAGTGACCCGCGAGTTATGTAGGTGAACTCCTCATTGCCCATATTCAATTTAGGTGTTTCTCGGGAATCAAATGAAACGGATTGATAACCTTGGATTTATTGCTAGTAAGGGAGGGTTTCATGGCAACCGGCACCACTGGCGACTTTTGGTCCGACAAGGAACTCCCGGCGATACTCAAACATGAAATTCTCAAAAGATATGTACCAAAGTTTGTTGCAAAACTTTCTTCAACAAATAGCAAAGTTGTTCTCATTGATGGGTACGCCGGGATGGGAAGGTATGAGAGTGGGCAATCTGGATCGGCAGTCCAAATGCTTGAAATCGCCGCAACACTTGTCAGAACCCCTGGACGTGAAGTTGACGTACACCTAGTAGAACGCGACTTCGAAACTTTTTCTCGCCTCCAAAGCGAGGTCAACGAATTCCTAGGAATTGAAAAATTGAACGTTTATCTAGTACACGGAGATATTGGAGAGCAATTAAATGAGGTGCTTGCCGCGGCCCAAGGTATGCCTCTCTTCCTCTTCCTCGATCCATGTGGTTTGGGTATCAATTTTGAACAACTGACAGAGGCCCTAACGCTCCACAGGCCTCGCTCAATGACCACTGAAATTCTGCTCAATTTTTCGGCGGACGCCGTAAGAAGAATTGGTGGACAAGTGGCAGATGCGGACAAGTTCCCTACGTCACTCGCCCGAATGGATGCGGTTGTCGGAGGGGATTGGTGGAGAGCGGAATATTCTGGTGATTTTGATAAGCGGAGTGCCGAACATGCAGTCGTCCTTGGCTACATTTCTCGACTAGGTACGAAAACTGGAATGGCAACCTTTGCAGTCGATGCGAAGAGAAAGTTGCATCACAAGCCCCTATATTACTTAGTATTCGGCACAAGGCATCCCGATGGGGTTTGGTTCTTTGCAGATTCTGTCGCGCGGAGCGCAAGAACATGGAGAGAAGCTTTAGTCGACCGCGAAGAGCAAAACCAGCCTGCGCTAACGGGGATAACAGAAACGAATGAAGAGCTAAACACTAAATTGGAAGAAAGGGCTTGTGAAGTAATTCAACAGAACATTTTGCAACTTCTTAACTCACGCGGAGACTTTGTAGTTGGAAATTTTCCAAGCGAAGTATTTGGGGATTTCCTCGGCGAAGTGACTGAAACTGTTGTCCGTCGAGCAATAAAAGAACTCAGAAGAAAAGGACTAACTTCATCGCCAGGCACCGGTCGAATAGATCAAATTCAAGTCACACGACCATCTTGACTAACGGCATCTCATCCCAAGCGCGTCCATCTAAATCGCGACCAAACGCTTTAGGTGTGCGCCCACCCCATTGTTTAAAGAAAAATGGGACACCAGCTTTAATGCAATCGTCACGAAGCCCCCTGATCCAATTAATATCCATGGGCCTGTAATTGGGACCAGATTCGCCACCGCCAATAACCCAATCAATGCTTTCTAAATTGATGAAGTCGAGAGGCCCTAAAAGAGGCTCACATGAAAGAAAACGAACTTTGGCTGGAACAGCACGGAGGTGGTCTATTCGTGGAAGCACTCGAGAATCTTCCACTGAAACTCCCATCCATAAATTGTCCGGCCAGTCAAATTTCTCTGCCAACTTACTCATCCTTAAAGAACGTTTCGTGAGGACTTGGTACGTGTGCTGTGGGGTGTCAGCAATAACATCAAAAACGTCTCTCACAAATGAAATTGGAACCTTCGCATGAAACAAATCGCTCATTGAGTTCACAAACACAGTGCGAGGACTCTTCCAAGTGGATGGTTCCAGCAAAGTCTGTGGGTGAGTAGTGATCCCAAAACCTGGACCGGACGTTCTTGGATCTCCATCATTTTGGTATTTGAATGCACCCATGGCCTTGAGACGTTTTGCCAGAGTAAGCGCATAGCAATGATCACAGCCAGCCGAAATACGATCACAGCCAGTAGTCGGGTTCCAAGTTACGTCAGTCCACTCAATAGTCGTTTTAGCCAAGGAACTTACCTCCCCGAATAAATAGTTAAGTTGAGGTTGCAGATAAAACTAATGCTAACAACCTAATCACCTGAAAGGCGACACATATTTGAGAATGTCTTAACTTACTCGTATCACTCGCCCATTCACCTCGAATGGATACCTTCCCCTTTTGCAAAGAAAACTCAATGGAATTATGACAAGTTAGATTTCAAAGATTATTGACCGGAATCTGACATTAGATAGCGCTTGGCTATTGTTGCACTAACATTGAGTGGGTAGAATTTCATTCCAAACATAAATGCACTTAGTTGAGGAATTCCTATGATATGTCCAGGTTGTCAGAGCGAAAAATTGTGGAAATGTGAAAGTATCTCGTGCGGCCACACTGGATGCCTTTCAAAGGATTGTCTTTACAACATCGACCCAAAAGGCGATGGCCACTGCGATAAATGTGGATCTCATTATTCGCCATTTAACTAAAAGAATTGTTCTTCAATTTAACACAAATAAATACTCGCTTCGGTAAATTCAGGGTTGTAAGAGTTATGTTCTCCTGAGCAAATATAAGAATCATAAAAATATAATTTAAGTTGCCTTTCCCCATGACGGAGTATTTTTCCGCTGCCAATTCGCGAAGACGTCAAGAAAAACACTTGATTCACAAATGTGTTCATTATCAGGGTACGCGCACTTCCCCTCATAGCCAGCAACAATCTGCTCGAGTGGCACCCCGCAGGTTTCAGCCAGGAGTCCAAAGGCTAGGTCACTTGTTGGCCAATCCAATGCAGCTCCATCGATACCTTGTTCGGTGTAGATCCCAATCAAATCCTCGTGCTTGTATATCTGATCAGCTCGAGCTTCGGCCTCGGAATTAAATGAGAGAGCGCGATCAAGAGAATTCAGGAGCGTATCCAGTGAACTATCAGCGAAGACAAAGTCGTAGTCTTGGTGAAAAGGTCCAACTAGCGCTATGACCATCCATTGGCTGCCATCAGGATTATTTCCATAAAAACCACCAACGTAAAATGGCAGGAAAGCGCTGAGAAATGAAGACTCTACCTCCACATCCTGATCAGCTGGAATATCAATGTAATAGAAGCCAGCTAAATTCCCAGTTCCGGTGATGGCTGGTTCGGATTTCGACCAGATTCCAGTCCTTCTTGCACCCTCCTGGGAGTAGAAAGCCTTAGTGAGCGCACTCATTCAGGAAACTCCTCATCATCAAAGTCATCGGAAAAATCCCCATCGAAAGCTCTGAGACTACGCGTCATGGCTAAAACAGCTACCCGACTAGTTTCAAAATTGAGCAAGTCAAACTCGAGCGGAATTTCTCCTAAATCTTTAACAACAGTTATTTGCAGCTCCAGCACAAAGTCAGTGCTTGAAACGACTCCAATCCCTAAACCCAGTTCAGTATCTTGAAAGTCCGGAACACTTTTTTCCGGATGGATTTCACTGCCAGCCGCCCAAAGGTACTCAGCCAAATCGGATATGAAGGTGGGGCTGGCGGTCCTCGCCAGATATTCAACTTTTCGATCTGGGCTTAAGAGTCCAATGTCGTAATTTCCAACCAGAATCTCCGCAGTATCTGCGCTCCCAGGAGCAGCAATCGGCAGCAGAAAGAGCGCGGCTCCCCCAAATCCAGGCAATCGAAATACCGTTCGTTTTACCCCGTGAAGCGGCGTGTAGATCTTCATCAGAACCTCCTCCTTTCAATGGGCTAATACTGCGCTCGACCACTGACATCGGTGAATGCTTGATGAACCTCAACTGCCACCCCAAAATGATCCGACAAACTCTTGATGGGGATCGGTGTATCTGGCCAACGACTCGTTTCCCCCAAAGTCCATTCCACTGGTGAAGAAATGAAAATGTGATCGATATTTGCTCTGGGATAAGAGTCTCGAGCGATTGGATCATTTACGCCTGCAGTGAGTGGCAAGAACTGACACTCCTCGATTGCTGACTCAAGCAGAATTTGCTTCTTCTTCGATCCGTAGAAATGCTTATCAACAAGACCCTGATTGAAATCTCCCGCAATAATCAAAGTGGCCTTGGGGAAATCTCGCCGGATTCTTAACCAATCGGATTTCTGCACCTCCAAAGCCTCTTGATAAGCCTGATAACTGCTGCTCTCTTGAGCCCGAAGGTCGCTATTCCATGGAAGAACGGTACCATAGAGAATGATTTCACCAAGTGCATCGTGTTTGATCCTGCCCACGACGCATCTTGAACCATCAGTGACAAAACCGCTCAATGATTCAATCGGCCATTTTGACCAAATGGAGCTCCATTTTTCGCCCGGTTTAAAAAGTCGATCGGGGGTTCCAGAATGGATTCCGAAGTATCCCTGGCGCGGCGAAAGGTCCTGATGTGTTTCGGTAAGAAACCAAATATCAGCATCTATCGCATTGCAATATCCCTCAACTGCCCCAAATCGTGAGGTGTTAGGCGTTGCCCGCATCACGTTCCAGTTAGCGATACGCAATTGTGTTTTCAAAGTCGCCACCCTTTCCAGTCAGAGGGCCACTCAGGTGTTTACTCTGCGCCGCAGGGTTGTGATCTGACTTCGAACTGGATTTTTGGGCACTCCCTTGAGATTAAGAGGTGGATTAAGTTCCGCCAAAATGGCCTCCTCCACTTTCCCGAGAGAATCTGCATCCATAAATGGCACCGCAATTAATCGTAAGTGAGAAAGCATCCATTCAGTAAGTGCACGTTCATCGATCGAGTCCACCCCTTCGGCGAGAGCAAGTATTGCTCCAAGGGTGTGGCGAAAAGTTGAAAGCTGATGATTTGCGCCAAGATGCATCTTTTCAATTCGTAGCCACAAGGTATTTGATGAGGGTTTTCCACTGGGCCAGTGAGTTGCCCCCGCCTGTCCAGCATAAATTAGCCCTGGACTGATTGGGTGACCCAATCCCGCCGTAAGTTCACGAGCTCCCTCGGCATCAACCCACCAGCTGTAGAGACCGGGAGTATCTAGCGCGCCGCTTCCAATTGCGCGTATCTCCGTAGGAGAAAGGGCTTGAGACTCATCTTGCAGGACCACAACTAGGGCGGAAATCTCAATCGGGGAAGATTTGCCTTCTGCGATCGCCACCATTTCGGTCTGTGTGAAAGACGAAGACTCCAGTCCGTCAATCTTCTCTTCGGCTTCCTCATCGCTCTTCTTGGCAAGGAGAGATCTCATATCTGCCGAAAAACGAAGGGGGATAGCCGTTTCTTCATGATGTATCCGCGAAGACGAGTTGTTGTACCATTGGAGTCTTTTACCTTGCGTCAATCCATGCAGTGGCTCCGAGATGATCGCTCCCTTTTCCTGAAGCCGGGATCGTAAGGGTTGCAGATAGTTAACTCCCGCATGAATTTCAATCACCTTGCCTGAAAGATTTCCTGCAGTTTGCTCTAAATCTGAAACGACCTTAGCTCCCCATTCACGGCGATATTTGAGCGATTCATCTCCTAAATTACGTTCATAAGGAGCAATCTCTTGCTCCGGATCAACCAAGCCATATTCGGCGGACAATATGTACCACGGTAGGCCAGTGCTTTCGGCGTAGTTACGTTCCTTACGAAAAAGGGTAGAGGTGTACAAGTCCTTGGCTTTAGCTGTTTCACTCCGCTTTGATTTCACGCAGGCGACTAAGACGATATCTGCTTCCATTCTATTTTCATCTGGGCGAATGTGTGATGTCCTAGCGCTTTCGATCTCACGTTTTGCGTCTTGTTCTATCCTCCTGGCCAATGCGGCCGATAATTTAATCATGAGAACGATGATCGATATAAAAATCAGGATCGGACCTACACTGGCAGCGCCTTGCGTGACACATATAAATACTCCTACTAAAAAAATCAGCGCTAGCCAGTAGTAAGAGTTCCGTTTCTTCACGCGAGCAGCCCCGAACCGGACACCGGAGAGGAATATCCACTCACTACATTTCCTATTCGCACGCGTTCCCTTCGGAAATTCCTAGCTCGACACCCTTTGATCTTCAATCTCAAGGTACCAGGGAGCTATGACAGGCAGATTCGTCAGAGTATCCATCATCATTTCATTATTGGATAGATGTCGAGGTCCTGTGAATAGTTCTCTGAGCTAGGAATTCCCTCATCTTTACAGGCGTTTTGCTCCGCTGGGCGAATCAAGCCGTTTGAGGCAAATTGCCCAGTCCAACCGCCGGATCAATGGCCGTTCTAGGATCTTGTGCCCCAAGAGGTAGATATGACATGGCAAGTGGCTGCGCGAGATCTAGAACCAACCAACCATTTTCGGCCGACGACGTGTAGGGACCAAGGAAATCTACCCAATCTTGGTGTTTGCGCTCGCGAAACATCACGAGCAGTCTGATCGCACAGTCACCATCAACGAAGACCTTTACATCCCTTTCCGGGTAATGCAGCGTGATCTGACCCAAAATCTTCTTGTTCGAAACCCTCGCACCCGGGAGGAATTCTCGATATTTTGGGAAGTCCGGCTTCTCCTCACTCTCTGTAGTTCCGGCCTTGAGCGCGTCGTCGGGTTCTCCTAGAAGACGCTCCTTCATCACTTCATCCTTGGATTCTTCTTTGGCTTCTTCCTCATTGGCGACAAGGTTCTGATCTTCGTTTTCTAGTGTCACTTTTGATGCTCCTATCTCGTGAACGTCGGATTGACGTGCTAGATAAAGAAAACCATGCCTTGCAGACACTTTTAGCGGAAACCGGGGGCGATCAATCTCCCGGGTTTATTCTCCTGAGTGGGGAAAAGGATTTCCCCATAATGTCGTGGGTATGGTGAATAATTCACAGCATGAATCCGGTTGTCTGACCAAGAATTAGTGGGGTTGAATCTTTATGAGCAACAACATCGATGCCAATTCCAGCAATGCTGACTGGGTGAAGAAAACTTGGGATTTACCCAAAACAATTGCTGAATTACAGACCCCGTTTATGACAGATAATCAATTTCGGGTGTACATGCGCGGACTAATGGATAGTCCAATTGGTAGAGCAATGCCCGAATCTCTCATAGACGAATTGAGGGAAAAATTTGGCCCTCATTACGTCCCAAGATATTTGGATCCAAGACAAAAGCCAAAGTTCAAGAGATCTCTTGCCAGACCCACAGCCTCCCCAGACGAGAGTATTTTGCACTCAAATGACTGGCTACCTCTGGGGCCAGAAGACTTCAACGACTTTGAAGACTTTGTTAGGTATGTCTATGACGATACTGACGAGCCAACTCCAATAAGAAGACCGATTCCCAATGTTCGGGATTTAATCGCAAGTGCTCTAGAGCAAGGAGATTTTTACCGATATGTGGGCCTGCACAAAAATCAATATCGAACTCAGGCATTTAAGGCGATTTCTAGTCGCCTTGCAGACGATAGATATTGGAGGCTTCTATCCGCAATATGGTTGGCCACAGACAATGTCTGGCAAAACTTGGATGACTGGAAAGCACTGCTCACTTCGAGCCGTACTCACAGGGAAGCGATGATGGATGTGCAAGAGCAAGAGTTTTTCCGCAATCTAAGGCAAATAGTCACGATCTACCGTGGCTGTACGAAAGACCTCAATGAAGGCGGACTCTCGTGGACTCTTGATCGGTCAGTCGCTGAATCGTATGCGAAGCGCCTTGGCGAAGGAGGGTATGTTGTGGAACGCAAAAGAAGTAAAAATGAAATTGTGGCTTACCTCCACGGTCGCGAAGAGAGCGAAATCGTATTAAGGCCATTCATAAAAGCAAGAAGGGTTCGATATTGATGGGTGTTTTATGAAAATTTCCCAAAATTCCTCTATAAGGGCTGCGCCCTTCAGTATGTGTACAAATAGGAACAATTCCTACAAAGCGAAAACCTGGAGGACATCATGCTCGCATACCATCAATCTTGGGTAGAGGATCCTGAAGAAGGCATCATGGTGCCAGGTGTCTACTGGAATATGTGGACCACGCGACAATACCCTTACAAACAATTAGAAGAAAACATGCAAATTCTTATGGTGTCTGGTGGCGGTCCTCAAGCCGGCGTCATTATGCATCAGAGCAGAATTAAGCATCTAGTAAAGTCGCAGTACCAAACTCCCGAAGAAGCATGGAACGCCTTCTCGTCTGGGATTCCAGACGCACTAAGAGATGGGACCACGAAATCGAGTTTCTTAAAAGATAATAAAAATAGAAACGCACCAAATTCTGGATGGATTATTGCTTGGGTGGAGGAGCCAATTAAACCCATAAATAAACCTCGACCTAACGGATTCAGATTCCGGCCAAATGGTTGGGGTGAAATTGCTGATAGCTATATTTCTGCTCTAACATCTCGAAGAAAAACACCGACACCCAAAGTAGTTGATGAAGAGGCAGAAATTTGGAGTCGGTCTGACATTGGTCTTCGTGAAAAAAAGACACTAGTCATGTCTCGAAGAGGTCAAGGATTATTTAGAAAACGTGTAGCCATAGTGGAAGCTACTTGCAGAGTTACGGGAACCACCTCATCAACTCACCGGATAGCAAGTCACATCAAACCGTGGAAAGTCAGTACTGACGAAGAAAAACTTGATGGAAATAACGGTCTATTTCTCGCACCCCACATCGATCATCTCTTCGACCGAGGATTTATCTCTTTTAAGGATAACGGTGACTTGTTAATTTCTCCAAAGTTACCCAAGAAAATTCTTAGCGATTGGGGAATTGCCCCTACTATGAATGTTGGACATTTTAATCCAAAGCAAAAAATCTTTTTGAAGTATCATCGAAACAACTGCTTCAAAACTGCACAAAGAATCGATCGATAGGATGTCTGACCTACATTTAGAAAACTACATCCGAATCGTTACCGAAGTTCTACCGACAACATTTTCAAATTTAGAAGTAGCAATTGCAAATCGAGAACGCCATTACGGTGGCTTAACAGATGCAGAGAAAAGTGACATGTTGGCCAATTCATTTTTCTTCAGCTCAAGTCAACTCAGGGCTGCCGCAGACTCGCTCCACACCTTAATGTCCTTGAGCCACGTGTCAGGTGATTCTCTACAACTTACTGTCACCCAAAATGGAGTCGCTGGCTTACTCCGGGAGGCCCTTGAGGCAATAGCGACTTACCGGTGGTTAAACGACAATACGTCCGAAGATCTGACTAGAGCGAAGGCGCATTCATACTGCGTAGAAGATCTACAAGAGAGATTGAATTACTATAGAGATCTAGGCGATTCCGAAAATCGCGCCAAATCGGAAGAATTACTATCTGAGGCAATGCAAACCGGACTGAGTCACGGATATGTAATTGAGGCGTTCAATAAAAAGGGAGAGCCCATATTGAAACCTCTATCTCCACTACCTGCAACTACTGACCTTATGAACAGCATCAAGACACCAACATCCCTAATCACGTCTAGAGTTCTTGACGACTACCCTGGGATGGAGAATTCTAAGTGGATGTACCGTTGGTCATCCGGGCTCTCTCACGGCAAACATTGGGTTACTAAATTTACGGTGTTGGAAGACGGAACAACAAAAACCGTTCCAAATTACATCAATTTAAATGTGATGCTTTTAACAATTATTCAAGAACTAAATGAAATCATTTCTCAGAATGCCAGATACTAAGTGTAATATTCGGAGCATTGAGGTTGAGCCAACTTGAATCTAAATAAGATCGTTGAAAGTACGAATCAATGAACTCATGACCATTATGGCAATTAGCGAGTTCTCTCTATGGAAATGTTCAATATTTGCATCGTGAACTGTGACGTGTCTCGAAAGAGCGGAAGGTCTTGTTTCGTGGTCGTTTGAGTCAAACTTGGTATAAAAGCTAGAAATTACCGCCAGGGCAAAAGCTTGCCTAACATTAACAATTGGAACCTCAGCGAGTGGAAGTTTGACGCTTTCGCCCATCTCCGTGTAGTTCTGGGCCATGGTAATTTTAGGGAGCCATCGTTTGATTATCGTATCAGCGACTACAACAGCCAATGCCTGAGCAGCTTCAGGGTGATCCAACCAAGCAATTGTGCTATGCACTGCCAGTGGCTTTACCCCCAGTAATTCCACATTATTAGACTCAGCAATTACCCTCTGGCAATCCGCGAGAATCTCTTCGGCAGCTTCCACAAGAATCGAAATTCTGGCTGCACGATCTGGGGCAACAACAATGAGGTCGAGGATGCGGGAATTTGGAACCCAAACGACCGGGATACCGTCTTTATAGATAATTTCTTCAAGGATGCCAGGATCATAATCCGAAGTCCAATTTGGAGGGTATGACTTTGGGACTCCCTCAAATAGTGAAAAGTCAAACTTAGGAAGAGCGTCCAGCAATCGCTGATTCGCGGCATTCCACGCATTAAAGTTGTTATTCACGTCGGCATAAGCGGCGAGGTGTTCATTTGCAAGGGCCGCGGCTTGGGCGAATATCTTGTTTGAGGCATTTGCAAGATTCGTAGAAAGTTCAAGGCTTTGCCTATATGCGGCGATAGCTTCGAGGTTTATCATCGGTTGTGCGAACTGCGTCATTTCCAATAGCGCTTGCCCAGCCTTGGACTCGTCGATGTATTTCTTGATCGCGTCGTTCGCGCGAAGGATTTTCGAAAACGCTTCGTTGTTATCGGAAATCCTCTTTATCGCGTTATAAGTGTCCGGACTCAAGATCTCCTCTCGATCGAGTTCTTCACTCATGGTTGAAAAAGTCCCCAATCATGCGCTCACCCCGTATTGAGCGCGCGGCAGATACAACTTTTTCTGGAATTCTAGGAATAGATTCCTTACCGTGCTCGTCTCGCCACGGCCCAAAACCCTGATGGCGTTGAAAACATCAACATACTTAATCTCGAGCAAAGTATTGAGTTTTGCGTCGTCTAATTCCCCTACCCCAGACTCGACATACTGTGAGACAAGGAAATCTACGAACTCTAGCTGTCTAGCTTCTAGCTCCGATTCCATAAGAGAGCGAGAAAGCGTCGCACGGGCCTTGCGAGTGATTGGCTTTAATGAATACTTCACGTATTCCAATACATCAAATAGGTCACTGGATTCAGCTTCGATAAGTTCCTGAATCGCTTCTAACTCTGAAACAGGAAAGCCCGCGTCTTCTAGGTGTTTGAGTAGTGCCTTGCGAGTAGAAGGAACCGACCAAAGTTCGCGCAATTCGTCCTCATTTTTGAACAACTCTGGCATTTCAAGGGTATTAAAAAGAGATTCGATGAACTCTCGCAGCGTCAGTGGGGTTCCATCTGCGGAGTAGAAAAGCTTGGAGGACATTGACTGGAACTCCCGCTCCTTGCCATCCGCCAACTTGATGACTACTTTCTCGCGGCGTTCAACGGGTGGCCTTGGCTCTCCCCCCGGTCCTTCAACAACGACAGTTGGAGTTCTTGGTTCTACGGGAGTTGGCTCTACCGGCTCACCATCCCATTCTGGATCATAGAAATTGTGTGATGCATTAACGAAATCATGAATAGTGAAGAAATCTTTGCCATCAAAGAGACGAGTACCACGTCCAATAATCTGTTTGAACTCGATAATTGAGTTGATTGGACGCATTAGGACAATATTGCGGATATTGCGAGCATCTACGCCGGTAGATAATTTTTGCGAGGTGGTCAAAATCGTTGGAATAGTCTTCTCATTATCTTGGAAATCACGTAGGTACTGCTCACCAATTTCTCCATCATTTGCCGTTACTCGCACGCAGTATGTGGCGTTCGTGCTGCTCTTACGTTCATTGATCAGGTCGCGAACTAAAGCGGCGTGGGCCTGGGTAGCACAGAAGACAATCGTCTTCTCGGTCGGGTCAATCTGGGCCAAGAAGAGCTCTACCCGATAAGCCTCGCGCTCGGGGATGATGATGACGTTATTGAAATCTTTCTCGACGTAGAGCCTGCCAGATTCAACCTCTCCAGCTTCAACGGTGTCATCTGAGGTAAAGGCATATTCATCGATGGTGGTCTGGTATTTACGAACCCGAAATGGAGTGAGGAAGCCATCTCCAATACCCTCTTTAAGGGAGTAGATATAGCGAGGTTCACCGAAGTAAGCATAAGTATCCACATTGTCTTTGCGCTTTGGGGTGGCCGTCAGTCCGAGCTGAACAGCCGGGGCGAAGTACTCCAAGATGGCTCGCCAATTGCTTTCATCGTTTGCACCACCTCTGTGGCACTCGTCAACAATTATTAGGTCAAAGAAATCTTGCGGATACTCACCAAAATTCGGTACACCCGTCGACTCGGTCTCAAAGGTCTGAAAAATAGTGAAGAAGATGTTGCCATTAGTTGGAACTTTGCCGGCCTTGCGAACTTCGCCCGGCTTGATACGAACCAAAGCGTCTTCAGGAAATGGTGAGAACTCATTGAAGGCTTGATTGGCCAAGATGTTGCGGTCTGCCAAGAAGAGAATGCGGGGTCGACGTTTCTGGTCTCCCTGAAGATTCCAACGGGTTTGGAAGAGTTTCCAAGCAATATGAAAGGCAATTTTGGTCTTACCTGTACCGGTCGCAAGGGTGAGGAGCAAACGCCTATCTCCCTTGGAGATCCCCTCCAGAACTTTTTCAACTGCCAACTGCTGGTAGTAGCGGACTGGCTCGGTTCCGCCACGACTTTCGAATGGAATAGATCGGAATTGATCACGCAGAAGATTTATCGGCTCATTAATCATCGCCCAAAGCTCATCAGGAGTAGGGAAGAAACCGACGTCCTCTTCCTTGCCATTCTTCAAATTAATCTGGCGAATCTTCCGTCCATTTGTTGCAGAGGCATAAGGTACCCCCAACTTTTGGCCATCTCTAATCGCTTGGGCTACACCCTCCGAGTGGGGCAGGTCCCATTTCTTTGCTTCGATGACCGCAACTCGCCTGCCCTTGTGTTCAAGTACGTAGTCTGCGATGGATGGCTCGGCTCGTCTACCAGCACCGAGAATGCGACCAGCTGTAATCTGAAATTCTCGCTTTATCGACTGAGATTCCCAGCCTGAGCGAGCCAAAGCAGGATCAATGTGCTGAGCACGTGTATCGGATTCGGTCAGGCTCATTGCCGCTCACCCGCAAAAGCTTCGCTCAACATCGCAATATTCAACTCATTGAATAATGCTATTTTCTTTTGAAACAGGTTCAAGAGACTAATAGAGAGCAATTCAACTTCCTTTAATATTTGAATTCGGTCTAGCTGCAATTCAATCGGAATTATAGGAACCCGAAGTTGGACCAATTCTGATTGACGAATTCCTATAGCTGTGGCACCAGTTTCTCTCGCCCGTAATTCGCTTTGACCCCGCTCTGAAATGAGAAAATACCTGAGATAGTCATTGCTTATCCGATCAAACTTTCCTCGAAGTGCATACAGTCGTTGCCCTATTGCAATCGGGTCGTCAAAATCCACTTGAGCAACTTCTCCTAGAGGTGCTTCAGATGTAAGAATTACATCTCCGCGCATTAGTGGTTTCGGCATCCACTTCTCATAAGTGGATTGAGAAATATACCGTTCCTTTCGTTCGAATCTAATCGCACCTTGCGTTATATTTGCTGCGGATATGATTCTGACGCCAGACTCAACAAAATCAGAACCCAATTTCTTTGGAGTTTTGCCTCGATGGTCAGCCAAAAGCTCCAATAAATCCCCTAGATTCTCGGTCTGTTCAACTTCGCGCTCCGCATAAATTTCTTGGATGTAGGAACTTAGTAAATCCCTTGAGAGCCTAATCAGTGTTTCATTTACCTCAAGTGCAGCATGAATATCAGCAAAGGCGCTATCGAGTTTCTCTACAATCTCACGTTGCTTTTCTAGGGATGGGAGTAACAATGGCATTTTCTTTAGCTCACCAAAATGCCTCGCATACCCTTTAGAGGGAATGCGACTAGCCGCATGCATTAGCAAATAGAACGCATATTTAGGATTGGCCAGTGGTGATGGCTTTAAAATTTGAGTGCCATCAGCTCCCGCGGCAAATGGAAAATCCACATACTTGACCGCTCTGGTGTGATCTCCAAAAACTATTACGGGCAACAAGCTTTCAACGACGGTTGGAGCGGTATTTGTATATCCTGCCACCAAATCTTTTCCCTGGTCTATAACCGCATACAACCCATTTTCCAGATATGATGACGATTTAATCTTGGTTTTCGAGTCTGGAATCACAGTAAAAACTTCCGAAAAATCTCTAACGGTTGTAGCTTTCATAGCAATGCCTTGATTCTCTGAAGGATTTCTTGATTTTCAGCATCCAGCGCTTCGATCTCGGCGATGATTTCTGTCGGAGAGCGATGAACTACTTCATCATTTCCTTTGGGATTTTTAACTGAAAGATCCCAGGTTTGTTGATTTACAGTTGCAACATCAACTGACCATGAAAGATCTGAATCCTTCGACTTCTTCTGTAGTTCGATGAACTCCTCTAGGTCCTTTTCACTCAGAGGATTAGTCTTACCCATATTGCGTCCCGGTTTGAGTTGGTAATACCAGATCTTCTTAGTTGGCTCGCCCTTCTTGAAGAAGAGAACTACGGTCTTAACCCCTGCACCTTGGAACGTTCCGCTTGGGCAATCAAGTATGGTGTGAAGGTTATGATTTTCAAGAAGCTCTTTTCGGATGGCAATAGAAGCGTTATCTGTATTGGAAAGAAAAGTATTCTTAATAACGATGCCAGCCGAACCTCCAGCGCGTAAAATCTTCATGAAGTGCTGCAAGAACAGGTAGGCGGTCTCTCCTGTCTTGATCGGGAAATTCTGCTGCACCTCCGCGCGTTCTTTCCCTCCAAATGGTGGATTTGCCAAAACTATGTCATAGCGATTCTTCTCTTGAATATCGGAAATATTCTCGCCCAGAGTATTGGTATGTAAAATGTTTGGAGCGTCGATTCCGTGCAAGATCATATTCATGGTGCCGATGATGTAAGCAAGGGATTTCTTTTCCTTGCCGTAAAAAGTCTTCTTTTGAAGTATTTCTACCTCTCTGGTGGTTAACTGCTTTGAGTTGGAAAGATAGGCAAAGGACTCGCAAAGGAAGCCAGCTGACCCGGCCGCGCCGTCATAAATGGTCTGACCGATCTTGGGAGCCACCACCTCGATGATCGCTTTGATCAACGGACGGGGGGTGTAGTACTCGCCGCCATTTCGACCGGCATTTCCCATGTTCTTGATTTTGTCTTCGTAAAGATGTGACATTTCATGGATATCGGCGCTCGTCTGAAACTTTAACTCATCCACGAGCTCCAACACTTCACGAAGGTTGTAGCCACTTTGCAGCTTGTTATTGATCTCGCTAAAGATTTCTCCAATTTTGTACTCAAGAGTGTCAGGGCCCGACGCGGTTGATTTGAATTTCGCCAGATATGGGAAGAGTTCTCGATTCACGAAGTCTTTGAGATCATCGCCGGTCAGTGCGGAATTGTGATCAATTTTGCCGTCTTTGGATTTAGGAACAGCCCATTTTGTCCAACGGTATTTTCCATCAATTATGGGCGAATATTTGGTATTTGAAAGTTCCGCCCCGACTTTGCGGGCACTTTCCAGGTCATCAAGATACTTCAGGAAGAGCACCCAAGACGACTGTTCTACGTAGTCCAACTCGCTGCCACACCCAGCATCCTTATGAAGGATGTCATCGATGTTCTTGAATGTATTCTCAAACACAAAACCCTGCTTCCTGTCGTCGGCGGACAATTTCGTAGCACCTGAACTGAAATAGACCGGGGCTACCCCATTGGCACTGCTCTACAAGTAGGCAATTGACCGTAACCACCTCAGAGATTACTGGGAGGCAGTGACGGTGTCAGGTATTTGATCCAATCTCCTCAAAGCGCTTGGTTTTCGCTTGGGTTACCTCCATGCGCTTTTTCAGCAAATTCGAACAGTGATTACCATGAACTTAGACGCGACAACCCAAAACTCATCAATGTCCCCAGAGGTGGAAGCTCACATATCTTCTTATATTCCCCGTGATTCCTACTCCGGGCAATGGGAGCGCCTCCGAGAGCAGATTCTCAACCTAATTCGCAAGGCGGAACCACAAACCAAAGAAAAGTCGGGCCGATTCCTCAGCGCCCTTGGCTCTCTGCTCGCGGAAGCGGCCGATAGCCATTTTGACGGGCCTCTAGAGCAATTGCTCACCCAAGAGGGAATCGAGCGGAGCCGAGTCAGGCTCAATTCAAGTGGACAAAGCCTCAAGCGAGTTCAAGTTGTTGGAGAGATCCTGACCCACCTCCACAGAGTTTTACATGATCTACCGTCAGTCATCTCAGATGAGCCTCAAAAGAAAGAGCCCTCCAAACCATTTACTATTCAACATTTCGAGGAGCTAGTCCAATTCCTTCGTCGTCCCCGTGGCTCCGTGCAACTTCATGTGACCCGTCGATTAATTCTGGCTCTAGGCGCCGGACTTATCGGTGAGAGAGCTGATGAGGCCAGAATTTTCTTTGGAGATCGAGGAATCTCAGCCATTTTGGATGCCAATGGAGATCGGCGTCCACTCTCCAAAAATTGGATTTCGCGCCTTAGTCCGCTTGCTACAGTCGATTTAGAACTCTATAAAGTTCCAGATGCTCAGCTGACTTCAACGTGGTTGCGCGAACTCTCACTGTCTTACCTCTGGCCCCGCTTGCGTGATGAGTGGCTTTTGGAACAACTTGATGGAACCAAACCTGCATTCGTCCAATTTAGGAGCGCAGGAGTAACCGAATATGACCTTGATCGAATGGTGCTCCGTTGGAATCAGATTCCATCCGTCACCTCAGACCGCTATTTAAGAAATCCCAAGAAATATGTCGATATTGAGTGCGCACCAGTTGCGACTGAGCACGGTTCCCATCGAACCTCAACCAAGAGGCAGAGAGAAGGACGCATAATTGAAATGAGCACCACAACCCTGAAAAAGCCGAGCATGGCAGAAGTTAGACGAATGAATAACTCAAACGTTGCAAAAGTTGCCACGATTCATCAAAGAATCCCTAAGTACCACCAGCAGATCATGAATGGCTACACCTGCAAATCCGCCGCGGAGCAAGACCGCGAAAAAGTTCATTTAGCATTCGTTGCGGTGATGGAACGAACCTCGCATATTTTGAGTGTCACACTATTTCGCAAAGTCTGCTCTGATGTTTCAGCTCTGACAGCCTGGGCGGCATCGCAAGGTCGTGATCTCGCGTGGCAATCTCTAATGTCCCACCAGTTGATTGATGATTATGCGCGGGTAGAAAAGAAGCAGGGAAATACGGCTAGCCTCTCACAGCGTTACCGCCGGCTAAAATGTTTAGCGAGCAAACTCAATCCAGGGGTTGATGCTCCGCCTGCGATAGCTCCCGTAGGGCACAAGGCGGTCTCAGACCCCTACAGCGCGGCTGAGATGGCCGCGATAATTCGCATTGCCTCAACCCAAGATTCTGAGAGCGTGACAAGACAGCTCGCATTCATTCTCGGAGTATGCAGGGGTGCTGGAGCAGCAGTCACAGAGCTTCGAGAACTTCACGCTGGGGATATCGATGATCGCGGCGAATCTGGGGTTTACGTCACGCTCGGGCGAGATGAACGGAGGCGAGTCATTCCGGTTCGGCGCGAATGGGAAAATTACGTTCGAAGAGGGGTGGCAGGGCTTCCCTCAAAAACCCTGGTAATCGGAACTGTGCGAAATAGGAAGAACATTGCAGGAGAAATCACGAGCCGCGTGGTCGCTCTAGGAAAAGATACTCCGCATATTGAGGCCAGCCGGCTACGCACAACTTGGATAGCGGAATTGATGGGTGAGGCAATCCCTGTGCAAGTGCTTCTTCATGCCGCGGGTTTGAAAAGCGCTAGAACATTGACCGATCTAGCTAAGCGCTATACCCAGGATGAAATCACCGCTCACTTTGGCCTCCTAAAGGGTAACGAATAATGGCTATAACTCATAGTGACTATTCCAAGGCCCGAATCATTTGTGAAGAAGCCGCACGTAATCTTGCTGAGGCCCTTTATCCAGACAATCGCGGTGGAAGAAGTATGGACCCATTGATCTTTATCGTGGGACTTTTCCTCACAATGGATAAGTACAACGCTCAATACCTGACAAAAGTATATGAAGTCCTAACCCGAGACCTTCCACTTGTCGACCAGTGGCATCTTGGAGTTCGAAGCCAGGGCGAAAAAGCGGGCCAGGTTAAGGTTCTCTGCATAAATGATCTCTACCAATTGAGTAAACGCATCACAGGACAATTGGATTTTTCGCAAGCCCGGGCCCCTCAACTTCAAAAGCACGTCCGTCACCAGAGGCGGGAGTGCCTTGATCAATTCGTCTCTGACATGCTCAAAAAAACACTGCCCACGCGACCAGAGGGGTCAATTGATTACGCCCTGGATGGAACAGGTATTTGGGCTTCCGAAAAAGGGAAAGCTCGCAGGAAGAAAGATCTGCTTCTTGAACTCTGCCACGAAGAATTGATGGATGCGAACGATTCGATCAAGCCTAATGTACTGCTCTCTGAATCCGTAGAGTTGGACGAAGAAAATCCCAAAGCTCCAATTAAGTCAGGGCGGGGCTGTCGCGGAGCTAGTGATGCCCGCTGGGGTTATAAGACGTCAAAGAATGGTGAATCCGAAAAATATTTCGGGTATGACATCGAGACGATGACTCGAGTGCCGAAGATTCGAACTCAGGATGGCGAAACTCGTTTGGAGCCTGCACTCATTGAAACTTTGGTGGTAATTCCAGCCTCTGTAAACATGGTCAACCCCTGCTTGAGGATGATCGATCGTCTGATTGGGAGAGGGAAGAAGGTTGGGAGTTTGCTCGTAGATCGTCACTATAGTCATAAGAAATATGTCACCTGGGCCACTGAATTGATGAAGCGCGACATTGCGCAAGTGATCGATTTGCGCGAAGACGATCAAGGTTTTAGAGACTGGTCTGGCATGAAAATTGCTGCCAGTTGGGCGCACTGTCCCTCCACTCCAAATCGCCTAGGTGAGATAGTGACCCTGGGTCCAAAGCCGACCGAAGAGGCCAGAGACTTATTCATAGCTAAAATCCAGGAGCGGCAGGCGTACGCTGCTCAAAGGATTTCTCCTCTGTCTGCCGACGGGAAAATCCGCTTCTCTTGCCCAGCACGTAATGGAACGATTGGCTGTCCCCTTCGCGAAGGCACTGTAGCCACCGCGATTACCTTCGGACTACCTGTGGTGGACAACCCCCCAGGCGAAGTTGGTAGACCGGCAATTTGTACCCAGGAGACAGTTCAGCTTCGAGTCGAATCAGAAGCTGAGCAAATATCGATGAAATTGAACCAAAAACATTATTGGGGAAGCCAGGCATGGAGACTTTCCTATAATCGACGCACCTACGTGGAAGGCACCTTTGGTGTATTTAAGAGCACTACGGCCACTGGTCACGATCGAGGCACCCACCAATTTCAAGGTCTTCCACTCGTGACAATTGCTGTCGCAGTCTCGGCGGCGGTGACGAATTTGAGACTTCTGCGTAAGTGGAATGATGAGACGGGACTAGGAGATCCACTTGATCCATTGCTGGCTCCAGACCCCGAATTCCATGGCTTACAAGAGTTGTCGTTTGAAGACGCGCAGGCCATAGATCAAGAATTCTTGGTTCGCAAATAATTCTCGTGACTTATCGAAAAAGCCCGAATGCT
>Ga0364866_10360_pt3 | contig 23325 bp, 17 predicted proteins | sample ExccelAu500001D3_3_FD_206913 | JGI IMG/M metagenome (GOLD analysis project Ga0364866, IMG submission 206913) | Enriched cells from Trout Bog Lake Hypolimnion, Wisconsin, USA - BchlTB.Aug13.5000.01.D3 | ecosystem: Environmental > Aquatic > Freshwater > Lake > Hypolimnion/Profundal zone | place... | reverse complement strand
GAGTGTGGGAACGATAGGTAATGTCAGTTATTTAATAACAACAGCAACAGAACTAGAAAGCTTTTTAATAAAATGGTAAAGTTCTGCCATTTTTGAATGACCAGTTCAAGGTTTTAGCTAAACCTTGAGACTTTTAACCTTTGCGATGTAACTTTATGAAAGCACCTGTGTTTATAAAAAAATCTTGTTTAGCTGTTTTGGCAGTCACTCTTATGGCGTTATTGGTAGTGGGTTGTTCAGATGATAAAGAGAAAATAACTAAAGCCGCTCCTCCTGTCAAAGCGGTGTTTAATCCCTTTGACCATAGTCATGATATGCCCGTGACAGTTGTTGAGAAGCATAAGTTTGAAGATGCTTTTGCTGCTCAATGCGTGGCCAGAGAAACTAGAAACTCTGTTAATAAAGACATTGACGCTGAAAACGCCGCTAAGCCTTGTGGGTGTATTGCTCATCTGATGGTGAAAGATTTAACGGATGAAGAGGTGGAAAAATACCTGACAGAACATGAAAATCCTAGGTCTTTACAAATTAAATTCGATGCAGCTGCTTATCATTGCACACAAGCTACCGTCCCTAATAAAGGCTTTACTGTGTTTAATACTCCTAAACCCAAAGAAGAAAAAAGCTTTTTTAGTAAATTGTTTTAGTATTAATCGTCGACTTTATTAAATTTTTATCTTTCACTTATATTAAGTTAAGAATTTGTAGGGTCGACAAATGCGCACACTTTCAGTAGGCAGGAATAAGGCTTTAAGAGCGTAAGCGAGTAAAGCGTTTCCGGCATCAGCAATGTCCCAGTGCCGGAAACGCCACCAAGCACTGCAGTAGCATGGTCTTATTCTGGACTACAAATCCTGAAGGGTGGATTGTTACTCTAGTTCCTCCCTTGCAAGGAGCATAGGTATCTACACAAGTTTCTTATCGGCGTGGAAACGATAAAAAAACACCGTAGGGGCATATTGCATACGCCCAACATTGAAAGTCCCATTTTATAGGGCTTATTTTATAAGGGCGTATGCAATACGCCCCTACAATTACTGGTTGTTAATGCCTATCTACAATAAATCCCTATTTATTTTTCGACGTGATTTGCGCTTGCAGGATAATACTGGGCTAAATGAAGCCCTGCGGTTATCTAAGCAAGTTTTGCCCTGTTTTATTTTTGATCCTAGGCAAATAGACTCTCATTCCTATCAAAGCCAACCTGCATTGCGCTTTATGTTGCAGTCAATTGCTGATCTTGATCAGCAATTGCAAGATGTCGGTGGCAAGCTAACGCTGTATAGAGGTTTGCCTGATCAGGTGATAGCCAGTATTTTAGAGCAGCAGTCCATACAAGCGGTATTTATCAATCGTGATTACACGCCTTTTAGTCGGCGGCGCGATATAGCGTTGGCAGAGACTTGTCAAAGACTAGGTTTGCCACTATACATATTGGCTGATGCCTTGATCACTGAGCCTGAACAGGCGGTTAAAGCTGATCAAACGCCTTATAAAGTCTTTACGGCTTTTTATAATAATGCCAGGCAGTTTCCTGTCCTTCTGCCGCAAGCCTTAAGTTCGCAAAGTTTTACGTCTGTGGCTTCTGAAGTAAGTCTTGAGCAAGTGGCTTTATCATTCACGAAAAATACCTTAGTAGCTATTAATGGGGGTCGATCACAAGCGCTCTTAATTCTTGATCAATTGGTTCATCAGTCTGATTACCTTAATACTCGAGATTTTCCCGTGCTGGATGCTACCAGCAAACTATCTGCTCATCTAAAGTTTGGTACTTGTTCGGTGCGAGAAGTTTATTATGCGATAACCGAGACCTTGGGTAGTGAGCATCCTTTATTAAGGCAGTTGTATTGGCGCGATTTCTTTACCCATATTGCTTATCATTTTCCACAGGTCTTTGGTAAAGCCTTTTTAGAAAAATTCGCTAATGTGCATTGGGATAATAATCTGGAATATTTTCAAGCTTGGGCAGAGGGGCGAACCGGCTTTCCTATTGTTGATGCGGGGATGCGTGAACTGAATGCCACGGGTTTTATGCATAACCGAGTGCGAATGATCGTCGCTTCTTTTTTAGTAAAAGATTTGCATGTGAGTTGGCGATGGGGCGAGCGTTACTTTGCTCAGCATTTAGTCGATTATGATCCCTGTGTAAACAACGGTAATTGGCAGTGGGCAGCCTCAACAGGTTGTGATGCACAGCCTTATTTTAGGATATTTAATCCGTGGTTACAGCAACAAAAGTTTGATGCTGACTGCCAGTATATTTATCGATGGATACCTGAACTTAAAGCTTATACACCGAAAGTTCTTCATGAATGGCATAAACAGCACAAACCTGGCTTATATCCTGCCCCTATTATTGATCATTCCCAAGAAACCCAAATTACCAAAGCTAGATATAAAGAAGCTATAACTTTAAGTGATGGTTAAAGTTATAGCGGCTATATTATTGAGTTTTGTTTTTTCGCCAAAAATAAATACTGGCAGCGATAGCGCTAGCTACAAAGACGACCATTAAGATTGGATGCTCATAAAGTAAATCAAAAGCCGAGCCTATACCTTGTGTGGTATGTTGAGAATAAGGTCCCATGATGTACTCCTCTATAATTAAGGGATTATTTAAAATTGATTATAAATGCCTAATAAAAGCCGTAGGACGGAAAAAGGCTATTCAGGCGCAGCGTTTCCGCTCAAAAGTGTCATTCCGGCCTACAGCTTCAATTCGGTTGCGTAGGTCGGGTTAGCGGTGCGTAACCCGATATTTCGTAGTTCATTTGCGGGTTATGCTATCGCTAACCCGATCTACCTATAAGCTTTAAATTACTAGCCAATTTAGAACATACCTTAAAAATATTCATTGTCCAGTTTAAAGATGATGAGATGCTATTCTAAAAGCCTTCAAGCTACTCTATATCGACATGTATTTCATTATGTCTAAGAAATGGCAGTGTCCAAGGTGGATCGTAAGCGGCTGAGCGTGCTGGGGATAAGGCCTTAATACTTTGTTGGTTTAGCCAAGTACTTAAGGTGTCGGTGTTTTTTTCAATACCTGATTCACAAAGACTGCCAGTATATTCAATAACCGCGACTTTTCTTGCGGGTAATTCTTTAATAATTACAGTTTTATCATTAGGAATAGGCGCAGTTGAAAGCGAATATCCTGCAGGCAGTACAAATGCCATTAACCAGGTTGATCCTGATTTTTGCTGAATAACCGGTGCAGTCATGGCTAGGGTTTCAGTTTGTTGTTGCTGAATAACAGGCGCTGTCATCGCTATGCTTTGTTGTTTTTGGTTGTTGCCAAAAATATAGCCAGCAAGGCGTTGAAAGCCTTGACTACTGGCATTTTTATAATCGTCTGTCACTTCTGTTTCAGCAACCAGTAATGCAGGGTAGTGCCTGATTTGAATGTTGCCAACATGGTTAAGTAATTGATAGCTGGGTTGCTCTGTCGTTCGTATACCAAACACACTGCAGCCGCTTAGGAATAGCGTGGTTAAAATAGTGACAATTTTCTTCATGGCATGGCTCGCTTGCATAGAGCTAGTAGGTAATTTTAGGAATTATTACATAAGTTATTGCTGCGTTAATCGATTATCTCAGTGTTTGATAACCACCTCTCTTGTTAGGGGGAGGATTGAAATATTTGTAAGGGCGAATTCATTCGCCCTTACAAATGCTTAATTTAAGGTATTAAGGGATATGGGCATCGATTAATATAGGCTTACTAAACACGGATTTCATTTAAGCTTTAACTGGAAACAATAGCCGAAAAGTACTGCCTTTATTGGCTTCAGAAGTACTAGACTCAACTACAATATGGCCCTCTAAATCATGTACCATGCCATTGACGGTATAGAGCCCAAGACCTGTGCCTTTATCAATTTCTTTGGTAGTGAAGAACGGATCAAAAATATGTTTTATCACGCTGGCTTTTAAACCGCTACCGTTATCAGATACTCGCAGCTCAATAAAGTCACCTTTTATGTCTTGAGCACAGCTAGTGCAATTACCTTTATCCGACATTATCTTTTTAAGTGAAATAGTAATTTCACCCGTCTGATTAGGCATCGCATCACGAGCATTGACCAGTAAGTTAGTTAATATTTGTCCCAAATGAGTGGCGTCAATTTGAATATTAGAATCATGGTCTAAATCAGTATTAACTAGGCAGGTCTTTCTTAGCCCCGGCCTTAGCATGATTAATATTTCATCTATGACGTCGTAGGTTGGCCTTATTTCTATTTCCCTATCAACTGGATGCGTGCTCGAATAGCTCATCATTTTTTTAATGAGATTTATTGCATGTTGACTAGCGGTATCAATTTGTTGGCTATTAAATAAGTACTCTTCTGTATTTTGTATGTTTTTATCTTGACTGTCTTGCGCCGCTAAAGTGTTTAAGCCGTTATAGCCGACAATAGAGTTTAAAATATTATTAAAATCGTGAGCAATCCCTGCAGTTAGCCGCGTTACGCTTTCAAGTTTTTGCATTTGATAAACTTGATTAGTCAAGGTTAATTGCTGATTAACAGAGGCTTTATGTTCTTCAATCTTAGAGAGTAATTTGTTGTTAGTTTGCTTTAAAAGATTATCAGCGTTTAGTTTTTCTTGTTGGATGAGTCGATAACGGTCGGTTAAAAACAAGGTCAGCACTAATAATTCAAATGCTGAACCTATTTGCATAATGTTTAATGAATAAAAACTGTAATTTGTAGAAATAAACCCAACAGTATGCGCGAGGCCAATTATTATGCCCAAGGACAGTGCTGAAAAACTGAGGCATAAAAAGTAGGCATTGCGTTGTTTTTGTAGAGCGGCTATCAAGGCCATTATTAAGATGAAAGCTGAACTTCCAATGAACAATAGATTGCCAAATAGCGCCAATTCAAAGTTGATTGCTAGCAAGAGTGGCATTACAAGTATCAACGCCATGAGTAACTTAATGAACAAATTAAGTCTGGGCAGGTGTTGTTTAAAATGGAGCAATCGGGATATAAATAATAAATGCCCAGCTAAGGCGAATGAGCCAAAACCTAAGGAGCCAATTTGCGTTAGAAACGGAAAGTTCGGCCAAATAAATTCAGCACCTAGGCCTCGATTAGCGATGAATGTGCAAGCAGTGAAAAAAATCATGCTTAGGTAGATAAAATAATCTAATTCTTTTAAAAATAGCGCTAAGCCCAGACTGAATAAAGTAATAGCAAGCACAATGCCAAAGTAGAGGGACTGGGTAAGGTAATCATTACGTTCTTTGTGTTGAAATGCCATCGGCTCCCATAATTTTGCCACTATACTAAAGGCGTTAAGCGAGGCAACTCTTAAATAAATAACACTCTGGCTATGTGCAGGAAATTGCACGGGAAAGGCAAAGATTTTACTTTGATAGGCACGATTTTCGAAAGGTAGTGCAAAGCCGGTATGAATGGTTTGTATGTTTTTATCGTTAATCTGCCAATAAAAATCAACGTTTTTCAGTAAAGGGTAATCGAGTTCAATAACTTTATTAATGGGTAGGTCGCTGCTATTGTCGAACACTAAACGCAGCCAATAAGCTGAAGTTGTAAAGGATAAGTTGATTGATTCTTGAACAGGGTAGTCGGTTTTAAAGGTTGCTTGTTGTACGTCGGCAAGTGTTAATTGTTGGCTAGCATCTTCTAAAATACCCAGATAGTTCGTCAGTGAAACTGAAGTCTGCGTATTATTTTTAACGTCTAAACTATCATTCGCCATGGCAACTGAAAAGTTGCTGATAAGGATAAATAAAATTAAGCGCATGAAGAGTTGTTTCATATTTCTTTTTTAATGATGAGCGTTAGCAGGGTCGATGCTGTAATTAGATTTTGGTATGTGCTGTGCATCATACACGTTTTGTCATTTAAACTTAATAATGATGTAAGCCAATAAGTTCAATAAAGCCTTTTTACATCATAATGAGTACTCTAACTTAAAGCGCTATTTGGATTTTTGGAACTATTATATTTAATAGTTGCTTGATTTTCGCGCAGAAATGAACTTAATATAAGCTTAATTTAGTGGTAATCGATATTTTATACCAGCTTCAATAAGCTTGAGAAAACACTATTTAATCATCCTAATTACTTACACATATCGGTAATACGATAAATTTGCCTATTCAAATGAAAAGAAAGCTAGCCATAATATTTGTAGTTGTTTTGCTGTTTGCCGTTAATTTTAGCATCTGGAGCTATATTAATAATCCCTTGCAACTGCAGCCTTGGACTAAAACGACCCTAGGTGTTACTTACGATCCCATGCGTAAGCAAGATACACAAAATGGTAATACTTATCCTAGTATTGAGGACATGGATAGTGATTTAACCTTGCTGGCAGATAAAGTTCATGCGGTCAGAACCTATAGTATGCTCAAAGGCCAAGACAAAATTCCAGAATTAGCTGCCAAACTTAATTTGAATGTCACTTTAGGTGCCTGGATAGATGGTAATCTCGAAAAGAATCGCCAAGAAGTTGACAAGCTCATTGAAATAGGTCGGCAAAGTAATCCTAAAATTATCCGCTTAATGGTGGGTAATGAGGTTTTATTACGAGCTGATATTACTAAAGAGGCATTGATTGACTATATTCGTGAAGTAAAAAAGAATAGCTGGCATCCAGTCAGTACTTCTGAAACATGGGATGTCTGGTTAAAAAATCCTGATCTTGTTAATGAAGTTGATTTTATCGCGATACACGTTTTGCCTTTCTGGGAAGGCATTGCTGCAGACGAGGCGGTTGATTATGTTTTTGCTAGATATCACGAGGTGCAGCAGGCTTATCCAAATAAACCCATCATAATTACTGAAGTTGGCTGGCCATCAGATGGTCAACCTTTTAAACATGCGACGGCTTCAGTCTCTAATCAAGCTAGGTTTTTACGTGAGTTTCTTAACCGAGCGGATGCAGAAAAAGTTACTTATTATATTGTCGAAGCCTTCGATCAGCCTTGGAAGAAATCTATAGAAGGTTCAGCCGGTGCTTATTGGGGTATCTTCAATGCCGATCGTCAAGCTAAATATCCTATGGATGGAGATGTGTTGACCATGCCTACTTGGCGAAATTGGGCAACTGGGGCGGCAGCTATTAGTGTAGTGTTTATGGGCTTGTTTGTGTTTACCCGCAGCACCTTAAAACTACCCGGCGTTATGTTTTTTGGCTTAATCGCCAACTTGGCGGTTTCGGTTATTTTTTGGTCAGCGTCTACGGGCGCACAGCAGTATCAAACCAATATTAGTGTTTTGTTTTTGGGTCTGATGTTACTGATGCAGTTTATGGCCGCCATCATATTGTTAATCGAAGCCTTGGAAATTGCCGAAGTTATTTGGCACAGAAAATCAGCAAGGACTTTCCAAGCCTTAACGCCTGGTGCTGATTTTAAGTACCCTAAAGTATCATTGCATCTGCCTATCCATAATGAGCCGCCGATGATGGTGCGCAAAACCTTGGAAGCTTTAGCTAGGGTCGACTATCCCAATTTAGAAGTCTTGGTGATGGATAACAATACTAAAGACCCAGCTATTTGGGAGCCAGTGCGTGATGATTGTGAACGACTAGGGCCTATGTTTCGGTTTTTTCATTTGGAAAACTGGCCGGGCTTTAAGGCTGGGGCGATTAATCATGCCCTAGAACAAACCGCAGAAGATGCAGAAATTATTGCCGTTATCGATAGTGACTATGTGTTGTCACCCGATTGGCTAAAATGTATGGTGCCTTATTTCGATAATGAAAATGTTGGCTTTGTGCAATCACCCCAAGATTACCGTGATCGTGATCAAAGTATCTTTAAGGCTTTTTGTTATTGGGAATATGCCGGGTTCTTTAATATTGGCATGGTACAACGCAACGAATACAACGCCATCATTCAACACGGCACGATGACTATGATTAGAAAGTCAGCTTTATTGGAAGTCGGTAATTGGGCGGAATGGTGTATCTGTGAAGACAGCGAATTAGGTTTGCGTTTGTATGAAGCAGGCTATGATTCTGTTTATGTAAAAGATTCCTTTGGTCGCGGCTTGATGCCAGATACTATGTCTGGTTATATGACTCAGCGTTTTCGTTGGGTTTATGGTGCAATGCAAATTATCAAAGGCCATTGGCGCAGTTTCTTACCTAGCCGAAAATCGCCACTGACTGCCGCACAGCGTTATTATTTTATTGCAGGCTGGTTGCCTTGGTTTTCTGATGCGCTTGCCTTGTTCTTTACCACGGCTAGTTTGATATTAACGGCGATTATCTTAACGGATCCTATCCACAGCGAATTACCCGCCAACGTATTTTTATTGCCGACCGTAGGTTTGTTTAGCTTTAAAATTTTACGAGGCTTATGGTTATATCAAGCTAGAGTGCCTTGTTCAATATGGAAATCATTAGGCGCTGCTTTAACGGGGCTATCCTTAACACATACAGTCGCTAGAGGGACGATACAAGGCTTGTTTACGTCAGGTAAGCCGTTTATGCGTACACCTAAGTATGAAAAGCAAGGGCCATTGTTTGCTGGATTAATGACTATTAGGCAGGAATTAATGTTATTGATATTGTTAAGTACGGCTATTTATGCAATGTGTTCTATAGAGCATTTCGATAATTTAAGTGGTAAATTATGGATCGCTGTTTTATCCGTACAAGCGGTACCTTATGTCGCCGCCTTAGTGACCTTATTGATTAGCATAGCACCCAATTATGGCCGTAAAGGTAAGTTGTTGGCTGAAGAGTTGGATGATTAGATTTTAGGCGAAAGGCTAAAGGCTAAAAGAGCTTATGTGTGGTTTTTTCGCCTTTAGTCTTGCACCTTTTACCTGTTCTCCAAATAATTGCGTTATTAATTAACCCCCATCACTAGGAACAACAAATGCCACTTATCCACCAAGACGACTTCATACAAAGCATTGCTGATTCTTTGCAATATATTTCCTATTATCACCCGCTGGATTTTATCCAAGCTTTAAACGCCGCTTATCAAAAAGAGCAAAGTCCCGCTGCCAAAGATGCTATGGCGCAAATACTGATTAATTCACGGATGTGTGCGGAAGGGCATCGACCGATATGTCAGGATACCGGCATAGTTACGGTGTTTTTAAAAATCGGTATGGGCGTGCAATGGGCAGCCGATCTTAGTATTACTGACATGGTCAACGAAGGCGTTCGTAGGGCTTATAGCCATCCAGATAATGTATTAAGAGCCTCAATACTTAAAGATCCTGCTGGTAAACGTATTAATACTGGCGATAACACCCCTGCAGTAGTACACATGGAAGTAGTGCAGGGCGATACTGTCGAAATCAATATAGCGGCTAAAGGTGGTGGCTCTGAGGCTAAGGCGAAGTTTGCTATGCTTAACCCTTCAGATAGCATTACTGATTGGGTGCTAAAAACTGTACCAACGATGGGTGCAGGTTGGTGTCCTCCTGGTATCTTAGGCATAGGCATAGGTGGTACGGCTGAAAAAGCTATGCTAATGGCTAAAGAAGCCTGTATGGAATCTATTGATATTCAAGACTTAATAGCACGCGGCCCTAACAATGCCTTGGAAGAGCTGCGTTTGGAATTATATGAGAACGTCAATGCCTTAGGCATAGGTGCACAAGGCTTAGGTGGTTTAACGACAGTGTTGGATATTAAGATCATCGATTACCCGACTCATGCAGCTAACAAGCCAGTCGCTATGATTCCAAATTGCGCTGCGACTCGTCACGTACACTTTGTTTTAGACGGTACCGGTGTCGCTGAATTTAACCCACCTAAACTAGAAGATTGGCCAAACATAACCTGGGATGCCGGTTCTAGTGCTCGCCGAATAAATCTGGATACCATCACACCTGCTGAAGTCGCCACATGGAAGCCAGGTGAAACTTTGTTATTAAGCGGTACGATGCTCACCGGTCGTGATGCAGCTCATAAACGCTTAACCGATATGATCGCGAATGGCGAGCCACTACCTGATAATGTTGATTTCACTAATAAGTTTATTTATTACGTAGGTCCCGTTGATCCAGTGCGCGATGAAGTGGTTGGTCCTGCTGGCCCCACTACAGCGACACGTATGGATAAGTTTACTGAAACCATGTTAGCCCATACTGGCTTGCTAGGTATGATAGGTAAATCTGAACGCGGCCAGATAGCTATAGATGCTATCAAGAAACATCAAGCCGTTTATTTGATGGCAGTAGGTGGTGCTGCATATCTAGTGTCAAAAGCCATACGTAAGTCGCGTGTTGTTGCCTTCGCCGATTTGGGTATGGAAGCGATTCATGAATTTGTCGTAGAGGATATGCCTGTGACTGTTGCGGTCGATACCCAAGGTAGTTCTATCCATCAAACAGCACCGATAATCTGGCAGAACAAAATAGGTAAGATTCCGGTTGTTAAGGGTTCGTAGTTAAGTTTTATTTATGTACCCCCTCTTGAGGGCTCCGTCTTGTTGGTATAGGCTCCACCTTTTGAGTATAGGTGTCTACACAAGTAAAAATCTCATTCATTGTTCACCGTAGGCACAGGTCGCGACCTGTCCCTACATTCATAGGTATCTACACAAATAATTGTTAGCATTCCCACGCGAGAACGATAACATTGTGATGAAGATCGTAGGTGTTTTTTTATCGTTTCCAGGCCGATAAGAAACTTGTGTAGATACCTATGCCCTACATTACAATCGATATATACTCGTTAATTCGCAGAGCTAGGGCTCAGGGTTCTCAAGAGCTTGCTCTTTAATCAATAACTCAGCAAAGTCTGATGCAGATAAAGGTCGGTTTTTGATATAGCCTTGATAAGCGTCGCATCCTTTTTCACGCAAGAAATCTAGTTGCTCTCTAGTTTCTACGCCTTCTGCTAGCACTTTAAAGCCTAGGTTATGTGCCATTGCCACTATGGTGCTGGCAATTTCCATGTCGTCTTTATTAAAGGGGATTTTCTCAATAAAGCTTTTGTCGATTTTTAATACATCAACAGGAAAATATTTTAGCCTAGCCAATGAAGAATAGCCTTTGCCAAAATCATCAATAGCCAGTCGTATACCTTGATGACGTAAATTATTTAGAATATCCAGAGCAAGATCACTATTTTCCATTAAGCCGCTTTCAGTAATTTCCAGTTCTAAAAGTCCTGCTGGTAGTCCCGTTTCTTGTAAAATATTTTCAACTAAGGCACTAATGTCACTACGCCGAAATTGATGTGGAGAAACATTGACGGCCATGGTAATCGGTAGCAAACCACAATCTAGCCATTGCTTAGCTTGATTACAGGTTTCTCGTAACACCCATTCGCCAATTTCAACAATCAGATGACTTTCTTCAGCAATAGGAATAAAACCTAAGGGTGGAATTAAACCGCCCAGAAGATCTTGCCAATAAACAAAAGCCTCCGCACCTATAATTTGCCCGGTTTTAATGTCAATCTGGGGCTGATAAAGCATGAGTAATTCTTCTTGTTCGATTGCTCTTCGTAAGCGAACTTCCAAAGCAATACGTTCTTGAGCAGCACGCGTCAGCACTTCAGAAAAATAAGAAAAACAGCCTCGACCTAGATCTTTAGCTTGATAAAGAGCCGCATCAGCATGATCTAACAAAGTTTCTGGGCTGCTGCCATGCTGTGGATACAAACTAATACCGATACTGGCACCGATACGGACATCATCAGACTGACTTAAATTAAAACTTTTGCTTAAATCACTGATAATTTCCTCAGCGACCCGTGCCGCATCATCAGGATGAGCAATATCATCAAGTAGCACTATAAATTCATCTCCGCCTAATCGAGACACCATGTCGACATTACGTAATCTCGCGGTCATCCGTGCTGCTACTTGTTGCAGTAATTCGTCGCCTGCCATGTGTCCTAAGCTATCATTGACGGCCTTAAAACGATCTAAATCGAGCATCAATAAAGCTAAGGGTTTATTTTCTCGTTGCGCCATGTCAATGCTATATTTTAAGCGTTCTTGCAGTAAACAACGATTAGGTAATTGGGTTAGAGAGTCATAAAAAGCCAAGTGTTTAATTTTTTCTTCAGCTAGCTTTTGATCTGCAATATCTATAAATGAGCCAACATAATGAGTGGTCACATTTATACTATTTTTTACTGCACTGATCGTGAGTAATTTAGGGTTAACTTCACCGCTTTTATGCTTGTCCCAGACTTCTCCTTGCCAAGTCCCCCTTTGATTAACCGTCTGCCACAGGTCGGTATAAAAAGCCTCATCATGATAATTTGATTTAAGTATCCTAATATGTTTGCCTATGATTTCGTCTGGTGCATACCCCGTCGCCTCTATAAAAGATTTATTGGCTTGTAAAATAATTTTATCAGCATTGCAAATTACCATGGGGCCATGAGCTTCAAAGGCACTCGATATAATATGCAACACAAGCTCTATGCGTTTTCGCTGGGTTATATCAGTCAGGGTAACGCCTATGGTCGGCGATTGGTTGTTATTAGTATTAAGCCTGCAATTGAGCTGGGCATCAAATGGAGAATGGTCTCCTCGATACAGCTCTAATTCAAAGTCATGTTCATTATTGTTGTTTAGAAGATGCTGGAGAAAAAGATGCCAGCGGTCACTATCTTTGCTGGCAACTAGCGTTGAGAAGTGATGATTAATAAGTTGATGGCGCTCCATCCCAAGTAGGGTAGCTCCAGTTAAATTAATTTCTATAATCAGAGCTTCGCGAGACAGCGTTAAATAACCCACTGGCGCAAACTCATAAAGACTTAAATAGCGAGTACGAGATTCTTCCAGAGCGCTATGAGCAGCACGCAATTCTTCATTTTGCATCTCCAGTTCAATCTGATGAACCTGAAGATCTTGTAATAACTCTTCGTTAGATATCATGAGTACTTAGGTAAGCCTTCAAAGTTAAGGGTGTTCTGGTAACGAGATGTATGGATAGGCTACACATAGGGCATCAGGGTAAAGGGGGGGAAGGCTTTCTGGGGCGGTTGTTTAATTAATAGCTGTTGTTGAGGGTAGAGCTATTTATCAGCCGCTTTAAAAAGCAGGGACAGAATAGTATGAAAAAATCATTTCTACAATAAGCATTACTACTAACTAAATGGTTTATTAGCTCATTAAGTTGAGTGAATACATCGAGTGATTGATGTGGTTTATGGCATAAACGTGTTGTTAATTAATAATTAACAATCTTTAAGTATGCTAATATCCGCCTAATTTATTTTAAATATTAAAGGAATTGAGTTGTTATGAGTTTCATGAAAGAAGTGAATGCTGAGAATATATTGGCTAGTATTATTATTCCACCTAGGCCAACTATTCTGTTACAAATTGAAGAAGCCCGAGCTCAAGATGCCTCTCTTGCTGAAATTGCTGAATTAATTGCATTAGATATCAGTTTATCTGCTGTGGTATTAAAAACTATTAACTCTGCCTATTATGGTTTATCAGACAAGGTTACCTCTTTAAAGCAGGCGGTATCATTATTAGGTTTAGAAAATACAACCATGCTGATTACGGGCTTGTCTTTAAGAAATATACCGACGACTTTACATAATATTGATGTTTTCTGGAATCATTCTAGCAAAATAGCCTCTATTTCCGCTTTTATCGCCCAATTTATGGGTGGTCTTAAAGGTCTTAATGGTATTAATAAAGAAGAAGCGCAATTGTATGGGCTATTTCAAAATTGCGGTAAGATTTTATTGAGTCAGAAATTTGAGGACTATGACGATACATTAAAAATGGCCACAGGCTTTGCTGAAACTCTAATCGAGTTTGAAAAGCAACGACACAGAACAGATCATGCTTTAGCGGGTGGTTTATTAAGTGCAGCCTGGTGTTTGCCTACTAGAATTACAGTGGCCATCAGATACCATCATGAGATAGGGGTATTTCGTGATGGCGCAGTTTCTGATCAAGTTTTAACCTTGATAGCCATTAACCATCTGGCCGAATATTTAGCTAATCAAAATTCACCCACTACTGACAATGAGTACACCGAAAGTGGCTGGGAATCAAATAAAGAAGAGTTAATGGACTTCTTGAAAATAACAGACAGTGATTTAGAAGACTTGAAAGTCCAAGTCAATGAGCTGTTAAATCATTTAAGCGAATTAAGATAGTCAGATGGTAGGATGGTTTTCACTTTGTTCTATCCATCCTACGCAATTAGATTAATCGATTCGTAAGTTCTTGGAGTCAAAACTCATGAGTTTTGACTCCGTTATTTCTCAGTATTGCCGGTACATCCAACACCATACGGACAGGTCGCGACCTGCTAAACAGTGATACATCATTAAAATTAGTAAGGCTTATGTATTTAGAGCGAGCGTCTTAATTATTATGGGCTATAAGGCTAATGATTTACGTTTAACTGTAATAGCTATTAAGATCGTAAGGTGCTTGATTTTATTCATGCTGCTTAGCTATTTTTCATTGGTATTTGCGGCTGATCGTTTAGATATTAGCAGCACTGTCAAACCCTCTATTTTACTGACACCCTACTTAAGTATTTTAGAAGATGCTAGTCAACAGTTAACACTCGCAGAAATACAACAAGAAAATCTAGCTAGTCGTTATAAAGAAAATTTCCCGCCAAATGAAGCTATCAACTTTTTGTTCGGTTCCTCGGCTTATTGGCTGCGGTTAAGCATAGAAAATAATAGTGATCTGTTCATTGATAAAGTCATTGAACTTAATCATCCCTTATTAAAAAACGTCGATTTTTATTGGCAAATTAATCAGAAAGTTCAGCAAACTATTCATACTGGTTATGCCCAGCCTTATGAAAATCGTGCCTATCAAAGTAATATTTTTGCCTTTCCTCTGCGAGTGCCTGCACACAGTCAGAACATCATTTATATAAGAATCGCCACGCCTAATGTGATGTACATAGAGGCAAATTTATGGGAGCCCTTGGCGTTTCAGAAAAAAGAGCTTAATAGCTATGCTTTTCAGGCTTTCTATTTTGGTGTTGCCTTGATCATTTTCTTGTTTAGTTTAGGTTTGGCAGCCTTTACAAAAGAACTTAATAATTTTATTTACCTAGCTATCATTTTTTTTAGTATTTTTAGTTACTTGGCTTATCGTGGCTTAGGCGCTGAATATCTTTGGCCGAACGTTATCTGGTTAACGCAAAAAGGCTTATTAATTTTTGGCTCGTACTATTTCGTTAGTCAATTATGGTTTGTGTGCCGAATACTCAATACTCAACAAGTCATTCCTAAATTTGATTTGGTAGCTAAGGGCTTAATGGCTATGAGTTTTATAACGCCTTTTTTGGTTTTATTGAACTTTAGATTCGCCATATTGGCTAATGTGCTCTTTGTCATTAACGCATTTTATCTAGCCATACTCTTAGGCATAGCTGTTATAAACAAACAACGTAATGCCTACTTTTTAAGTCTAAGTTTTTCGTTGCTCTTTATAGGCATCATCGCTCGTGAGTTACATGTTTTTGGCTATATTCCTAGCAGTTTTTATATATCAAATAGTTTGCAATTTGGTTCATTATTTGAATTGATAGTGCTGACCTTTTTTTTAACCGATCGCTATCGACTCATCGCACAAGATAAACGCTTGAGTGATGAACGTTTGAAAGAAAGTCAGTATAAATTAACGGCTGAAATTGAAGCGCATAGACTAACTACCTCTTACCAAATAGCTCTACAAGCCAGTGAAGAAAAGTTAAGATCTATCCTTGAGTTGTCGCCTGATGGCATAGGTATGACTACACTTGACGGCATTATTACCTTTGTTTCAGCTAAAGCTTCGGCAATGTGGGGTTATAGCAAAGCTGAGTTTATTGGCTTACATGTATTTGAAGTGTTGGATATTAGCGCACATGAAACGCTATCTAAGGCCATAGCCGAGTTATTAAAAGGTCATCATTTGGGTGTCATTGAGCATGACTGTATCAGAAAAGATGGTAGTCATTTCATTTGCGAAGTTAATTGCAGCCTGATAGTCGATATTGAAAATAAACCTGTTAGCGTTTTGTATATACAGCGAGATGTGACTGAGCGCGTTAAAGTCTCTAAAGAATTGGAATTAGCCAAAAAAACAGCCGAGCAGGCTAATCAGGCTAAGTCAGTTTTTGTCTCGCAGATGAATCATGAGTTGCGTACGCCATTGAACATTGTGCTTGGTTATGCTGAATTACTACAAGATGATGATACCCTCGATGCAAATCAACTAGATTTTGTGCAGGAAATTCTAAAAGGCGGTCAATATCTGTTAGAGCTAGTTAATCAGAGGCTAGATATGGCCTATATAGAATCTGGTCAGGTAGTTCTATCGATACATAGGGAAAATATTTCTAGCCTTATTGATGAATGTATATGTTTAGCGAGTCCTTTAGCTCGAAAAACGGCTGTTAGTTTACGGTATCAAGCTAAGCATGAAATTGTTACTAATTGTGATCGCATCAAGCTTAAGCAATTGCTAGTAAATTTAATTTCAAACGCCATAAAATATAATTTTAAAAATGGAAGAGTTGATATTAGTGTTGAACTAAATGACAACAATACGTATACGATCCATGTTGTTGATTCTGGTATAGGTATGACTTCCGAGCAATTGGCGAAAATATTCGAACCTTTTATGCGATTGGGAGTAAGTGCCGATATTGAAGGTACGGGTTTAGGTCTGAGTATCTGCAAAGAATTGGTAGAGTTAATGGGCGGAAGCATAGGTGTAAAAAGTGAGCTGGGAGTTGGTAGTCATTTTTGGCTTAACTTGCCTCTATTGATAGATAACCATGAACAAATAGAGCACCCTATTTCATCATCGAGTACTGATCAACTCCCTGAAACATCACGGGCATATCAAGTCTTATATATTGATGATAATGCAATAAATTTGGAATTGATTCAGCAGATGGCTAATACTTTTTCGCATGTCCATCTGAGTACACTCCAAGATCCAACTCAAGCTATTAATCAAGCATTATTACAGCGTCCAAATATTATCTTGCTGGATATTAACATGCCTGATATGGATGGTTTTGAGGTATTGGCGGCACTAAAAGCCGATGAACAATTAAAGTCCATACCCGTTATTGCCCTAACCGCAAATGCCATGATGGATGATGTCAAACGGGGTCTAGCAACTGGTTTTAGTGACTATCTTTCAAAGCCTGTAAATCGAGCTCAGCTAATACAAAGAATGGATAAGGTGCTTGGTTTAGGTGCTTAGCTGAGGGCTATTTAATCTTTTGTAGGGGCGAATTCTAATGAGACTGTGACAGTATTCTTTTTATTCCCCTCTTTAGCAAAGAGGGGGCAGGGGAGATTTGATCTAATAAAAAATTATTATTAAATATCAATAACCTATGGCTTAATAAAATCCCCCTCGATCCCCCTTTTACAAAGGGGGAAGCTAAAGTCATAATACTTTCACAGTCTCTAATGTTATTTCACGGCGTGGAAATTGTTTTTGTGCCCACCATGAAAATATTATTGTAGGTCTAATAGCTTTCATGGTGCGGAATAAAATGTTTAGTGTGACACAAAAATTGTCAGCGCTAGCCCTTAAGCTTTTGTTGTTGGTATACCCTTCTATATTGTTGACAGCATAAACTATTGTGCCTCACTAAAAGTCTCAGTGCACGCAAAGTAAGGTTTAGTGACCGTAATAAAACCTTCTGCAGCGCAACTATGACCTTCAGTGTCCACTCCTCGGAGCTGCGAGTTTTGCTAATAATAGTCAGCGTCTTGCTTGCTAGCTTCTGTGCTGTAACATTAAGCTTCACGCTCTTGCTTAATTCTTATCGTTTCCACGCTCGATTTACATCTGTAGGCTAGAATAAAATTTGTTAGGGTGGATAAGCGCCAGAGACTGTGACAGTATTCTTTTTATTCCCCTCTTTAGCAAAGAGGGGTTAGGGGAAATTGGGTCTATTAAAAAATTATTATTAAATATCAATAACCTATTTTTTAATAAAATCCCCCTCGATCCCCCTTTTACAAAGGGGGAAGCTAAAGTCATAATACTTTCACAGTCTCGCCAGCGCATCCACCCTACAAAACTATAAGTAGATGTCGATCGTAATCTATAGGCCGATCGTAATGTAGGGACAGGTCGCGACCTGTCCCGTATGCTAAATAATAGCTATGATCTCCACGTTCTTCAATGTTCATGCAATTCAATTGAATATTCACTCGCCTAGCTGGACTCAGCTTTTCCATAACAGGCTATGACTTCAAGCCAGCGTAATAATGGTTTTCTCGGCTAAGCTTTTGAGTATGTCCAGACCAGCATTGATGATAAGTTCAGGATTTGGGTGCTGTGATTCTACTGCAACTTGCTGTAAACAATCGGTTGCTAATATAGCGTCTTGAGCTTGAATAATTTCTAACAAGCGATAGGTCAGGGCGGTAATTTCTATGAAATTAACCTCATCATCTGCATCTCGATAAACAACGATAAAAGTCGGCTGTGCGGGTGCTTCTAAAGGTAAAAAGTCAGGACCTATTTTATGTACAGGGTATTGATACACTAAAGGCCAGGCCAGCGCTGAGAGTGCTATAGCTTGATTGAGTAGTTCATCCAGATGCTTATCATGACCGATTACTTCGATTTCTGAAGTGGCTAAGGCCATTTCTACCCATTCATAATGAGCCAGTTCCAGCATAAAGGGTAAGTCATCTTCGCAGTGGCGTTCATGCTGTAAGTAGACAAGAAACTCAGCGGGTATTTGTAAAAAATACGGTGTGTGGCAGGGGTGCTTGGCGTAAAAGTCTTGGACTAAGTCTAGCCATTGTTGGTCATTGTGCAGGGCGCGTAACACAGGAAAATTGCCGGATAAAAAGCCATCAATATTGTTAAAGAATAAGTTTCTGTACATGGCCATGCGCGGTTCTGCTACATCAGCAGGCATAGGGTTTCGTTTTGGATCTCTGATATAAGCGGCAAAGGCCTGCTGAGTGCTTTTAAAGTCTTGCTTGTTGTTCATGCTGTGTACCCATGAGCATTTTGTAGCGACTTGATAGTTTGCACTTCTTTGAGTAATTCGGGTAGGGCAGGGAGATTGAAGTCACGTTCTAGCAACGTCGGAAATACACCATAAAGTTGATAAGCTTGTTCTAAAAGTTGCCAGACGGGGTCAATAATATCTGCACCATGGGTATCGACTAAGAAATCATCAGCTTCTTTATAGTGACCAGCAATATGAGCATAAGCAATGCGTTGGGCGGGCATGGCTTTTAAAAAGGTTAGCGCATCATAGTCATGATTGATGCTGTTAACATAAATATTATTAACATCGAGCAATACCTGGCAGTCGGCTTCAGCAACGACGGCATTCAAGAAATCAATTTCGGTCATTTCTTGGCCAGGAGCGGCGTAATAAGATACATTTTCGATGGCAATTTTTTGTTCTAGGATATCTTGCACACGCTTAATGCGAGCAGCGACATGCGATACGGCTTCTGAGGTAAAAGGTATTGGCATCAGATCATATAAATGTCCGCCTAGGCTGCAATAACTAAGATGTTCGCTGTACAGTTTAATCTGATGATCAGCCATGAAGCGTTTAATATCATGAACCAGTTGTTCATCTAGCGTGTCAGAACTGCCTATCGATAAAGATAAGCCATGACAAATAAAGTCAAAACGTTCGGTCATTGCTCGTAAGGCTTTGCCCGATTTTCCGCCCATAGCGATCCAGTTTTCTGGAGCGATTTCATAAAAACTAACTTCTGGCGGAGCTGTAGCCAGTATTTGATTTAACAGGGGGCGTCTTAAGCCTAAACCTGCGCCATGAATAAGCTGAGGAGTGCTGTCCATAAGAACATCTGGGTGATAGTCTAAAAATTGGAAGGCATGAGGTCATGCCTTCCTTTAAATCGTTAATGTAGAGCAGTGCGCATTAACGTTTATTTGGCATGTATTACTACAGGTGCTGGCATATTCATACCTGCGCCACAAGCGCCTTCTTTACCTTTCATGGATTCATTTTTCATCATTTCACCACAAGCGCCTTCTTTGCCTTTCATCATGGCACCGCAAGCTTGTTCCATACCTGGTTTCATTTTGCCGTCTTTCATCATGTCGCCGCACGAGCCTTCAGAAGCTTTTGCTGCTGGTGCAGGCGCTGCTGCCGCTGGTTTTGCATGTCCTGCACAAGCACCTTCTGGAGCTTTAGGCTTAGCCATGCCGCCCATAGCTGCGCCACAGGCCATTTCTGCCGCTGCTTCAGCCACTTGCATATAACCGCTGTTAAGTTCAGTCATGCCGAAAGGATTGGCTTCTGCGTTAACGTTAGTTGCAGCAAAAGTTGAAAGTAAAGCGGCGCCCATAGCTGCAGCTAAAGGTGATTTATTCATAGATTTCATGTTAACTCCCGTTATTGTTATAGGTATTCGACCATTACAAAGAGTCGAATGTCGCTATCATACCAAAGACCCATTGATAAAGAATTAATATCCTTAAATTGTGAGTGTATTAGCAGTAGAGATTTGAAAAAATAGACTTTTCGTTTACTCTTAGTGGCCATTGTCATGCCACATATATCGTTCTTATCCAGTGCTTCAGTGTATCGCTGACTCGCTTTGCGTCAAGTAAGTTGTAGGTCAATGGGATGTGTATAAAGATTGGCGTTCTACTTTTATGTAGGTCGGGTTAGCGATAGCGTAACCCGACAAAATAGCCTACAAATGTCGGGTTACGCTACGCTAACCCGACCTACGTATCCAATTTATATCGTTGCCACACTCTGCGTCAAGCAGGTAACTCATACAGAATTATTATCATGAATAAAAGCAAACGTCAGGCGCTATTTGATAAGTTGGCTGAGGCCATACCTGACCCAAAAACAGAGTTGAATTATAGTAGTGCGTTTGAACTTCTGATCGCCGTGGTTTTATCGGCACAAGCGACGGATAAAGGTGTTAATAAAGCGACGGCTAAGCTGTTTGCCGTTGCTAATACACCAGAGACCTTATTGGCTTTGGGCGTAGAAAGTTTAAAGAGCTATATAAATAGTATCGGGTTATATAACAGTAAAGCTGAGCATGTCATTAAGCTCTGCGATCAATTAATACGTTTACATGCAGGGCAGGTACCTGAAACGCGGGACGAGCTTGAGGCCTTGCCGGGTGTTGGAAGAAAAACAGCGAATGTCATTTTAAATACCGCTTTCGGTCAGCCTACTATTGCTGTGGATACCCATATTTTTAGAGTCGCTAATCGCACTAAGATTGCCATAGGTAAGAATGTAACTATAGTAGAGCAAAATTTGGATAAGACCGTGCCTAAAGTGCATAAGCAAAATGCCCATCATTTACTGATCTTACATGGTCGCTATACTTGTATTGCTAGAAAGCCGCGTTGCCAGAGTTGTGTGATAGAAGAGCTGTGTGAGTTTGAGGATAAGTTGATAGATTAAAGACATATCGTTTTATATAGGTCGGAATAAGACCATGCTAGCGTAGCGCGTGGTGGCGTTTCCGGCACAGAAGCTTGATTATGCCGGAAACGCTTTGCTCGCTTACGAGACTGTGAAAGTATTCTTTTTATTCCCCTCTTTAGCAAAGAGGGGTCAGGGGAGATTTGATCTATTAAAAAATTATTATTAAATATCAATAATCTATGACTTAATAAAATCCCCCTCGATCCCCCTTTTACAAAGGGGGAAGCTAAATTCATAATACTTTCACAGTCTCTTACGCTCTAAAAGCCTTATTCCAGCCTACAGCTTGGGCGGAATGAATTCGCCCCTACATTACCGCTACAACTGTACTTAAGAATATTACCAAGGAGTTTATATATGAAACAGCATCAGACGATGCGCTCTGCTGAGCAGCAATCGTTAGTCATTCCTAAGGCAGGATTTAGAGAATTATTGGCTTGGGCCTTTTATGATTTTGCTAACTCGGGCTATACCACGGTAGTACAAACCACTATATTTAGTGCTTATTTTGTTGGTGTAGTCGCGGGCGCTGAGCAAGGAGTGACCCCGGGTTTTTCGACACTACTGTGGTCGTTGGCGATAGGACTCGCTAATTTTGTGGTGATGATCAGCGGGCCGTTGCTAGGCGCTATTGCCGATCATCGTGCTTGTAAAAAACGCTTTCTATTAATCTCATCGATAGGTTGTATTACAGCAACCGCTAGCTTGGCATGGGTAGGCCCTGGTGATATCACAATGGGGATGATTTTAGTAACTGTGTCGGCCATCATGTTTGCCAGTGGTGAAAATCTGATTGCCGCCTTTTTGCCAGAACTCGTGCCTGAAGAGAATATGGGACGCTTGTCAGGTTATGGTTGGGGATTAGGTTATGTTGGGGGCTTACTGACTTTGGGTATCTGTTTAGCCTATATTACTTGGGCTAAACAACAAGGCTTAACCTCCACTCATTATGTGCCTGTGTCCTTACTTATTACCGCGCTCATTTTTGCTTTGGCAGCACTGCCTACTTTTATCTGGTTACGTGAGCGAGCCATTCCCGCAGTATGGGATAAAAGTCGTAGCAGTTTACAGATCAGTTTTGCAAGATTACTCCATACCTTTAAAGAAGCAGCTCGCTTTCAGGATTTACTGTGGTTTTTGATAACCTTAGGAGTCTATCAATCGGGTGTCAGTACGGTGATTGTTTTAGCGGCTATTTATGCACAGGAAGTCATGGGTTTTGATACTCAAGCCTTGATAATCTTGATCATGGTGGTGAATGTGACTGCGGCAGTAGGTGCTTTGATTTGCGGGCATTTGCAAGATCGAATGGGCTCAGTTCCAACGCTGGCTATCACTTTAGTTATCTGGATTATTGCGGTTATCGTGGCATTGTTAGCGCATGAAGCTATTGATATGTGGATTGCTGGTAATTTGATTGGTTTGGCGATGGGGGCTAGTCAGGCGGTAGGTAGGGCTTTGGTGAGTAAGTTTTCACCTGTGGAACGTACCGGTGAATTTTTAGGTTTATGGGGCTTAGTTAATCGATTGTCGGCTATCATCGGGCCGTTGAGCTATGGTTTGATTAATTATGCGAGTCAAGGAAATCACCGCATGTCGTTATTATCGACCTTGGTATTTTTTATGATCGGTTTAGTGTTGTTAGTAAAAGTCAATGAAAGTCGAGGTAAAGCAGTTGCGACTTTGAAAGTATTATAATTTTAGTTTGCCCATCGGTACATTTCACATCGTAGGGACAGGTCGCGATCTGTCCCTACATTACGATCGATTCAATGATTATTTTTTAATAGGCTAAATCTCCCCTAGCCCCTCTTTGCTAAAGCATAGGTATCTACACAAATAATGGTTAGCATTCCCACGCGCGAACGATAACATTGTGGTGAAGATCGTAGGGGCGTATTGCATACGCCCAACATGGAAGTCCAATGTTATAGAGCTTATTTTAAAA
>Ga0364866_10505_pt1 | contig 23337 bp, 18 predicted proteins | sample ExccelAu500001D3_3_FD_206913 | JGI IMG/M metagenome (GOLD analysis project Ga0364866, IMG submission 206913) | Enriched cells from Trout Bog Lake Hypolimnion, Wisconsin, USA - BchlTB.Aug13.5000.01.D3 | ecosystem: Environmental > Aquatic > Freshwater > Lake > Hypolimnion/Profundal zone | place... | reverse complement strand
GAGGATTTGAGGATTTGAGGATTTGGCAATTTGACAATTTGGCAATTTGGCAATTTGGCAATTTGGGGATTTGGGGATTTGGGAATGAGCGCTTTAATTATCAAACCTTTAAATTGGACTGGCAATTCCGCTTAAAAACCCAGGTTGAAACCAAATATTGATTTTTGAACTTTCGCAGAAGGGACGAATTAATAAGTTTAGATGTGTGGTAATCAATAGTTTATATAGTATTTGCTGTTGCCTGCAGCGGCGGGCCGGGGAATCTGCGAAAATAGCATGAATAATTTCTTGCCTTGGTTTTTGTGAGAATACTGAATGGCATCCTAAATCATTATTAAATATTTACTAACAACACTAATCCTGTAAGAAAGATTATGATCAGGAAAGTAAAAACAGGTGATCTTGAAGCGGTGGTTGATATCTATAATCAGGCGGTTGAGGCCAGGTTCCAGACTGGTTTTACCGAAAGAATAAATCCGGCTGACCGGGTTGATTGGCTGAATGGGCATACGGGTAACGATTATCCTATGTTTGTATATGAAACCGGGGATGTTGTGGTCGGCTGGCTTAGTATTAGTCCATATAGGGGGGGGGGAGGGCTGCACTCAGCGGAACGGTTGAGATCAGTTATTTTATTCACACTGCTTACCAGGGCAGAGGTATAGGGTCAGCGCTTCTTGCAAAGGGTATTGATGTTTGCAGGCAATTAAAATACCAGGTGGCGCTTGCCATTATCATTGACAGGAACATTTCAAGCATAATGCTGGCTAAAAAAATGGGGTTTGACCAATGGGGCTACCTGCCCGGAGTAGTTAATTTTGATGGTGAAATTTGCGGGCATGTATATTATGGCATTGCTATTGACCCAAAAAAATAGCCTTTCTCACTACCTTACGTATAAAAAATACATTCCTATTCCAAATGTAATGCCATAGGATATACCGGTAACTCCTGAGGCATAGCTCATAAGAGAATGATAGACCCCGGTCTCGGGATTTACAAGCTGCACATTTTGGGTGGCGTTTTTAAACGATTGAGATAAAATATATAATCCGCCCTTACCAAAAAAGCGTTGGCCAAGTTTATAATTAAGCGAGGCTTTAAGGAAAAACCCTATGGATTTCTGACTGTATGAAAAGCTTTCAGAGGTATTTTTTACGCTTTGCCCAAGCCCTACACTATAGCCCGTGGTCCTTAAATTGCTAAAATAGGCGCTTACATTTCCATTCGGGTTGTTCTTCAAATATTCTTTTTGAGTAATCATCCAGTCGCTGCCATCGGGAACAATGGCATTATCATAAACACTTTGAGGATTATTTGAAGGACCGGTAAATTTATATATTGCCTCATAATCAAAGGTAGGACTGGAATTTACCGCGTATTGCATGGTTAGGCTATATAGGATACCGGCGCTTGCAGTAATAAAAAGGTCTTCACTTAGACTTTTGCGGTAACATGCGAATACAGGGATGCTGATATTTGTGCCGGAAACCGATTCATTGATGCCGCTATTGGCTGTTAGCAGTTGCCTGAAAGGATTGCCTTTATAATCAACGGCGCTGTATTCCACATGAAAAGAATCTACAGAAACTGTGCCCTTCTGCAACTGGATATTAATGCCTGCCCCTATTCCAAAAGTTTTATTTTGTCCAAGGTAATAACCGCATTCAAGGGTTGCCATTTTGGTATTACCGTCAGTAAATTTAATTTTATTTGATGAAGGGTCAACCAGCCCTGGGTAGGAAGATGATAAGGGAACCGAACTGAATTTCTGGCTTAATTCCCCGAAATGAAAATCGGCATCCACAAATAAAGCCGGTGCGGCTAAATTGTATTGACCTGAAACAGCCATCGAAGTCAGAACAAGGACAACCAAAAAAGAAAAACAGCGAAGCATGTTATAATTTTAAATTATTTTTTAATAAAAACCTCTGAACCTGTTTTAAAGCCATTTTTATTCACCGTAACCATATAGGCCCCTGGTATAAGGCCCGAAATATCTATAATCCCGGTTGAACCATCAAAAACTATAGCGCTTAATTTCCGGCCAGGAATATCATAAACAACTACCTCTGTTTTATCAGAATTTATTGCTTCGTTTAAGCTGATGTTCAGGGCCGAACTTGCAGGATTGGGATATAAGCGGAAGGCTGCCGTTTTATTTAACTGGCTATTATTTACCTTTTCCGGGGCATTGTAATAAGATTTTTGGGTGCAGCCATCATGATCGGTTATTACCCAGTAATAATTATCCAGAAAATCGGGATCCGGATTGGTATAATTCTGGTTTATCTCTCCTGTAAGGATAAATGAATCGAGGCTGAGAACCTCATCATATCCCCATTGATAGGAGTTGGCTGTATAATCTGTGCAAACAAAATCGGGAGCATAATAAACCACGCCAACATCAGGCGATGAGGTTGTTTTTATATTATAAATCAAGCTGTCTGAAGTGAAACAATGGGAACCGGGAGCGCCTGCAGATAAGATGATTGTGGCGCCACCAGGCATAGTGAAATTAACAAGGCAATACCGCCGGTCGGAGCTTACTGCATAAACCTCTGCATTAATAGCCGACCAAACAAAACTGATACCTGCCTGGGGCAAACTGTCGGTCCCGAAATTCTGATATTGGGTGTTTGTACACAGGGGCGATTTTGGAAAAGTTGTAATATGGACAGAATCTGGCACGGCATAAACGGTAAATTCAAAAACCGCAACCGCCGTTCCGCAGCTATTGGTAACCGAATAATGGACCGTATCAAATCCTGCAGAGAGGCTCTTGACCAGCCCTGAATCTGAAATAGACGCTACTAAAGTATTGGTAAGGCTCCAGATACCACCGGGGCTGGCGTCGTTCGCTAAATAGGATGAACCCAGGCAAATAGCTTGATTTCCGGTGATGATTCCTGCAATCGGTTGAGGGTTAACCTGGAGGGTAGTACTTGTTTCGCAACCTGAAGGCAGGGCATAGGTAATGAAAGCTGTACCCGTCCCAGCACCTGTAACTATACCCGTAGTGGCCCCTATGCCAGCAACGGAAGTATTGGAACTACTCCAGGTACCACCCGGAAGGCCATTGCCTAAGGTGATATTGGCGCCTGTGCACAGTGTGTTGCCACCGGTAATAGCCGATGGAAGCGGGTTTACTGTTAATTGTGCCGTAGTATAACAGGCCGCACTAAATGCATAAGTAATATTAACCGTGCCGGCAGAAACCCCGGTTACCACCCCATTTGTTCCAATTGTAGCAATAGCTGTATTGCTACTGGTCCAGTCACCACCTGCCGTTTCTGAAAGGGTATCTGTACTGCCTGCGCAAAGCGTATTTGCACCGGAAATAAGGGAGGTAATAGGCGCTATGGTAAGTACAGCCGTAGTCAAACAGCCCGTTATCAACTGGTAGGAAATAATAGTGGTGCCTATAGACACCCCTGTGAGGCTACCTGTGAGGCTATTAATAGTGGCAACAGCCGTATTGCTTACACTCCAGGCTCCTCCTGCAGTGGCGTCACTTACAGAGGTGGCATGTATGGAACAAATCCTTAGACTGCCTGTAATGGGTAGGGGTGTAGGATTAACAGAGAGACTCTTAGTAGCTAAGCAACCTGTTGCCAATGAATACGTAATTATTGCAGTGCCTGCTGCAATACCGGTTACCAGGCCGGAGGTTGAATTTACATTAACTATTCCTGCGCCAGTACTGCTCCATGCGCCGCCATGTGTGGAATCGGAGAAAGGTGCGTTGAGGCCTGAACAGATGCTATCTGCACCAAAAATTTGTGTAGGAAGCGGGTTGACGGTCATTCCCATTGTTAAATAACACCCTGTACTTAACTGATAGGTAATCAAGGCAGTTCCTGCCATTATACCTGTTACCAAACCCGATGCTGACCCGATTGAGGCAATTCCGGAATTGCTGCTATTCCATGTGCCTCCTCCGGCATCTGTCAACAATATGGTAAGGCCGTAGCAAACTGAAGAATCCCCGGTAATCAAAGCCGGAGCCGGGTTTACCGTAACTACCGTAGTTGCCACACAGCCGGTGCTCAACTCAAAAGTAATAATTGCAGTTCCTGCCGATACTCCACTTACAATACCGGTTAAAGCGCCCACTGAGGCGATAGCAGAATTGCTGCTGCTCCAGTTACCCGTGCCTGCATCAGTGAGCGTTGTGGAATGCCCCATGCAGACTACGCCGGAACCTGAAATGGGGCCTGGCAATACATTTACATTAATAAGTGATATGACATAGCAACCAGTAGTAAGCGTATAACTGATGGCGTCGGTGCCGGGCAATAATCCAGAAAGGTTACCTGCCAGGCTGCCAATTGTAGCAATACCTGTATTTTCACTTGCCCAATACCCGCCGGGTGTGGCATCAGTGAAAATGGCGCCTGATCCGGCGCAAATAGAAGGACTACCTATTATAGGTAAGGGAATGGGATTCACGGTCATGGTAAGCGTAGTATAACAACCAGTTCCGAGCCTGTAGGTGATTAAAGCCGTACCCGATGTGATGCCTGTAACCAATCCTCCTGAACTTCCGATACTGGCAATCCCGGTGTTGCTGCTGCTCCAGGTTCCTCCTGAGCCCGAATTTGATAGTGTGGTTGCCGACCCGATACATACACTGTCACTTCCTGTAATCGACAGTGGTAATGGATTAACCGTAAAACTTGTGGTGGCTAAGCACCCTGTTGGTAAGGTATATGTTAAGAACACTGTTCCTGCGCTAACCCCATTTACCAAACCCGAAGCGCTGCCGATAGTGGCAATACCTGAATTTCCACTTGACCAGGAACCGCCAGAAGTTGGATCGGACAATATTACACCTGAGCCTGTGCATACATGTAAGTTACCGGTAATGGCAGCCGGTAATGGGCTTACGGTCCTGGTTATCGTCGTAATACATCCGGTAGGCAAGGTATATGTGATAAAAGATGTACCTGGTGAAATACCTGTAACCATACCTGAACTACTCCCAATTGTGGCAATCCCGGTATTGCTGCTACTCCATACGCCTCCTCCACTATCGCCACAAAGGCCGGTTAAACCAACACAAAAATTGCCCGGCCCGGTTATACCACCCGGCAGGGGGTTTACGGTTACAACTTTCCCCGCTATGCATCCTGCAGGATTGGTATAAGTTATCAAGGATGTTCCGGGTGAAATACCGGTAATAATACCTGTCAAAGAACCGGCGTTGGCAGTGCCTGAATTGCTGCTTGCCCAGGTACCCCCACCGGCATCGCTATAAGTAATTGTGGAACCTTTACAAACACTATCCTGCCCGGTAATGGCTGATGGAAGTGCATTGACCGTTATGGTAATAGATGCCTTGCATCCGGTTAATGCAGTATAGGTAATTGTTGTGGTGCCTACAGCCACGCCATTAACAATACCAGAAACAGAGCCTATACCGGCGATACCAGAATTGCCGCTGCTCCAGATACCACCGGTTTCAGGATCGGTAAGTGGAGAGACTGCGTCTAAACAGACATTGAAATTACCTGCAATCCCGGTGGGTGGATTATAAATGGTGAAGGTATCGGTCGCAAAGCAGCCGGTAGGCAGGATATAAGAAATAAGGGTGGTTCCTGAGGTGACTCCGGTAATAAACCCGGTAAGCGAACCAATATTAGCTACAAGTGTGGTAGCGCTGCTCCAGCTACCCCCTGATGGCATATCCGATAAATCGACCATTGTGCCTACACAATCGGAATTTCCTCCTGCAATGGCGCCTGGAACCTGGTTTACGGTAAAAACCATGAAAGTGAAGCAACCGGTTGGCAACGTATAATAAATAACGGACGTGCCTGCCGTTAATCCGCTTACCATACCGGAAGCCGATCCTATAGTCGCGATTGCCGTATTTCCGCTTGTCCAGGTTCCGCCACCTGCATCGGTTAAAGTTGTGAATGCACCCTCACAGATATTGTTTGTTCCTGTAATGCCTGCGGGCACGGGATTTACCGTTATGGTTGCAGTTGAAAAGCAACCTCCGGCCAGGTAATAAGTGATTATGGATGTGCCCTGAGTTACCCCGGCGGCAATTCCGGTTGAAACCCCAACAGTTGCTATTGCGATATTGGAACTTGACCATGTTCCGCCTGATACCATATCGCCAAGGCCTTCGGTTGAACCGGGGCATAGTGCTGAAATACCGGTAACAGGGCCTGGAGCAGATTGAACAGCTACAGTTACGGTTGTAATGCAACCCGTAGATGCCAATGTAAAAGTTATAACAGATGTGCCTGATGAAACTCCATTTGTGATACCGGTAGTGGCGCCAATCGTTGCGACAGAAGTATTTCCACTCGACCAGGTACCGGAACCGGCATCAGATAAATTAGAAACTGACCCGGAACAAATTGCGGTTATTCCGCTGATTGAAGGCGGAGATGCATTTATAGTAATGGCCGCTGTAGAATAGCAGCCTCCTGAAAGTGAATAAGTAATTATTGCAGTTCCTTGTGAAACACCCGATACTATGCCTGTTGAAGTGCCAACTGTTGCCACCGCGGTATTGGAACTTGACCATATACCGCCCGATGTCATATCGCCCAATCCGAGAACAGAACCGGGGCATAGCGCTGTAATACCGGTAACAGGGCCGGGGATAGGTTCTACAGTAAGGGTAGTACTGGTGGAACATCCCGTGGAGGTGAAAGCAAAAGAAATTATTGCTGTACCTGCGCTTATACTATTTACTATACCGGTAAAAATGCCAATAGTTGCAATGGCGGTATTACTGCTCGACCACAGGCCGGTACCACCATCGGTAAGTGTAGTTGATGTACCTGAGCATGGGGTAAGAAGCCCGGAAATAGAGCCAGGAGGGGGGCTTACGGTTAGCGAAGAGGAATAAGAACAACCATCCGTTAGCGTATAGGTGATCATTACTGTGCCAGTGCTTACGCCCATTGCTGTGCCTGATGAAGAACCAATAGAAGCAATCCCGGTATTGCCACTAATCCAGGCACCCCCGGAAGGTACTTCTACAAGCGTATTGGAAGCCAGCAGGCAAACATTTCCGAAGCCTGAAACAACGGAAGGCGAGGGTATTACAGTAACAGATTCAATGGCCTTACATCCTGTGGAAAGTGAGTAAGTAATCAGGGCTGTGCCGGTAGCTACCCCTGTAAGTAAACCTGAGGATACACCAATAGTTGCCACCCCGGTATTACTGCTTGTCCAGGAGCCACCTGTAACCGTATCAGAAAGCGCCGTTGAAGACCCATTACAAACAACGGTGACCCCGGTAATATTTTTTGGGGCGACAGTAATGGTTACACTTCCGGTAAGAGTTACGGAAGAACAGGAAGTAGTGGTTATATTCACTAAATTAATAGTTGCATTGGAGGTAAGAGCGCCCGAATAAATAGTATCGAGGCCATTTGGGCCAATGGTTGTGGATAATGTGGAGCCTCCGTTAATATTATAATGCACTACCCCGGTAGGGTTACCCGAAATTACCAAAGTATCTGAGGAACCATTACAAATGGTTCCTGAACCAAGGGTAGAAATGGATGCATAACAGGAAGGAGAGAAGGTAATTCCCCTGAATACCGTATTTGGAGGTGCGGTTGCTATAGCTGAATAACTTGCAGGCCCTCCTGCGTCAGTCAATTTTATAATGGAATCGGCTGATGGGGCTGTTGTAGTGGCATAAAGAACCGGCTGAGTACCTGAAAAATCAACAGTAAGTCCACGAACTGGTAAGGGGTTCAGATTGTAGTCAAATGTGAAAGTGGTCCCGCTCCGGGTATATTTGGTAATCCCGGTAACATCATCCGCCACATAGAGGGTATTGCCATCAGGACTAAAGGAAAATCCAAAGGGGCTGGTAAGTACGGGTGTCAAAAGAGTAGTTGGCGTTCCGCTTGTAGTAGGAATACCGGTACCTAATTTTGAAACGCCAGAATAGGGAGCGGTGACAGAAGAAAAATAAGTTTGCCCGTTAAATATTTGGATTACCCTGGTATTATTTACTGCTGTGGTCAGGACAGTAGAATTAAAAAAAACCAGACCCGGATTTGTACCCGAGCCAAAATAATTGGTACCGGAAGAAGTACCTGACCTGATATTATTTCCATCGTAATAGGTAGAGGTTGTTCCGACATTGGATATTGTACCTGAAGAGTTTACAGAAAATAAAACCCTGGGGACAGCGGATGAGGAGGTTCCGGGAACACCAGCCGTTCCTGTCAATGTATTATAGCCCGCAAGAACCACCTTGTCACGTTCAGCCGAGAGTGCCATTTGACCCTCAGAAGTGGCTGTACCGCTGTTGGTAAAATAAGGTGGTGAGGTGAAGGGTAAAGGAAAACTGTTTATATAAGTACCGGAAGTACTATACTGGACAACATTCACAGGAGTGGCTGCGGAAGTTAATGGACCGGTTCCTGTCCCAACCTGAAGCACTGCAAGATTGCCATGAGAAAAAGTCTGGGCAAATAAAAAAGCCGGAACAAAAAAGCTGAAAAAAATAAGCAGTACGACCAATCCAGGCCATTTGTAACTTGAAAATAAAACAAGATGCGTAAAGGGTCTCTTCATAAATTGATTTTGCTTTATAAATTAATAAAATACAAACCCGAAAATATAGCTCTCGAAAACAATCTACTATCTCAGAAAGCAAAAAACATATGGCAGTTGTAAAATATTACTCCTGTGCAAATTAATACATTTTTGAACAACCCTGAATAAATTGCCCGTTAAATTAATGAATACAATTTAAGGGTTTCCTGAAAGGAAAATATCCCAATTATATTGCGCCCTTCAGCCAATTTTTGTTTATTTAAAAATTTCTACATTAAAAACGGAATCGGGCTTACTAAAGAAAAGGCCATTTTCAATTGGTATTATGATAGAATCCGTATGTTGCCGGGCATCATAAAATACCAGTTTAAATGAAGAAGCCGTGATTTGTTTCCTAAGCTCATTATGGTCTTTGGGATCAATGGAAATGGTATTACAACTTGCCGACTGACTTGCATGATAGGGATACTGAAACGGATTTTGGGAACTAAATGAGATATCAGGGCACATAAATTCAAGGTCATCATTTTTCAATTTTATTGATTTAACCTTTACTTGTTGTAAAGTGCCATTCATGTCAGATAGTTTAAGAATACAAACCAAGTCTCGTGGGAATTTTTCAAGCGTAACAAAATAGGCGTTTTTTGCTATATGCTGATTGTCAGCAGTCATATTAAAGAACCAGTATTGTTCATCTGAGGTAAGAAATGGTTTGGCAAGGTCGTCATATTTGAATAGCTCTATTTTATCCCAATCTCCACTTTCACCATTTGTAACACATTCTATAAAATAAGAATACAGGCGGGCTTCATCACAGTTTCGGCTGAAACTAATTTTATTTCCGTGTTCATTCCTGTGGTAAATATCCAGACTTACCCGGTTTTCATGCCATTCACTACTATTGTTCGCCTTAAATTCCCTGATTTCTTTCACGAGCAAGTCCCCTAAGTTATAAGGCGAAAGCCCGATATCGCCAAAATAAAATCTCACGTTTTTGAATTCATATGCGCCTTCCTTGTCTTTAAAACAGGCTTCCTCCCTTAAAAAAACGGAATCGGCATTGAAAGCCTGCACAACTTTTGAAGAATCCTTTGTAATATCCTTCTGATGGTCATTTCCTGATTTATGGCTATTGCATCCCGTAAGACAAAAAACGACAGGAAATAAAAGCGTCAAGTTTATCAACTTCATTATTTCCTTGTTTGTGACCATAAAATCATTATTTCGATCCTGCAAAATAAACTTATATAAATAGAAAATCCCAGAAAACGGGCCGAAAAGAACCAAATTACTTTTCAACTATATTTATATAAATCACCCCGGGATATTCCCCGCCAAAAACATAAAGGGTTACAGCACAAAGCCAAACCGGGAAATCCTGGCTCTTATAGGTGGCCACATAATCGGCCCCTTCTAATCCCATATCTTCACCGAGTACTAAAATCAACTGGTGGGGGCAATTTTCAAGGGAAATATCAAGGGTAATGCTTGAACCATAGTCAGACAAAAGGTCAAGCATGGTATCAGCGCCCGCCACCATTTGTAAATCTACCTTGTCTCCTCCAGCCTCCAGGTATTGGGGCAGATCAATAAACCAACCACCCTCCTCTTTGTTAAAAGTATGCTTCATAATTTTGAATTTTAACAGATCAAAGGTGTTTATGTAATCCTTGGGTTATCAGAAAATATACTTTGGGGTTGTCAGGAAATAAATATTCATATTGACTTGTTCTTTTCCAATTTTTCGACTTTGTAAAATCTTTAAATATTTCAATATTCGCAGCTTTCCCAGGAACGAAAAAAAGAAAAATAAAGCGCCACTTTAAAACAAATATTCCTTGAAAACATCTTTAGGAACGCAACAATTTCCTTACCCGGTTCAGCAATTCAATGGCAACCACGGGTTTCAAAATATAATCGTCAGCGCCAAACTTGAAAGCCTCTGAAATAGTCAATTCATTATCAATGGCAGACAAAACAATTATTTTTATATTTCTTTTGGTAATATCGCTTTTTAGTTTCTGAATGATTTCCAATCCATTTACATAAGGCAACATCAAATCTGTAATAACCAGGCTAAAATCAACTTTTTCCGTCATTTCGAGAGCTTCTTTCCCATTATAGGCTGTTTCCACATTAAAACCATTCCTTTTGAGAATAGCACAAATAGCTTTTAATATCATGTCATTATCTTCAACTACAAGTATCCTTGGCATAAGTCATATTTTAATTTGTATTCTCCTTTTGTTTAGCGAAATACATCAGGAAAATCTTTGCAAAAATACCCGGAACAAGTGAAACCCGGAAATAGGGGCTCCTTTAAAGAGGTGGAATTTAGAAAACTTTGTAGAAATTTCTTTTTGCAAAACCGGGAATGGCATGGAAATTCCTTTAAAGGAAAGAAATGGCTGGATTAAATGCCCTTAAAGTTTAGATTTTTCATGCATGAAATTCTCATAAGCCTGCCGCCAACCCTTCCACTCACTTCCGGTACCCAGGGTGAAATTGTGGAAAATAGTGACAAGGACGCTGCCTGTTTGCTCCAGCCTTTTGCTCATTTCTTCAAGTTTAGCAAAAGCATCAGACGGGGATAATTTCATGGCATAGTGGGCTGTGGTATCCATGAAGCAAAAGGGATGGACCCTGAGCATTGTGGTTTCCTCATTTTCTATATCATACCAGAAAAAGGAATTTCCTGTACCGGCCCTGAAACCCAGGTATGCGCCGTAGCCCATGCTATAGTCTTCAGTGATACCGCTTTTCAGAAGCCGCCTCCAGGTTTCAGGTGTTTTCAACCTGATATAGTGTTGCCTTGAAACAGGGATTTTCCGGGTGGTTATTTGCTCAAGCGTAGATTTTTCCTGATCAAAGGTTTCACGTGACCAGCAATAATAGGAAGGATGGATGCCCACTGTACCTTCCTTTGCAAGATTTTTGATGATGCGCACCATTGCAGGATGCTGAGGATGCACATTTTTATCAAACTTTGTCCTTTTATGCGAGGCCAATACAAAATAAACCGGCTTGCAGCCATATTCCTTATGCAATTGCCTGAGCCACCTGAACGAATCGAAAGGGTCTTTTTGTTTTCTTTTCAGTACCTGTGTGCGCTCACTGATTTGCCTGATATCCACCCTGATCAGCGCCCTGACATAGGCGCCCAATATCCTGCCAAATCCTTTATAAAGGTGGGAATAGGCCATGTCTATATCATAGGTAGGGAGGAATAAAAAATGCGGGGTGGCAATAGCCAGAGATGGCTCAGCCTGTAATATTTTTATTAATGCCGCAACCCACTCATCAACCAAAGGCCGCTGCAGCCAGCCATTTTTATAAAGTACACTGGCGGAAGCAGGGTAGCGGTCGTGGTTATCGGGTTTATAAGGATAATATTCCTCATATCTTGATAATAGATAAAAGATGGCTGAAAATAAATCGAAAGGAAGGGTATAATCCATGTTGGGTCCGGCAAAAATTGTGGGGATATTTTCCCAGGTTCCGGTATTCAGTTCCTGTTTCTGAATGCCCTTTTGCGAAAGCAGTCCGTTGCAGGGTATGGAAATACTATCGGGCAAAGCCTTGCCATACGAAATGAATACCGCCTGTCCGGCAGTTTCCTTTTCGTCGTCAACCAGCCTGTAACCTACATGGAGCCGCTCTCTGAACAGCCAGTCCAGTACATATTTCAGGCGATTGCTTACACCGGCGCTATATACCACTATGGTTTCCATATAATTCCGGTTAGTTTTTCATGCGTTCTTTCCACATTTTATTAAATGACCTTGGCGCGAACTCTATTGCGCCCCTGCCCTGAACCCATGAATTTTTAAACACCATATTCACCACCTTGCCCTTCATTCCGGGACCGGCAATATTCATAAGCCTCCGGCTCATCATTGCGTCTTTCCACAACTGCCAGCCCATATTTTCGGTTGACCCGTTAAGCCTGTCATCCACGGCTATCGCCCTGTTCTCCAGCAACATTTCATGGATATTGATTTTAAGTGGACATACTTCCGTGCAATTGCCGCATAGGCTTGAGGCATAACTGAGGTGCTTGTTTTCGGCCATACCCTTGAGGTGTGGCGTTATAACCGACCCAATAGGGCCGCTATAAGTAGCCCCATAGGCATGGCCGCCGATATTTTTATAAACAGGGCAGGCATTGAGGCAGGAACCGCAGCGGATACAGTACATGCTTTCCCTTACCTCACTACGCAGCAGGTTGGTGCGGCCATTGTCAAGCAGTATCACATACATTTCATCAGGACCGTCGTTTTCATCAGCTTTGCGCGGGCCATTGAAAATGGTATTATAAACGGTGACCTGCTGCCCGGTGCCATAGGTAGCCAGCAAGGGCCAGAACAATTCAAGGTCGTTGATGGATGGAATCAGTTTTTCAATTCCTACAATAGCGATATGGGTGGAAGGAAAGGTGGTGGTGAGCCTTCCGTTGCCCTCGTTTTCCGTAACGCATACAGCGCCAACATCGGCAATAAGAAAATTGCCGCCTGTAATACCCACACCAGCGGTTATGTATTTTTGCCTCAGGTTGCGACGTGCTATTTTGGTAATTTCAGGGGGTGTCAAATTTGGCTCGGTACCCAGTTTTTCGTGAAACAGCTTTGCTACGTCTTCCTTGCTCTTGTGCATGGCAGGGGTCACGATATGGTACGGGGGTTCACCGTCAAGCTGCTGTATATATTCGCCAAGGTCGGTTTCAACCGATTCTATGCCATTTTCGGCCAGGAATTCATTGAGGTGTATTTCTTCAGTCACCATTGACTTGGCCTTCACTACCTGGGTCGTATTTTTGGCCCGGCATATCTGAAGCACTTCCTGCAGCGCTTCTTCAGCTGTTTCGGCCCAGATTACCTTACCACCACGGGCTGTAAAATTTTTCTCAAACTGCTCCAGGTATTTATCAAGGCTCTCTATGATTTTCCACTTTATATTCTTCGCTTTTTTCCTTGCCAGTTCCAGTTCAGCAAACTGTTGCTTTCCCTTAACCACCGCATCATTGTACTTTCCGATATTAAAGGAAAGCTTACGCTTGTGCTCCAGGTCCTGGGCCTTTATATCGCTTTTGGCAAGAAAAACCGTTTGTTGCTCCGTCATTAAAAATCAAAAGTAAAATTTCAAAAACTAAAAATAACAATAGAGAGATATAGAATAAGGTAAAACAAGCCTGCCAATCAGCTGCATTATTCTGACCTGAATCCCAAAGCTCAAAAGTAAAAACTAAAAATTAATAAAATAACAAATAAACAACCAAAACAGCAAATTTAATCTTATTCCTGTTTACTTTGGCGATTGGGTGGAATATAGGTTAACGGATAATGATTAATGGACATGGGGATACAGCCAAAACCTAATTGTCATTTCGTGGAGGCCTCACCCCGGCCCTATCCGAGGGCGAGGGTGCATTTTTTTTCGCTATGTGTTTCCTGATATTCTGCGGGGACATTGGAGTGGCAATCCTTTTTGGCCTTGTTGATGTTTTCGCCTATTACAACTATGAGCAGGGATGTTGAGCGATTTTGATAAGATCCTTATTATTGGCATTAAAAAACCGGATATAAAAAATAAATCCCCCTGAAATCGTCAATAACAAAAAAAATATTTTCAAAAAAAATTCCCGGAAAAATTTGTACAACCAAAAGGTTGCATTTATATTTGCAACCAAAAGGTTTCATTTACGGGCTATGAAAAGAGATGTATTCCAGGCGATAGCCGACCCAACGAGAAGGGCAATACTGAGCAGGCTGGCTCATGAGTCGCTAAATATGAATACGGTTTCTGAAAATTTTGACGTGAGCAGGACCGCTGTTTATAAGCATATAAAAATATTGATAGAGTGCGGGCTTGTGGATATGAAGCAAAAGGGTAGGGAACGGTTTTGCGAGGCCAGATTGGAAAAACTGAATGAAGTTTCGGACTGGATTGACCAGTACCGCCAATTCTGGACAACAAAACTGGATTCCCTTGAAAACTACCTGAATACCCTACAGCTTGGGGAAGCAGGAAATAAAGAACCTGGAATACAGGCTAATATGGAAGAACCAAAATCTAAAACAAAATAAAATGGAAAAAAACAACTATCCTGCTGATGCTGCTGGTACAAATGAAACAGCAGCAAATGAGCTCGTACTGACCAGGGTATTCAATGCACCGGTAGAAACGGTTTTCAAAGCTTTTTCAGACGCCGAGGCTATGGCTCATTGGTGGGGACCAAAAGGCAGTAAATTAACTGTCAAAAAATTTGATTTCACGCCCGGCGGCATATTTCACTATAGCCAGGATTTCGGGGGAATGATCATGTGGGGTAAATTCAGGTACCTGGAAATACAAGCCCCTGAAAAGATAGTTTTTGTCAATTCCTTCTCAGATGAGGATGGCAATATTACCCCGAATGCTTTCTTGCCTTCTTTCCCACTTGAGATAGCCAATATAATAACCTTGGCAGGGCAGGATGGCAAAACCCTGCTCACTATGAGGGGCAGGCCAATTAATGCTTCGGAAGCGGAAGAAGCTACTTTCTTTGGTATGATTAAGAATATGGAACAGGGCTTTGCGGGTACTTTCGAACAATTGGATAATTACCTTTCAGAATCCGGTAAATAATATTAAGATTATGATAAATTCAGAAAACAAGGTCGAATTATCAATCACCCGCATTTTTGATGCTCCTAGGGAACTGGTGTGGATGGCATGGACTGACGTGAAGCACCTGAAAATCTGGTGGGGGCCGAAAGGGTTTACCAACCCGGTTTGCGAATGGGTGGCCCAGGCAGGGAAGAAAATACTCATTCATATGAAGGCCCCCAATGGTATAACCTATCCCATGGACGGGGAGTTTACAGAAGTGGTGGATTTAGAAAAGCTTGTTTTTAAAACAGCAGCCCTTGATGATGATGGCAAGCGATTATTTGAGATACTGAATACCATTCAGTTTTCGGATGATGGTGGCAAAACAAAGATCAGGCTCGATTTTGTGGCCTATAATATTACACCTGAAGGTAAGCCATACCTTGCAGGACAGGAAATGGGATGGAATATGAGCCTGGACAAGTTGGTAGAATTATTAAAGCAAATTTAAAAATGTTTGCTAATCAAAGGAAGGAGGATTATATAGATGTAAAAAGGCAATTTAATTAAAAATTACTCTATGTATTTTTATAAAGCTTACCCCATAAATAAAGCCAATCGAGCATGGCTTTATTTATGGGTTTTTTGATTCTGACAGGCTAATATTTAAGCATTAATAATCCATTTCCATTTGAGTGCCACCATGCTGAAAACTTATAACAGTGAATGGTTGGATTTTTCTCTTTTTTTATTGTATTTACACCTGCAAACAAAATACACACGCCTGCAAAATTTTATGGTTCATTTTGTAATTAAACCAAATACCATCTGTAATTTTAGTTAAAAGAAATTCGATTAATCTATTCCCGTTAAAATGACAAATGTATTGAGGCGAACCTTATTTTTCCTGGCCCTATGTATGCCATTATTTATGCATGCACAAAAGAAACGGGGGCAAGCCCTTATTGATTCTTTGGCGCTTGAATTACCCAAACAATTGGAAGATACCCTGAAAGTTAAAATATTGCATGCACTGGCTTTTTCTTACCTGCAGATAGACCCTGATACCGGGATGAAATATGGCCGGCTCGAACTTGGCCTGGCTGAGAAACTGGGATATAAGCCTGGCATAGCTTCTTCCTATTATATTATAGGTAACACATACAGCATCAAGGGAAACATGCCGGAGGCCCTCAAAAATCTTTCAGCATCCAAACAAATATTTGAAGAAGCCCATAATTTAACGGGTACAAGCAGTTGTTATTCTTCAATCGGGTTAATATATTCAGACCAGGATAATTATCCGGAGGCTTTAAAAAACCTGTTTTTTGCCTTAAAACTGGATGAAAAAATAGGAAACAGAAAAGGTGTTGCTTCCTGCTATGCAAATATTGGGAATATATATACCTATCAAAAAAACTACTCCGGCGCCTTGCAGAATTTTAATGCCGCATTAAAAATTTTTGAAGAGGCAGGAGGCAAAAAGCAGGTTGGAAATACTTTGCAGGATATTGCCATTACCTATATGTCTCAGGGAAACAATGAACTGGCTTTAAAAAATGCACTTGAAGCCATTAAAATATCTGAAGAAATAAATGACAAATATGGCGAAGCCACTTGTTTTAACGTAATAGGTAGTATCTATAATGCGGAGAAAAACTTTCCTGAGGCGCTTAAAAATTGCCAGATTGCTATAAAAATGCTGGAAGAAATGGGCACTGACCTGCAATTGGCCAATGCACTCGGGATAGAGGGCAGCATTTTTAACAACCAGGGGAAGTATAAGGATGCCCTGAAATGTTTTGACAAGGAACTTTTAATCGCGAAGAAAGTTGGATCTTTAGCCACTATAAGGGATGCGGATGAATCAATAAGTAAGGCTGAGACCCAGTTGGGGGATTATAAAAACGCAATGGAAGCCTATAAAGGTTTTATAGCTGCCAGGGACAGCATATCGAATGAGGAAAATATAAAGAAAACGGTCCAATTGCAGTTGCAGTATGAATTTGATAAAAAGGAGGCTTTGGCCAGTGCCGCAAACTCAAAAAAACTTCAGCAAAAAAATAGCATCATTTTTGGGGCTTTAGCTGCCTTTATCGCTTTTTTGGCTATTGGGCTATTGTTGATAAGACAAGGTAAACTAAAAGCAAGGCACCAATTGATTGCCCTGGAGCAAAAACAACTCAGGGCTCAGATGAACCCTCATTTTATATTCAATTGCCTCAATTCCATACAGCATTTTGTAGTAGCAAATGACGTGAAAAATGCAAGCAAATACCTTTCGGGTTTTGCCGCCCTTATGCGCCAGACTTTGGAAAACTCAAAAGAATCCACCATTACACTTAAGAAAGAATTGTCTTATCTTAAAAATTACCTCGAACTTGAAATGATGAGGTATGAAGACAAATTCGATTACGAAATCTTTTGCGCTGATATACCAGATACAATTGAAATACCCCCTATGATTATTCAGCCGTTTATTGAAAATGCCATCAGGCATGGACTATGTTATCTTAAAGAGAGAAAGGGCAAACTATATATCCGGTTTTATATGTCTTCCATGGGAAGAAAGGGTGAAAAACAACTCATATGTGAAATTGATGATAATGGCATAGGCAGGGAGCAATCTCAAAAACTGAAATTGGTTAATGAAACGCATTATGAATCGAAAGGAATGGAACTGACCAGGCAGCGACTGGAACTTGTGAGCAGGAACACGGGTTCGGAATATGTAATAGAAGTAAAAGACAAAAAAAATGAGCATGGCGAGCCTGAGGGTACAACTATAATTATTAAATTTCCCGCTAACATATGATAACTGCAATAATTGTAGATGATGAACAGAAAAATGTGGCCATGCTTGTTAGCCTCTTGCACCAATATTGCCCCCAGGTAACCCTGGTAAGCACAGCCAATAATGTAGCTTCTGCCAGGGACTCCATTGAAAGGCTGCACCCCCAATTGGTGTTCCTTGACATTGAAATGCCTTATGGGAGCGGTTTTGATTTATTGCAATCCTTACCCGGGCTTGATGCCGAGGTCATTTTTATAACCGCATTCGATCAATATGCACTAAATGCATTTCGCTATGCGGCTTTGGATTACCTGCTGAAACCTGTAAATATTGAAGAACTTGAAGATGCGGTTATAAGGGCCGAAAAGAGGATCAAAGAAAAAAACACGACCCGCAATTATGATTTACTGTTGCGCAACCTTGAAGAAAGAGAGGGTATAAAGCAAACAATCGCATTTACAGATAACGGAAGGCAACATCTTGTTCCATTGGCAGATATTAAATATATTATTGCCGATGGAAGTTATACCCATATACATACTGTTAACAAAGAAATTGTCTCCACCAAAAATTTAAAAGATTTTGAAACCTTGTTCCCCGCCAAAGTATTTTGCCGAATTCATAACGGACACATAGTAAATAAGATGCACATTTTGAAAATTGATAAAGGCCGGGGAGGTTATGTGACCATGAAAGATGGAAAAGAACTGGAGATAGCTGTGCGGAGGAAGGAGGAGTTTTTAAAAATATTTAAGAAATAAAATTTAGTGGGAAAGTCAATTTTAAAGAGCTGATTGTTGAACGGATGGGATTGGTTTTGAGATAAAATGGCGGGTGAAGTTGGTATGATAGGGCTGATTTGCAAAACTAATTGCACGCACACAAAAAAATTATACACGGCTACAACTATTCCACTTTCCTGTTAAAAAGAAAAACTGTCTTTTATATTAGCTACCAATTATTAAAATTATGAACAAGCCTGGTCACATTAAGTTAATTTCGTTTTTATTGCTTGCATACTTTGCGGCATTAATACCGCAAGCTTCAGCGCAGAGCTGGTTATGGGGCAGGCAAGCCGGTACCGGCCTTGTAGGTTATGCAGTAACGACCGATCCGTCTGGAAATATATATTGCGCCGGCTACAATGGTTTAAGCGCAGCAGTATCATTTGGTACTTTTACATTGCCAGGTTACCTTGGGCAGGGTATATGGGCGAAATATGACCCTTCAGGGAATCTGTTATGGGCATCGGGAACTACTTTGGGAACAGCAGAAATAGGTAATATCACCACCGACCCATCAGGCAATCTGATCATATTCGGAAAATTCGGGACTCCAACCATTCAGATAGGTGCTTTTACCTTGGCAAATATTTATTATGGCACGGGGAGTTCCCAATATTTTTTGGCTAAGGTCAGCCCCGCGGGAACTGTATTGTGGGCTATTAAAGACGGAAATGACGAACATAATCCGGGTTCAATAGGAGGCGGGATGACTACCATAGGTGGTGTAGTAACGGATGCTGCTGGTAATATATTTATTACAGGTTCATTTTTTACTTCCAATATGAGCATAGGCGGAATAACGTTTACCAATAACGGGCCAGCTTATACGGCCGATATTTTTGTGGCTAAATACACTTCATCCGGTTCATTGGTTTGGGCATCATCAATAGGAGGCTCAGCTAATGATTATGGGATGTGCATTACGGTAACGCCATCAGGGTTTATTTATGTTGCCGGAGATATGTATTCTCCCTCTATGACAGTGGGCTCATCGGTCTTGCTCAATCCTCATCCCCGAAGCACGATAAGTTACTATGCTTATATTGCTAAATTTTCGCCCGCCGGCGCCCCGCTTTGGGGAGAGGATGCCGGAGGTACCGGAGGGGCATATGCACTGAGCCTGGCCAGTGATAATTGCGATAATGTATATATGATAGGCGGTTTTGGCGATACTTCAATCACCTTTGGCGGTACAACAATTACGCGCACCTATCCGGCTACGGCTAATGGGCTTTTAGTCATGGCTCTTTACCTGGTGCAATACTCCCCGGCCGATGTGGTAACCTGGAGTAAAACAATAGGAGCCCCAACGACAACCGTTCGCGGGTATTCTATTGCAGTACCTTCCTGCGGACAGATATGGGTGAATGGCAACTATTCTGAACCGGTTGTAATAGCTCCCGGAGATACCCTTGCGGTTGTACCCGGAGGATACGACCCGGCTTTCATAGCAGGATATAACCTCTCCGGGAGTGTGGCAGGTTATGCGGGTCTGGCTTGCGGTGGCGCCAGCCAAATGGATATTGCCTGTAATTCAACCGGGGATATATATATGAGCGGTTTTAGCAGAATATTCGCCGCAAACCCATACTATGTAATAGGACCTGATACTGTAAATGAGTCATTTTTTTTGGGGAAACTATCAAATTCGCTTCCGGGAACCGATTCAGCATATGCCAGCCACGATACGGCTTTTTGTGCTGCAGCATTAACGCTTAATGCCCCACCCGGTTATTGCAGTTATTTATGGAACAATGATTCAACATCTTCAAGTATTAATGTTGCCGGGCCCGGAAAGTATTTTGTCTATTGCGTGGCCTGCGGCAATGTGCTTGTAGATACTTTTAATGTATCAATCGCAATACAGGATACAACTTATAAGGAGACTGACACCGGTATATGCGCTACCTCTGTTACCAAAACATTATCAGCTCCTCCAGGCTATTCTTATTATTTGTGGAGTACAGGAGCCACATCCGATTCAATTTCAATTACTACCGCAGGGGCGTATTATGTAACCGCTATTTCGGGTTGTGGAATGACTGTTGATACTTTTAAGGTGTCCTTAATCCCGGCGCCGATTATAAACCTGGGCAAGGATACAAGTTTTTGTACAGGCAACCCACTTACCCTATATTCACCACAGCCTGGTGGGACGTCCTATTTATGGAGCACTGGCAGCACGTCAGGGTCTATATTGGTTTCAAATCCCGGAATTTACTGGTTAAAGGTTACAAACTTTAGTGGCTGCACCTTTATGGATACTATAACAGTAAAGCTTAGTCTTCCTTCCTCAACCGGACACCTAACCAATGTAACCCCCGAAGAAACCATTACCTATGGCTCTGATATACAGCTTAATGCTGATAATGAATGGCTTTATGTATGGAGACCAAATGATGGCAGCCTGAATGATCCCAATATCAACGATCCTGTTGCCACGCCATTGCATACTACCCTTTATACCGTTTATGGATATGATCACCAGGGCTGTATGGATTCAGCCACTGTTGTTATTAACGTTGATTCAACCATGAAAGAATGCGTGCCTAATTCATTTACCCCAAATGGCGATGGGCTCAATGATGTATTTATGCCGATATGTGTAAGGTTTCAGAAAATGGTTGATTTGCGTATCTATAACAGGTGGGGGCAAATGGTGTTTTTTTCTACCAGTATGGAATCGGGATGGGATGGCACTTTTAATGGTGTGCCACAGGATATGGATACCTATTTTTATATGATAACCATTGCGAGGCCGGGGGGTAATGTGATTTATAAGGGGGACGTGACACTGATAAGATAGAGGCTTCCATTCTTTGGAAACAAATGAAGGGATACCCTACCTTGCCAGTCAGCCATATTTGAAGGTTCTTTAACCGGAGGGTATTGAATCAACAGGAAGAATACAGCCATTTCTTTGCTGGATTTAGGTCTCTATGTATTAAAAGTAAATCAAATGCATGTGCATCCTTTTTCTATTTTCGCTTTTCATTATTTGATTTTAGAGCAGTTGCAGCAAGCCTCGCTGCTTTTTTGCGGCTGCGAAAATTAAAAAAAGGAGTAATCCTGTGGCCATTTTGATTAATAAGCCCAACCTGCAATCCGGAACAATTAAAACAGGAATTGACCAGCCCCACCTGCACCCCATGCCCTTCAATTGCCATATTCCCGAAAGGGGCAATGCATACCCCCTTGAATTTCCTGATCCAATTAGTATAAAGGCTAAAAGCAAATCCTTTATGCACAACACAAGTATTAACCGAAGCGCAAATTGTGACCCCGTTTACCTGTCTTTTGGTCCTTAAATAGGTACCCAGGCTTATATTTACCCCATTTATACACTCCCTGACTGTGTCAGTCTGACTAAAAAAAACGTTATAAAAATCCCATTGTTCCTTATGGTTATAAAACTTCCAGACAGGCAAGTCAATCGTATTTACAAAAACCGGAACAATTAAAATCAAGGGTATGAAATACAATTCAACATTAGTTCCGTTTATGGTTTGGTTTCCTTTCCGGGGATTTGCCTGAAAACCCAGGGCAAGGCCATTGATTTTACCGGTTTGGGAAGGGGTAAACCAAAGTACATTCCTGACCTCCTTGTGGTGCTGGTTATGTATTGAGTCAATTTTATAACAATACCCTTTGTGAAAAAAAATGGTGAAAATAATAAGTGATACCAGGTATTTCATTTGTAGCTCATTTATGATGCTGCCTTGCACAAGATAATAAAAATCAATTGCTGCGAATTATAAATTTTATAAGGAAGATGGATTGTAAAGCCCTCTATGGTTAACCTCCCAACCGTGGCCTGGCCCTTTTTCCTAACAGGCGGATCATTCAACAACACCCTCCTACCTTTTATGATTAGTTAATGATGGCGGTTTGTTATCACTTTTCAGGCTGTTTTTGTATTTTTGGTTTGAAATAACCGGAATTGACCATGTTGTACCTTCCTAAAACTATTGCCGTAAGAATAAACCAGGCCGAATACCTAATTTCTTATAGAAAACAAGTCGTTATTCCGAATATAGAATACATTATCAGTGTAAAACAAAACATTCCCGGTCTTGAAAACGGGGGTTTCAGGTTTGTCTGGCTCACCCCAACCAGTTTTTCATACCTCGACAGCGACGTTATCACAGAACGGGAAATAACCATCAGGAATATCATTGCCAATACCGTTCTTGAAGACGAGAGCCAGGAATAAACCCTTTAATTGAGCTGATGAGCTATTTGAGAAAGTATTGAAATAGTAACAAAAATATTCAAACAAAATTCTTAATCCTCTTTTAATTCCCCGTCCTTTACTTCTGGTTTTACTATAATTTTTGCAGTCTTTTTTATTGTGTCTTCCACGCCTATAAGCAGGCCCCAGGCTTCAAGGCCGTCTACCCGCTCGCAAACCAGTTTCATAATACCGGTAATTGGTATGAACAAAAACATACCTGGTACACCCCATATATATTCTCCCACGATTACCGCTATAATGGTTATAAAAGGATTCATCTTAACCTGCCCTCCAATGATCCTGGGAAACAGGATATTAGAGTCAATAAGGTGAATAATAAACAGGCCGGCGCCAGCTTCGAGGGCAAGGTTGCCGGGTGAATTGGCAAAGGT
>Ga0364866_10501_pt1 | contig 23407 bp, 15 predicted proteins | sample ExccelAu500001D3_3_FD_206913 | JGI IMG/M metagenome (GOLD analysis project Ga0364866, IMG submission 206913) | Enriched cells from Trout Bog Lake Hypolimnion, Wisconsin, USA - BchlTB.Aug13.5000.01.D3 | ecosystem: Environmental > Aquatic > Freshwater > Lake > Hypolimnion/Profundal zone | place... | reverse complement strand
CAGCGGATTGAACTTGTTAATGTTTAAATCAATCAGCGACCATTTCGACGTGGACCGCCCTTTGTATGGCGTGCAGGCCATCGGGTTATCCAAGCCTGCGGAAATCCCTGACACCATTGAAGCAATAGCAGCCTATCATATACCTGAAATTTTACAAGTGGACCCGGTGGGACCTTACGCTATCGCGGGTTATTCCTACGGAGGCTTTATAGGCTACGAAATTGCCAAACAATTGATACAAAGCGGGAAACAGGTAAATTTTTTGGGAATGATTGATACCAATGCCTCCGCCGCAATGCAACCCGAAGATAAAACTGCAAGAATGGCGAAAAAAGTAACACGGCAATTTTACAAGGTGCCCTTCTTTGTTAATTCATTTGTTAAATATCCGAAAGAATCATTTGAATATCAGCAATATATAATGAGAAGGAAATTTTCGAAGAAAACTACGGCAGGGGCAAACGCGGTTGTTGAAAAGTATACGCTTTATGAAAATAAAATACGCGAGAATTATAAACAGGTAATTGGCGGTTATCGGATAAGCCCGTTTGACATAGAGGTATCGCTTTTCAGGGTGGAAAAAAGGCTTTATTTTTTAGATGACCAAAAATACCTCGGCTGGGATAAACTGGCTCTTAAGGGGGTTAAAATTTATAAAGTCGCCGGCGATCATAAAACCTTCCTTGAGCCGCCGAACGATAAACCATTTGCTGATATGATACAACAGGCTATGGATGAAGTACATCTGTAAATAGTGATTTTTAGTCTGATATAAGCGCGTGATGTTTCCCGAAAAATAACTTAAGGGAAAGGAGAAATAAAAAAACACAAATAGGCACGAATTTAATCGAATTCCACTAATTGTATCGGTATTAAATTCGTGAAATTCGTATAAATTAGAGCCAATTTGTGCTTATTAAAATGCATAAGTTATATAGAAAAACAACTTGGCGTGCAGGGCTATGTTGCGTGCTGAAAACCTGTTTACTTCCGATAACCGTAAAATATGATTACGCGACAAGCGGATATGGCACAGGGCTCACAACGATTGTCGTAAATTTTTGATTTCGTCGAAAGACAATTTGAATTTTAACGTTAGGGCGGCATATACCGCCCCGCCTAATGCAATTTGTACCACAGTATTTACAACTCCGGTATCGCCAATAAAATATTTGTACAGCAATATCGCAACAGCCATTGCCAGGCTAAATAATAGGGGCTTAATAATGTCTTTTAAAAACCGCATAAAAAAACTCCCGATCAGTTTTTGAATAAGGAGAAAGTTGAGCACCAGCGAAACGAATGTAGTTACCAAAAACCCGTATGCTATGCCAATAAGGCCGTAAGGGCGGGCTATAACACATATAAGCGGCACTTTTATAATTAACATAAGCAGGTTTCTGTAAAAAAGGTAATTAGGCTTGCCCGTTGAATTAGCTACCGGAGATGTTGGGTACATAAGACATGAAAATATCCCCATAAAAACAAAAATTTTAACCAGCGGCACAGTGGAGGCCCACCTGGCACCATAAATAAGCGGTACTACATTAAACGCCATTAAAAATAAACCTATCAATAATGGGATAAGGCAGCAGGCTATGAAATCTACTATTTTCAAATAAGCCCGTTTCAAATCCTCAATATTATCTTTAAGTTTCGCCATTATAGGGTACGCTGTTTGGATGATGACAGGGCAAAGCCTTGTAACGGGAAACACCGCAATTTGCCAGGCGATAGTATAATAACCCAACGGTTTAACACCAAGCAAACCGCCAATTAATATGTTGTCGATATTGCCGTTAAAAAAGCCTACAACGTTTTCGCCAATGTTATACATGCCAAAAATTAAAAATTCTTTTATTTCGGGCAGGTTAAAATATTTCACGGGCGAAAAATATTGCCGGCCAGTAAAATTTTGGACTATCGTCTTTATTAACTGCGCGGTTAAAAAGCCTAATACCGGGGCTTTGGCCTGGTAGCCCCTATAAGCCAAAAATATTGTCACCGAAGTGCCTAACACGGAAGAAATAATATCGGTAAGGGCAATTGATTTGAATTTAAGTTCCTTTTCGAGCAAAATATTGTATATCTGACCTAAAAAAACTATCGGGAAATAAAAGGCTGATATTTTTAAAACGCCGGCCAGCAGTGGCTCATGATAATATAAAACCAGCGCAGGTATGCTCAGGTATATCACACCAAACATGAAAATGCCGATGAGGAGGTTTAAATAGTAAATAGTCGACAGGATTTTTTGGTTGGTTTCCTGCTTGTATATGATGGAATTGGAGAACCCAAAATGCGCAAAAATGCTTAAAAAGTTAATTATAAGCGTACTGATACTTACAATACCGAAGGCCACGGGGGCCGATGCCAGCATGCGGGCCAAAACCGCAGCCTGCCCAAACTGGAATACCGCGTTTACAGCGGTTGACACAGTAGTCCACTTGGCACCGTTGATGGCCTTTTGTTTGTTACTCATTTAATTAGGGATACATCGAAACGCAATAAGCGTATTCAATATTAATAATTTTTATCAAAAAAAAGGAATTAGTTTCTCTCAGGTCCCAAACAAAACGAGGATGTAACAATAGCAACGGAAAAAGCTTCCTTTTTTAAACGGCGCTAAACTTGATGCGTTGAGTAAGCTGGTACTTGAATAACTTCCGATCTGAAGACCACCTAATAAGTACTTACCGTTCAATGGGAAACTCAACTGTTTTTTTGCTATTTCCATTACACTTAAAAAAAGAGTGACAATTAGTTATTATTAAAAAAATGGTGAAGGAGAAATTACCGTTACATATTTCTATGAAGTCTCTTACTATACTTTATGTGATTAAATTTCGATGCTTTTGCTGCAATAAATACCGCAGATAAGCGGAGTTAATTTTTCAATTAGGACACTTTGGAGAACTAGTAAATCAATTTTACTGGTTATTAAACGCAATTCGTATAGTTCTTAGATCCTCCAAAAAGTTCGACATCTCGCCCGTTCCCTGTACTGCAAGCCCTCCAATACGTTGGAGGGCTTTGCTATTTTTAAGGTATTTTTATAATATTCGATCCTCCTTTTATTGCAAAGACTAAAAATAATGAAATTATTTATCGTGGTATTGTTGTTGTCCGTTTGTGCGAGTATATCTTATGGACAAAAATTAAAAAATCTTGATGATTCTATCCAGTCAGAAGTCGGAAAAAAAATCCCACAAGTTAAAGCATACATAGAATCAATTGAAATGGACCCGGGATTGAAAAGCGTAGAATCAGCGTTTGCTGTCGATACGTTTAAAATAGAATACTATCAACGAAGAAAGGCAAATCTACACTCGACTTTTGGCACATACGCCTCAGTTACTAAATATGTAACAGATCAATATAGAATTCTGTTGAACAAATATTATCTGCTTGTTATGAAAATAGCAACGCCAGATGAAAAGAAAAATATAAGTGCTGCACAAGAAGCTTGGGAGGACTTTCAAAAAAAAGAGGCAGTCTCATTATTTAAAATTTATCGGAAAAATGATATTGCGAATAGTAATTATTTGCGTGCTTATGGGCTACTTATAAAAACAAGAGCTATAGCCTTGTTTGATTGTTACATAGAGCTAAAGGAGTAACAAAGGAAAAAAAGAAACGAGAAATGGCTGCAAGGTAGCGGCGGTTCGACCCGGCGCCGGTTTTTCAAAAACGCATTCTTTGCAACTTAAGCAGCCATTCGTTTTAATCTTCAATAAATTGGTTCGAGAATAGCCCAGACTCCCGATACAGCAGCCCCCCGACACGTTGGCACGATTTGCTATTTTTAAGGTATTTTTTATTCGATTAGACTAATCTTATATTCAAAAAAAATATCATCGTCAATAAACCAATGATATCGGGCCTATACAAACCGGCTATCAAAATAAAGCATAAACTGTCGCGAATAACCCTTTAAATGTAGAAAACGACCCTAACTGTGATTATTTTAGCTCTTTATCTTTGGAATGATTATGAAACTTCTCCTCACTTCTGCTGGTATCAGCAATAAAAGTATCCACAACGCATTAGTTGAACTTCTGGGCAAACCGGTTGCCGAAGCCAGCGCCTTATTTGTTCCAACCGCCATATATGGTATCGCGGGCGGTGCCCAGATAATACAAAAAGTGATTTGCGGAACATTAGGTGACCCATTTTGCCAATTGGGATGGAAATCGCTGGGAGTGCTGGAGTTAACGGCTTTGCCAAGCATTAAACGCGAACTTTGGATACCTATGTTACACGAGACCGACGTGCTGCTCGTAGGGGGCGGCGATTGTCAGTACCTGTGTTACTGGATGCAACAGTGCGGACTGGCTGAACTATTACCGTCATTATTGCACAAAATTGTTTACGTGGGCCTGAGCGCCGGCAGTATGATCATGACCCGCTATGGAACCACTTATGGTAACCATACGCTGCCGAAAGAAAGTGACAAGTCGCTCGGCCTGGTTGATTTTGCTATTCACCCACACCTGGACCATGAGTCGTTCCCCAAAAATTCCCTAGCGAATATAGAAAAGTTAGCTGCTACAATACAGGTACCATCCTATGCAATCGACGACCAGACTGCCATTAAAGTGGTCGACGGCGCAATAGAAGTTGTATCCGAAGGTCATTGGCAGCTGTTCAATCCTTGAGATTAATGATACTGAATCTGGGGGATATTTTCTCGTTTGACTCTCCCAAATAGCGATTTAATTTAAAGGCTCAATAAATCGCGCGTTAATAATCCTGTTTGGAGTACTTAAAGCTATCCAAAACGCTGGAGGGCTCTACCATTTAACAATATTGTTATTCGATGAATTATTAAATTCATAAAACTGAAGGCAGAAAAGTATTAAGGTTCTTGATGGTCATCCAGATCTTGACTGGCAAGCGAATCACAGCGAAATTTATTAAAATTGTTGAATCAAAGTAACAATTGTATTGAATTGTGGTTGATATAGTGAATTAACAATATTGTTACTTTAACCTAATTATGTTTTTGCCACCTTTACCACACGAAAAATACTATTTTAAGTATTTGTATAATCAAAGTGTCTTGAAAACACATATTTGTTTGTTATTATCGCTAAATATCATTTTATATAAAATGTGTAATATTTTTTGCCTTACTAAAAAAAACGCTTGTTTGTTATTTGTCGGTATATCTTGTTTTGTAACGTCTGCATTTGCGCAAAATGGCGGTTCAAACAATTTGCCCCCGGCTGGCGGTGTACCCGATACTATCAAAAATAGTTTGCTCAAGCCAACAGCCGCTTTAGACTCGGGTAAAAACAGTCCCTACCAATATTTAACTTTGCAGCAATGTATTGAATATGCTCTTTTACATCAGCCCCAGCTTAATCAGGCGTTAACAAATGTTGAGATTATCAGAACCAACAATGCGATTAATTTAGCGCCTTTAATGCCGCAGGTGAATACAAGCGGGAGTTTAATACACTATAATCAGTTACCTGCTGCCGGTTCTTCCAGTAAGACTCAAAGCGTTGCCAATACATTTGTTCCCGGTATTGCGGTAACACAGGCCATATTTAATCCGACACTTTTATTAGCTTACAGAAGTGCTCCGTTGTACAATTTGCAGGCAAAGCAAGTTACCGATAGTACTAAGATATTTTTGGTATCCACAGTTAGTAAATCATTTTATAATGTATTGTTAACACTCGAACAAATTAATGTTTTAAAAGAGGATACCGCCCGTTTGGGGAAAAACCTGAGAGATTCTTATCATCAGTATGTTGGTGGTATAGTTGATGAGACAGACTATGAGGAGGCTGAGATAACATTAAACAATTCGGTAGCTCAGCTAAAACAAGCCGAAGAAAATGTTATTCCTCAATATGCTTCTCTTAAACAATTAATGGGGTTTGCACCCGAAAAACAATTCAACGTGAGTTTCGACACGCTCGAAATGATGCGGGGCATAAATATTGATACTGGCCAGCAATTACAATATGAAAAACGTATCGAGTATCAGCAGCTAAAAACAGCCAAAGATTTACAGGCCGAGCAGCTTTCTTATTACCGTTACTCATTTTTACCAACGCTTTCGGCTTTTTACAATTATAATTTGGCCTATCAAAACAATAACTTTTCAAGTTTATTTAATACTTCGTATCCAAACTCATATATCGGATTGTCTTTTAGTATGCCCATATTTACCGGATTTGCCCGTATTAATAATGTTCGCAAAGCCAAATTACAGCAACAGCAACTAGATTGGCAGACAGTGTCGTTAAAATCGCAGATATACAGCGAATATACTAGTGCTTTAGCTAACTATAAAAGCAATTTGTTCAATTTGAACTTATTGCAAAAAAATGTCGCGCTTGCGAAACGTACCTATTTTGTGGTTACTTTGCAATACCGACAGGGCATAGTGCCGTACCTTAACGTCATTACCGCCGAGTCGAATTTAATAACTTCGGAAATTAGTTATTTAAACGCACTGTTCCAGTTATTGTCGAGCAAGATAGACCTGCAAAAAGCCATGGGAAGTGTTTCTTATTAACCTGAAATAATCAGCCGCAAATGAATAAAGTAATATTATACAGCCTTTTAATAAGTAGCCTGTTTTTAGGTTCCTGTAAAAAGAAACTACCGCCGACGAGCACCGAAGTGCCGGTTAATTTAATGAAGGTAAAAAAACAAAGTGTTTTGTATTATGATAAATACCCTTCGACGACGAATGCTTTAAGCCAGGTTAGTTTGCTCCCCGAAATACAGGGAGCAATTACCGGGATATTTTTTACTGAAGGTACACACGTAAAAAAAGGCGAGAAGCTTTACGAAATTGATAAACGTATTTATCAGGCTAATTATGATGCGGCTGTTGCCAACCTGGAAGTGCAAGTAGGTAATTTGAAACAAGCACAACAGGATGCCGACCGGTACGAATATCTGAACAAGTACAATGCTGTTGCAAAACAACAATACGACCACGCGATGATTACCTTGCTAAATGCAAAAAATCAGGTTAAATCTTCGGAAGAGGCTGTAAAATCTGCTAAAACCAGCTTGAATTACACGGTTGTTTATGCGCCTTTTAGTGGTACTATAGGCTTAAGCCAGGTTAAATTAGGCAATGTGGTGGCAGTAGGAACCACTGTATTAAATACCATATCGACCGACGACCCGATGGCTGTTGATTTTATTATTAACGAGAAACAGCTGCCTGTGTTTGAGAAGCTTGAAAGTGAAAAAGGTCATGAGGCGACCGACTCCCTGTTTACCATTTTGTTGCCAGATAATACGCTTTACCCGTATACAGGAAAAATTTCGGTTATAGATAGGGCGGTTGACCCTCAAACGGGTTCTATAACCGTGCGGCTGGTATTCCCTAACCCTAAATATTTTTTACGGCCAGGGATGAGCTGTGTGGTGAGGGTTCATAACCTTGAAAAAACACCGCAGATGTTGCTGCCAAGTAAGGCCGTGGTTGAGCAAATGGGTGAGTTTTTTGTTTTTGTGGCAAAAGATTCCGTTATATTAAATCCTGCGGCCCAAACCGATACTGGTCGAAGAAAGAAAGAACTGTTGGTTGTTCAGAAGAAAGTACAGCCGGGGCAAACCATTGGCCCCAACGTAATTATAAAAAGCGGAATCAATCCGGGCGACAGAATAGTTACCGATGGTGTACAATCATTACATGATGGTGTGCAAATTACCACTGCAAACAAAATGGCTCCTACACAGGGTAAGGGACATTAGTAACAGCAAAGATTTAAACCAGAATTTGCGTTTTTTTTGATAAATAACTATGATCGCCAATACCTTTATAAAAAGGCCAGTAACAGCCATCGTGATATCAATTGTATTGGTTATTACCGGTACGGTTTCTATTTTGCTTTTACCTATAGATCAGTATCCTGATATTACGCCACCCATTGTTCAGGTGAACGGCCAATTTACAGGTGCGGATGCTCAAACTGTTGAACAAACGGTGGCCACTCCGATAGAAGGGCAAGTTAATGGAACTCCGGGCATGGAGTACATGCAGAGTAACAGCACCAATAACGGGCAAATGTCGATGAATGTAACGTTTAAAATCGGGACTGATATTGACGTCGCCGCGCTCGACGTACAGAACCGTGTGAGTATTGCAACGCCATTGTTGCCGGCTGTGGTAAGTCGCCTCGGCCTTACGGTGCGTGCGCTAAACCCGAGTATGCTGATGATGGTGGCCATTTATGCGCCACACGATACGCATAATATTACCTTTCTGGATAATTATACCAATATTTTTATTCAGGATGCGATTTCCCGCGTACCGGGTGTTGGCAGTATCAGCCGGTTTACCGACGACTTTAGTATGCGCATCTGGATGAATCCCGAAAAAATGGCATCCTATAGTTTAACGCCATCAGATGTAATCGCTGCGCTTAACGCGCAAAACGTCCAAGTTGCAGCTGGTACCGCGGGAGTTCCCCCGCAATCTTCCAGCCAAACTTATGAGTTGGGAATACTAGTGAACGGACGGTTGAGTAAAGTATCGGAATTTGAAAATATTATTGTAAAAAATAACCCCACAACCGGGGCGCTGATTTATTTAAAGGACGTGGCAAGAGTCGAACTGGGGAAATTTACCTTTTCAAGCAACTCATTTGTCGACGGGCACAGGGCATCTTATCTGCAAATTTACCAGGCACCTGGTAGTAATGCACTCCAAACAGCCAAAGGCGTTTATGATGAGCTGGCGATATTGCAGAAAACCTTTCCCTCTGATGTTCAATATAGCGTTCCTTTTGAATCGGTAACAGTGGTAAAAGTTTCCATGCAGGATGTTGTTGGCACGCTGTTAAAAACATTGGGTCTGGTAGCCATTGTTGTTTTCTTGTTTTTGCAAACCTGGCGATCGACACTCATACCAGTACTGGCTATTCCAGTATCAATATTCGGGACGTTTTGCTTCTTTATCCCCTTAGGATTTACCATCAATACCCTAACCATGTTTGGTTTTGTGCTTGCCATAGGTATTGTGGTTGATGATGCTATTATTGTGGTGGAAGCAGTACAGCACTATATCGATCATGAGAAAATGTCGGCAAAGGAGGCAACGTATCAGGCCATGAAAGATATTTCGGCACCGGTGATAGCAATCGCGCTGATTTTGGCAGCGGTATTCGTTCCGGTAGGCTTTATTCCGGGTATAGTTGGGCGTTTATATCAGCAATTCGCAATTACCATAGCCATTTCTGTGATCATTTCGGCATTTATTGCGCTGTCTTTAACACCTGCGTTATGTACTTTGCTGTTGAAACCTACTGATCCCAACAGAAAACCTAACTTATTAGACCGGGTATTTATCAGGTTCAATGCATGGTTTGATCGCGTAAACGGAAAATATACCGAAGGGGTAAGAAGAAGTATAAAAGCTTCAAGGTATATAGTGATATTGTTGTTAGTAGTATGCATTGGCACTTATTTTTTATTCCAGGGAAAACCCTCAGGTTTCATACCTTCCGAAGATGATGGCAATTTATATGTCACGTTTCAGTTGCCACCGGCTGCATCTACTGCGGCATCCGTTGAACTGATGTCTAAATTAATGAAAGTTGTAGGCTCTACGCCGGGTGTTGCCCATTATGCAGCTTTATCCGGATTGAACGTGGTTACCAATGCCAGCAATTCAAACAACGGTACTATTTATTGCCAGCTTTCGCCATGGGACGACAGAAATAAAGATAGTGAGCAAGTCCCCGGAATTATTAAAGTGATGCAGAAACGGATAGAGGATGCCGGATTAAAAAATGCAAACATTGAAGTTATTCAGCCATCACCCTTACCGGGATTAGGAACTACAGTTGGTTTTAGTATGCAAATAGAGCAGCGCAGTACAACCGACGATATTCACGCGTTCGAAAATGTAGTGAATAAATTTGTTGCCGAAGCCAATAAGAATCCGGCCATAACCAAAGCTTTTACATTTTTTACTTCGCACACCCCCAATTACAATTTAACGGTCGACCGCGAAAAATGCGCGAAACTCGGAGTTAATGTCGCCGATGTGTTTACCACGATACAGGCCTATATGGGCAGCTTGTATATTAACGACTTTACCACCTATAACCGCACCTTCCATGTGGTAGTACAGGCCGATACGGCCTTTCGCGCCAATATATCCGAGATTAATAAATATTATGTACGTAACCAGGCTGGTACTATGGTGCCGCTGGGCACGCTGGTTAGTTATGCGCCAACCGAAGCGGCTCCGGTTATTTCTCATTTTAACATATTTCGTACTGCCGAAATTGACGGTGCTTCGTCCCCCGGATACAGTAGTACCGATGCGCTAAATGCATTAAAGGAACTGGCTGCGAAAAATTTGCCTGAAGGGTATACCTACGAATTTTCGGGCTTGAGTTATGAGGAAGTAAAGGCAGGCTCGACAACAATTTATATATTCCTGTTTTCTATTACGTTTGTGTTTCTTTTCCTTGCGGCATTATACGAAAGTTGGTCGGTGCCGTTTTCTGTTTTGTTGGCGGTACCTATTGGTGCTTTTGGTGCAATCGTGGCCTTAGTGTTTGTGCCTAATTTAACCAACAATGTTTATGCGCAAATTGGGCTAATCACGCTGATCGGCCTTGCGGCGAAAAATGCCATCTTAATTGTTGAGTTTGCCAAAGTGCGTGTGGACAGGGGAGAGGAACTCATAAAATCGACCCTTGAGGCGGTGAGTTTACGCTTGCGCCCGATTATCATGACATCCCTGGCATTTATATTAGGCGTTCTACCATTGGTATTTGCCAGTGGAGCTGGCGCGGTAGCACGTCAAACAATAGGTTTAACGGTTTTGGGAGGTATGCTTGCGGCTTCGTCTATTGCTATTTTTGTCGTCCCGGTACTTTATGTGGTGATCACAAAAATATCTTATGGAAAACATAAACTGGATTATTTGAAGGCCCATCACGAAGACCTTATGGAGAAAGCCCGAAAAGTTGAGGAGCAAAACATTGACCCTGAACTGGAGTATGAGATACAAAAATCACGTGAACTGAGTAACCCTGATCATGTATGATTGCGAATACCTTTATTAAAAGACCGGTAACGGCAATTGTTATATCCCTGGTATTAATGATTTCGGGGACTGTTTGTCTTTTTAACCTGGCGGTTGACCAGTATCCTAATATATCCCCCCCCAGTGTTTCTGTGAACGGGTCGTACACTGGAGCCGACGCACAAACGGTCGAACAAACTGTGGCCGTACCTATCGAAGAACAGGTAAACGGAACCCCTGGGATGGAGTACATGCAAAGTACCAGTACCAATAGTGGCGGCATTGGCATTAGGGTGACTTTTAATATAGGTACAAACGTACATATTGCCGCGCTCAATGTACAAAACAGGGTAGGGATTGCCGCGCCACTTTTACCATCGGTAGTGAGCAAACTGGGTTTACAAGTACGGGCAAGTAACCCGGACCAGTTGATGCTAATCGCGATTTATTCTCCAAAAAAAACGCATAATATAACCTTTCTGGATAATTATACCAGTACTTTTATTGAGGATGCCATATTGCGGGTACCGGGTGTTGGCGATGTAAGTGCCCGCACAGATAACTTCAGTATGCGTATATGGATGAACCCCGATAAAATGGCATCCTATAGCTTGACCCCGGCTGACGTTACCGCTGCGTTAAACGCTCAAAACGTATACGTAGCCGCGGGCGCCACCGGAGCGCCACCGCAAAAATCGTCTCAGGCAAACGAAATTGGGATATTGGTAAACGGGATGCTCAATAAAGCAACTGACTATGAGAAAATTGTGGTAAAATCGATACCAGCTACCGGCCACTTGGTTTACCTAAAAGACATTGCCAGGGTCGAGCTGGGTAAATTCACCTTTTCGAGCAATGCCTTTGTCGATGGTAACAGGGCCTCTACTATACAAGTTTTCCAATCGCCTGGAAGCAACGCTCTTCAAACTGCCGAAAATATTTATGCAGAATTGAAACTATTAAAAAAGACTTTCCCGGCAGATGTCGATTATATTGTTCCATTTGAATCGGTAACTATTATTAAGGTTTCCATTCAGGAAGTAATAGGTACATTGTTAAAAGCACTTGCGCTGGTGGCTATAGTAGTGTTCCTGTTCCTACAAAACTGGCGGTCGACCATTATACCTATCCTCGCAATTCCGGTGTCAATATTATCGACATTTGTGTTTTTTATACCGTTAGGCTTTACGGTAAATACCTTGACGATGTTTGGCTTCGTGCTGGCAATTGGTATTGTGGTAGATGACGCGATTATCGTGGTTGAAGCGGTACAGCATTATATCGACGAGAAGCACATGTCGCCCAAGGAGGCTACTTACAATGCCATGAAAGAAATTTCGGCACCGGTAATCGCCATCGCGCTTATTTTGGCATCCGTATTTGTTCCCGTTGGGTTTATTCCGGGCATTGTAGGGCGGCTATATCAACAATTTGCCATTACCATCGCTATTTCTGTGGTTCTTTCGGCTTTCATAGCGTTATCGTTAACGCCTGCGCTTTGTACATTGTTGTTACGGCCCAGCAAGGCTTACTCAACAAAGTCAAATTGGCTCGATAAGTTTTTTCACTATTTCAATCTGTTTTTCGATAAATTGATTTTTAGATATACGGGTGCAGTTAAAAAAAGTATTAAGGGCTCAAAATTTGTGGTCATAATTCTGGTATGCATTTGCGCTGGGACATACTTCATGTTTAAAAATAAACCTTCGGGCTTTGTGCCATCGGAAGATGGGGGCCGTTTATATCTTACTTATCAGTTGCCCGAGGCTTCTGCCACCGTTCAATCCGTCAACGTTATGACTAAACTGATGAAGATTGTTGGCTCGACACCGGGGATACTTCATTATACCGCCATCTCGGGTTTTAACATTTTAAATGGAGGTGCCAACTCGAACAATGGCTCCATGTTTTGTATGCTTACCCCCTGGGATGATCGTACTACGCCCGAAACAAAAATGCAGGGTATTATGGCCGGTCTGAAGAAAAGGATCGCTAAAGCTGGTATAAAAAATGCGAACGTGGTGGTTATACAACCTCCGCCCATAAGAGGTATTGGCCTTGCGGCAGGTTTCAGTATGCAGATTGAGCAAGGTAATTCAACTGATGATATTTACACTTTCGAAAAAGTGATTAAAAAATTTGTTGCAGCCGCTCAAAAAAATCCTGCTACGGCAGGTTCATTCAGTTACTTCTCAGCGCACACCCCAAGTTATGAACTTAACGTAGATAGAGAGAAATGCGAAAAGCTAGGTGTGAATATTTCCGATGTATTTAATACCATGCAAGCTTATATGGGAAGTTTGTTTGTAAATAATTTCACTTTATATAACAGGACTTATCATGTTGTAATACAGGCTGATACAGTTTATCGAGCGCTCATATCAAACATGAATAAATATTACGTGCACAATCAGGCGGGTAATATGGTGCCGCTAAGTACAGTAATTAGCTATAAACCCATTGTTGCCGCACCGCTTATTTCGCACTTTAACATTTTTCGATCGGCAGAAGTGGATGGCTCTATACCAGACGGTTATAGCAGCGGCCAGTCTATCGACGAATTAAAAAAACTGGCATCAAAAACATTGCCCCGTGGATATACTTACGAGTTTTCCGGACTGAGTTATGAAGAACTAAAAGCGGGATCTATCACAGTTTATATATTTTTATTTTCGATAATTTTTGTTTTCTTGTTTCTTGCGGCTTTATATGAGAGTTGGTCGGTACCTTTTTCTGTGTTGTTAGCTGTTCCGATAAGTGCTTTTGGTGCTATACTCGCGTTAACTATCGATCCGTTGCTCACCAATAACGTTTATGCGCAAATAGGTTTAATTACTTTGATTGGTTTGTCGGCAAAAAATGCAATCCTGATTGTAGAGTTTGCTAAAATACGGGTTGATCGTGGGGAAGAACTCATAAAATCAACCTTAGAAGCCGTTCGTTTGCGTTTACGTCCAATTATCATGACCTCTATGGCATTTATCCTGGGTGTTTTACCGTTGGCACTGGCGTCGGGTGCTGGGGCTGAATCGAGGAACACCATTGGTGTAACTGTTTTGGGTGGGATGATTGCCTCGTCGACGATTTCCATATTTATCGTACCGGTACTTTTCGTATTATTTACCCGTTTTTCGTACGGAAAAAAACAATTGGCCTGGTTGCAATCGCACCATGAGGAATTAATGGAGAAAGCAAAAAAAGTTGAAGAACAAGACATTGACCCAGAATTGGAATACGAAATAGCTTTAGAAAAGGCAGAACATAATGGAGAAAGGGAACAGAATACAGAAGAGAATAAAGATTAGCTAATTGTTAGCTGCTTGTTATTTTAGCGTATCTTTTCTTTTGTTTTTCCCGTTTAAGTTAGTAATTTTACTTAAAAAATTGCATTATGAAAAAGATTTACTATCTAAGCCTGCTTTTCGTATTGCTTTGCTTGTCTTCTTGTGTAAACATTGAAGAACATTATGATTTTAAACCCGATGGCTCATGTAATGTGGTATATGATTTCGACATGGGTCAGGCTGTTTCCGTTTTAGCAAACCTGTTGAGCGATTCGGTGAAAGCAACCCCACAATTTAATTTGGTTAAAGATACTACGCTTAATTTTTATACAGCACTTCCTGATACTACCCAGATGAAAATGAGTTTGGAAGAAGTTAATATGGCCAAAAGCAGCAGCCTCTCGGTAAAAATGGACCTTAAGAAAAGTATTATGAAGGTGAGTGTTAACCATTTAGCAAAAAATGCTGCCGATTTGGACTATTACCTAAAACACCTTTCGAAAATTTCGATGAGCAGCCAGTTAAATCAGGTAACAAAAAATACCAGACATACCGCAGGTTTTGATGCCCAGCAATTGGTGGCTGGTGAAGATTATTATTCGTATGAAATTACTCCTCATAAATTTTACAGGGTTATCGATAAGGAAAAATTCAAAGTATTCTTAAAGAAAACCGAGTCGACATTTGCCATGGCTAAGGCTATGCTAATTGACATGCCTTATAAAGTAATCCTCAATTTCGCCACACCGGTAAAAAAAGTAAGCAACCCCAAAGCCAAAATTTCTGCCGACCGAAAACACGTCACCCTCATCACCAATATGGACGATGTGATAAAAAACCCGTCGGTAATGAATTTGAAAATTGATTTTTAAGTTTTCCTCAATCTTTTTAGGATGATGAAATTCCGGCAACTGTAAAATTCTACACCGGTCATAACGGGCAATGAAGAAAAAATCGGACAGCTTGCAGTTATATCATCATTGTCCATTAAAAATTCTGTGGTTGTAATTTTGTCTTTAAATTGGGCATAATATCCTCTGAACCAATGCAGATTGCCGTCTAATTTTTGTGAGATGATACTCGTTTGGATAGCTTCAAAAAATTGTGTGGGAGGCGATACATTTATTGAGTTTTTATTGCTCGCTTTTGGGATCAAGTTGCCTATGTAAGCTGTCCAGACTTGGTCATTTATCTTCCATTCCTCAATAGTCACTTGATCAATTATTTTTTCATCACATGAACCAAATGCCGTTAAGAAAGTATGTAAGCTGCTTGTGTTAAAGTTAAGTAAATTTCGCTCGGTTGCCGCTTCAAGATCAGTACCAAAATCGCCAAAGCTTTCAATTATCTTTTTCCCATCTTCAGTGATAACTATCACGTCCAATTGCGAACTGGTAACGTTATTTATTTCTGTATAAGCAGCATTGGTTTTAAACTTGATCGCTGACGGTAGATTGGCATAAATAAATTCTTCATCTTCGGAAATTTCAATTCCATGATTTTTTAAAATATTCGCCAGCTGTTTATTTAAAGTTATTTCGGGCACGAGTAAAACCTTTAACTATATACTTCCTTATTCGCCGACGCTAAAGTGTTTTTCAACAAACCAATAATGGTCATTAAACCAACACCGCCCGGTACAGGGGTTATCCATGATGCTTTTGGTGCAACATTTTCAAAATCGACATCACCAAATAGCTTAAAGCCCGATTTGGTTAGGGTGGAGGTTTCCCGGTTCATACCCACATCAATAACCACTACGCCGTCTTTAACCATATCGGCAGTGATAAAATTCTTTTTGCCAATGGCGACGATGAGTATGTCAGCTTGTAAAGTATAGTTTTTAATATCGGGCGTACGGCTATGACAAATAGTTACGGTACAGTTGCCTGGGTAGGTATTGCGCGCCATTAAAATACTCATGGGTGAGCCCACGATGTTACTGCGGCCCACCACCACACAATGTTTGCCGGAAGTTTCGATATTATATTCCTTTAGCATTAAGGTAATGCCATAAGGCGTAGCGGGGATAAACGAGGGCAAATTACGCTGCATCCGGCCCAGGTTAATAGGGTGGAAGCCGTCCACATCTTTCCGGTAATCTATTTTTTCGGTTACCTTATCCGGGTCGATATGTTTGGGCAGGGGCAGTTGTACAATTATGCCATCAATATCATCATCCGCGTTAAGCTCTGCTACTTTCTGTAAAAGTTCGTCTTCAGTTACATCACTTTCATACCTAACTAACGAAGAGTTAAAACCTACCTGCTCGCAGTTTTTAATTTTACTGGCCACATAAGTTTCGCTGCCGCCGTCGTGCCCAACCAAAACCGCCACCAAATGAGGTTTGCGGCCAGTGTTTGCTAAAATTACGGCCGCTTCCTCGGCAATTTCACCTTTAAGTTTTTCTGATACGTATTTTCCGTCGAGTAAATTCATCGTGTTTTGAACCTATACCATTCATCAATATTAAATTGTTCGTCTGCAATTAAATTGAGAATGCCATTTTGATTTTTTATAGTAGCTGTCCTGTAATCTATATCGTTCTTGTATATAACCTGACTTGAAAACAAAACCTTAAATTTAAACAACTCCAGATTGTGAAATTGAGCATCCGCACTGTAATATCTTTTTGCGGTATCAAATATAAACTTGGCAAATATTTCACCAGCTTTCACCTGATCGGTATTATCCCCTGGATTATTGGATTTAAGGTTACAAATTACTGCGAGCAAATCATTTGTATTATCCTGCTTGTAAAAGATGATGTAATCGCACATTTTATTAATCCGCTTTATCTTACTATAAAATGGAAATAGGCAATCGATACCTTCTACCTTTTGATCGAATTTGAAAACGATATAATCGTGTTTTCCATTAATTTGAACTTTATTGCATGACGCTCCTATTCCATCTTCTTTTAAAAGGTATTTCCCTCCTTTATTGTCTGCAACGCAATAGCCATCTAATATTATCGCTTTGATTTTAGCAAGCATAACTATTCGTCGCCCTTATCAAATAGTTCAAAATAAATACTTTGCATTCTTTGCGCGAGTTTGCTATTGACATCTTCAATGGTGCTTACGTCAAAACCAAAATCATCTACGGGTAAATGGACGGCAGTGTTTTCCTGAAATAAATAAACGCCTAATAAATCTTTGTCTAACAACTCTTTTTCATCATAACCATACTCGGCCATTATTTTTTTTGCTTTTTCCTTTTTAGAATTTAACCTAACAAGGTTATTAAGCTCTTTTATAATGTAATCGCTATGCGTTGAAATCAACACTTTAAATCCTTCATTTACTATCCTTGCCAAAATTCTGGCCATAATAATTTGATTGTCAGGATGCAGGTTTAATTCAGGTTCATCAATAATGATAAAATCACCTTTTTTAGCTAAGTGTCTAAAATAAAATACCAAGTTCGACAATGACTTTACTACGGACGCGGAAAGATGTATTTTTAAATTTTTAATTTTCGATTTGTGTGGATTAAATTGAACATCTCCACTAACTGATATATTTATTCCCCCTTTTAATATTCTGGTCTCAATCTCATCAGCTAAAAAATTATAATCACTAATATTTTTTTGAAGATTTGATAAATCTTCTGCGATATCTAAACTGTCCCTTATTGGTAAAGGATATCTTTGAGCGTTGTCTAGAGGATTATTTTGTAATTTATTGGTACTCTTATATTCTAATAGTCTATCGACAATTTCATTTCTTTTTACAGATAACTCTTTACTGAAAATATTAATAGCAGTTCTTTCAGCAGGTGTTATGTACGCTTTATTAAAGAATGATTCTAAAATGTATCTTTTTATATGGGAACTTACTATACTCTGAATAAATCTTTCATTTTGGATTTCGTTATTTGCATTGGGAATCGATTCTTTTGAAAAGAAGAATTGAATACTATTTGAGTTTTTTTCTTTTAAAATATTAACTATCTGTCCTGCAAAATCAAACCCAGCTGCGATTTCAAGATTAGACATTGTCTCATCAATTTCTGAATCAACAATAGTTAAGTTGATTTTTGATTTCGCAAAAAAACTTTGATTAGTGGCGAACACATTGTACAAAAAATTAGTTGTGTTTTCAACTTGATTCTTAATCAGGCGTTTTACAAATTGTGTTTCAATAATAAATTCAGATTGTCCAGTAGCTATTGAAGATTTGATTTTTTCAATTATGGCAGAGTTCTCCTCAAAGGCAAATCTAAAGTCATTATCTAACCCTGAATATTTATAAATGGCATAAATTAAATAGGATGCATACGTTTTACCTGTATTGTTAGGCCCGCAAAAAATCAACAGATTTTTATCCAAATCTATTTCAGCCAGTTTAACAGCCCCAATATTTTTTAATTCGATTTTCATAAAACCTAAATAAACTCATTTGTTATTACTCCTCCGCCAGTTGGCGGAGGCAGGGGGGCTTAATCCAATTTCAACACCGCCATAAACGCGCTCTGCGGTATTTCCACATTCCCTACCTGGCGCATACGTTTTTTACCTTTTTTCTGTTTTTCCAGCAATTTACGCTTACGCGATATATCACCACCGTAACATTTCGCGGTAACGTCTTTACGCAAAGCCTTTACTGTTTCGCGTGCGATAATTTTTGCACCGATGGATGCCTGTATAATAATTTCAAACTGCTGGCGTGGTATTAACTCCCGTAGCTTTTCGCAGATTTTTTTACCGAAATCGTAAGAGTTGCCCCTGTAGATCAATGATGACAGCGCATCAACAGGCTCTGCATTTAAGCGGATATCCAACCGCACTAAATCCGACTGCCGGTAACCGATCTGATGGTAATCAAAAGAGGCATATCCTTTCGAAATGGTTTTCAATTTATCATAAAAATCAAACACGATTTCACCCATGGGCATTTCGAAGATAAGTTCTACACGGTCAGAAGTCAGGTAAGACTGGTTTTTTATAAATCCGCGTTTTTGGATACACAACGACATTACGGGGCCCACAAATTCGGCTTTGGTGATAATGGTAGCCTTAATATATGGTTCTTCCACGTGGTCAATCTTACTCGGATCGGGCAAATCCGAAGGATTGTTCACAGTCAGTTCGTCTCCTTTCGTGGTGTAAGCCAGATAGGATACGTTGGGCACAGTAGTGATCACGGTCATGTTAAACTCACGTTCAAGCCGCTCCTGGATAATTTCCATGTGCAGCATACCCAAAAATCCGCAACGGAAACCAAAGCCCAATGCTGCTGATGATTCTGGTTCAAAAACCAGGGAAGCATCATTTAGCTGCAGCTTTGCCATCGATTCGCGCAGCTCTTCGTATTCATCGGTATCTACAGGGTAAATACCTGCAAATACCATCGGCTTTACTTCTTCAAAGCCTTGAATACCTGCCTCACAAGGGCGGTCGATACGGGTGATGGTATCCCCAACCTTTACCTCACGGGCCTCTTTAATTCCCGAAATAATATAACCTACATCGCCGGTTTTTATAACATCTTTTGGCGATTGTTTGAGTTTGAGCGTGCCAACTTCTTCAGCAATATATTGTTTTTCGGTAGCAAAGAATTTTACTTTATCCCCTTTGCGGATTTCACCGTTTACTACCTTAAAATAAGCTACGATACCACGGAACGAGTTAAAAACCGAGTCGAATATAAGGGCTTGCAATGGCGCGGCCGGATCGCCGACAGGGGCGGGGACACGTTCAATAATTGCCCTTAAAATATCATAAACGCCCATACCTGTTTTGCCCGACGCACCGATAATTTCGTCGCGGTCGCATCCGATCAGCTCAACAATCTGGTCTTTAACTTCCTCGGGCATAGCGCCGGGGAGGTCCATTTTATTGAGTATCGGGATGATGGTAAGGTCGTTTTCTAAAGCAAGATATAAATTGGATATGGTTTGCGCCTGTATGCCCTGCGCGGCATCAACAATAAGCAAAGCCCCCTCACAGGCAGCGATAGACCGGGAAACTTCGTAAGAAAAATCCACGTGCCCCGGCGTATCAATCAGGTTGAGGACATATTTTTGTCCGTCGAGCTCATAGTCCATTTGTATGGCATGGCTCTTTATGGTAATCCCCCTTTCGCGTTCCAGATCCATATCATCAAGCAATTGCGCCTGCGATTCACGTTGCGTTATAGTATGTGTGTATTCCAGCAACCTATCGGCAAGGGTACTTTTGCCGTGGTCGATATGTGCGATGATACAAAAATTACGAATATGTTCCATTGATCAGCAAAAATAGCTTTTTGCAGCGATAATTTGGTGTATCATTTCGGAATTCGGAATTTCGATTTCGGAATTGTGACACACCTCATCATTTCAATGCGATCTCCATCATATTCAAACCAAGTTCAATATACATCGTGTCGTGTTCTCTCAACTAAATCTACCCCACCTCAAACTGCAACCCACTCAAATACCTATACAGCCCTTGTTCATTGCTAATCAGTTCCTGATGACTACCTGATTCAATAATTGTCCCTTTTTCCAGCACAATAATCTTATCTGCTTCGCGGATGGTGGAGAGGCGGTGTGCAATGATAATGGACGTCCGGTTTTTCATCAATTCCTCTAAAGCTTCTTGTACCAGGCGTTCTGATTCTGAATCGAGAGATGAAGTTGCTTCGTCCAAAATCAGTATAGATGGGTTTTTTAACAAGGCCCTGGCTATAGCGATACGCTGGCGCTGACCGCCCGAAAGTTTGACCCCGCGTTCGCCTACTATAGTGTCGTAAGCTTCGGGGAAAGATGTGATAAACTGGTGCGCGTTGGCGCGCTCGGCAGCTTTAATAATTTCTTCTTTCGATGCGCCCAATTTTCCGTAGGCAATATTTTCTAATATTGTACCACCAAAAAGCATTACATCCTGCGGCACAATGGCCACCTGATTGCGTATATCGGTAAGCGAGTAATGGCTGGCTGGCTTTCCATCAAACAAAATAGTACCGCTTTGCGGATGATAAAACTGTAAAATCAATGCAGCCATAGTCGATTTACCCGACCCGCTTGGCCCCACAATGGCCACTTTTTGTCCGGCTTCGGCTTCGAAGGATACATCCTTTAAAACTGTTAATTCCTGCCGGGAGGGGTAAGCGAACACTACATTTGAAAAAGCAAGGTTACCTTCAATTTTTTGTTTGATAATATTTTTACTTTCGTGGATAGATACTTCTTCACCCTCTTCGGCTAATATCTCTAACACACGCTCGCTGGCACCCACCGTTTTTTGAACATTGGCGTATAAGTCGGGGAAACTACCCATGGCACTGCCCATGAATAAGGCGTACAACGAAAAGGTAAGCAAATCACCGGTCGAAAGTTCATTGTGACTTACCAACATACAACCATAGCCAACAACTGCCACTATAGCACCAAACATGCAGAACACTATAAAAGATACAAACATGCCGCGATATTTTGCGCCATCGATAGCAATGCTAACTACTTCGCTTATATTTTTACTATACCTGCCTGCCTCAAAAGCTTCATTGACAAAGGCTTTTACACTTGCAATACCGTGCAAAGTTTCTTCAATAATGGTATTCGACTCGGCAAGTTTATCCTGGGCCTTTTTAGACTTCTTTCGTATAAACCGGCCAAAAAATATGGCCACCACAATTAATATCGGCAGCACAGCCAGCAAGGCAAGGACCAACTTTTTTGAGATTGTAGCCATAAATATTATGCCACCAACCAGCAACACAAACTGCCTGATCATTTCAGCGATGGTAGTCGTTAGGGTATCTTGCACCTGTGAAAGATCGGCAGAAATACGACTGTTAAGTTCTCCAACCCTTCGGTTAGAGAAAAAGTTCATCGGCAGCGTAATCAATTTGAAATAGGTATCCCTACGGATATCGGCCAGCGAATGTTCGGCAACCTGCACAAACCAAAGGATCCTGAAAAAGGAAATAAATGCCTGTACAAACAATACGCTGATCGCCAGTAATAAAATCCCCTGTATAGTAGACGGTAGAAAGTGTTTACTATGTTTACCAAGCGCCGTATCAACCAAAGCCCCAATAAACGAGGGGAAAGCCAGACCAACCAGGCTCGATAGAAATAAAAAAAACAAGGCAAAAATGAATTTAACCCGATGGGGCTTAAGGTACGATACCAACCGCGAAATATTACTTAAAGTTTGTCTGTTTAATTTTGCCTTGGGCATTTCAACCTCTGCCGGGTTGCCGCTGTTTAGCCGTCCTCTTGCCATGTTTTATACTTTGTGTTTTATGATTTTAATGGTAAGACGATTATGCGGCCTCAACATTTTAAAATTCGCACAAAGATGAACTAATTTAAGCCTTTACTTTATTTTTAAGCAGCAGTAAGTACAAAATTGACCCAAGCATGAGTATAAAAGCTATAATTCCCCAAAGGATTATTGTCTCTTGATGGTGCTCGTCTTTTTCTGTTTTTGTTCTTAACTGATCGATTTGGTTACTGAGTTTATTTACAGCGGATACGAAAGTAGTACCATTTGCTTCGGATACTTTTTCATCGTTTGGCCTGTGTGTTGGCTGAACTGAGCGTAACTCAAACAATATCTTCAGTTCTGCGTAAATGGCATTATCGGTATTTACAATATCTACTAAAATATCGTGCGAACGGCGAATGTCTTTTTTTGTTTCTGTACCAAATATTCCGCTGTGTGTATCTAAACTTTCGTGATACTTGACAAGCTTTAAAGCCCTTTGAGCGAGCATGTTATTTATTTTTTTAAGCTCAAGCTGATACGAGAGGGAATCGGGTTTCGATTGCGCGAATGTTGTTTGTGATAAGAAACAAATAAGACCTAAAAGAATAATTTTTTTCATTGATAATAAGCGAAATACCTTAAGTATTGTCAGCCTATTAACAATATGAATTTTAGGATGTTTTACAATGCTTCAAAAATCAATTCCTGAATTATTAAGTAAAAACCTAAATGAAAATATCTATTTGTTACTTTTTGTATTGGGGCTTTAAGGATGATTATAACTCAGAATCTAAGATTCCGGCGATGCCCATTAACTTTTTCTGCAATCCTATTTTAAGGTCATCATTTTTATGAACAGGCACCGAAATTATTTCAGTATTTCCCGGATGAGCAGGG
>Ga0364866_10498_pt1 | contig 23628 bp, 24 predicted proteins | sample ExccelAu500001D3_3_FD_206913 | JGI IMG/M metagenome (GOLD analysis project Ga0364866, IMG submission 206913) | Enriched cells from Trout Bog Lake Hypolimnion, Wisconsin, USA - BchlTB.Aug13.5000.01.D3 | ecosystem: Environmental > Aquatic > Freshwater > Lake > Hypolimnion/Profundal zone | place... | reverse complement strand
ATAGCTGTATCAAGATGTTAAGACAACTATTCATTTTAACCGGACTAATGGTTACATCCTTTTGGGTGAGCGCCAAGGAGGGGATGTGGATTCCCACACTGCTTCAGAAATACAATATCGAAGAGATGGCTCAAATGGGGTTTAAGCTCTCGGCGGAAGATGTTTACAGTGTAAATCACGCAAGTCTGAAAGATGCGGTCGTTCTTTTTGGCGGCGGTTGCACCGGCGGGGTTATCTCTGCCGACGGATTGCTGATCACCAATCATCATTGTGGCTTCAGCCAGATTCAGAAACACAGTTCCGTTGAACACGATTTCCTCACAAACGGGTTCTGGGCCATGAACCGTTCAGAAGAGCTTTCCAATCCGGGTCTGACCGTTCAGTTCCTCGTGAGAATGGAAGATATTACCGCAAAGCTTATTAAACAGGTAAACGGAAAACCGGATCTGACTACCGGGATGGATACCACGAAAGTTAATTTTGAAAAAATTAAAAAGGAGTATCTCGCAGGAACAGGTTATTCTGCTGACATTAAACCATTATTTAATGGAAATCAATACTTTATCTATATCTATGAAGTTTTTAAGGATATCCGGTTAGTGGGGGCTCCTCCGGTTTCGATCGGAAAATTTGGCGGGGATACCGACAACTGGATTTGGCCACGCCATACCGGCGACTTTTCGCTTTTCAGGATCTATGCCGGGAAAAACAATCAGCCGGCCCCTTATTCACCCGACAATGTGCCCTACCATCCTAAAAAATTCTTTCCGATCAATCTGAAAGGGTGCAAGGAGGGCGATTTTACGATGGTCTTTGGTTATCCCGGAACCACACAGCGAAATCTCCCCTCGCAGGGAGTCAGTCTGATCATGAATCAAAGCGATCCTGCAAAAGTAGCGGTGAGAACCGCCAAATTGGATATTTGGGCAGAACAGATGAAAACTGATCCTAAAATAAGGATACAGTACGCCAATAAATATGTTTCGGCAGCAAACGCCTGGAAAAAGTGGCAGGGCGAAGTTAAAGGGCTGAAACGGCTGGATGCCATCAATCTGAAGAAGACCGGTGAGGCGGAATTTCAAAAATGGATAGCAGCAGATCCGGTTCGGAACCAGAATTACGGGTCAATTGAGTCGGATTTCTCAAAGCTTTACAATGAACTCCTTCCTTACCAGGCCACCTATGACTATTTCTCGGAATGTATAAAGTATGGATCAGACATCTTCACCCTTTCCGCAAGGATGGAATCGGTTGAATCTGCAACTGACCCGGAAATCATGGCCAGGGAGTTGAAGAAATTAAAAGAATACCTAACAGGATATTACAAGGATTACGACCTGAAAACTGACCAGATGGTGTGGTCGGAACTTTTGAAAATCCATGTTAAGAATGTCGACCGGAAATTTATGCCCGAAGAACTCAAAAAACTGATCCCTGAAATTGGAACTGATAAGTTTATCAGAAAGTACTACCAGAATTCGATGTTGACAGACAGTGTAAAAATCAATCAGTTAATCAGTCATTTTGATCAGAAAGCAATCAGCCGGCTCCGGAAGGATCCCGTATATTCGCTCTACAAAGCAATCAGTCAACATTACCGGGCAAATATTGAACCCACCTATAAATCTTTAACTGCTTCAATTGTGGCTGTTCAGAAAAAATATACCGCAGCTCTCCTGGAAATGAATGCCGGGAAAAGGATCATGGCAGATGCCAACCTTACGTTACGTATTGCCTATGGCAGGGTGGAGGGTTACGAACCTGCGGATGGTGTGGTATTTAACTCTATTTCAACATTAAAGGGGATAATGGAAAAAGAGAATTCCGGGATCCCCGATTATCAGGTCCCGGAAAAGTTGCGTAACCTTTATAACACTAAAGATTTCGGCCCATATGTGAATGAGTCGGGCGAAGTTCCGGTTGGCTTTTGTGCTTCAAATCATACCACAGGCGGAAACTCAGGAAGTCCGGTCTTAAATGCTCAGGGTGAAATGATTGGTGTTAATTTCGATCGTTGCTGGGAAGGGACGATGAGTGACCTGGTTTATGATCCGGATCGTTGCCGCAATATCACTTTGGATGTGAGGTATGCCCTCTTTATTATCGATAAGTTTGCCGGAGCCGGATATTTATTGAAAGAGATGAAGATCGTGAATTAAAAACTGTTAAAGGTATAGGGCATGAATGATCAACTTTCATTTTACCAAGCAAAACTGGAATATGAGATTGATTCCTGGGATTTGTTTGATTCGATAAACCGGGGATTGGACATCAAGGTAATCGATACACGGTCAAGTGAGGCGTACCATTCAGAGCATATTCCTGATTCAATTAATTTGCCTCACCGCACAATGTCACCAGAAACCACTCAAAGTCTGAATAAGTTGACCATGTATGTGACCTATTGCGATGGAATTGGGTGCAATGCCTCAACCAAAGGGGCTTACAATCTGGCGAAACTTGGATTTAAGGTCAAAGAATTAATTGGCGGTCTTGACTGGTGGAAACGGGATGGCTTTGGAACAGAAGGTGTCAATTCTTCTGCCGATTCGAATATCCGCTGTGGTTGCTAAATGGGGCTGGCAGGTGCTGAAATTTGTTTAAATTTTCTATTAATCGATTTCAGGACCCGACAGTTTCTTTTGCCCCCAGGTGCCATCTCTTTCTTTACTTCAGATTCTCTTTCAGAAAATTGTCAAACATCGTATAGAGATGCATGGTGGTGTTCCCTCCGCGGAGGTTGTGATTCCTGTTAGCATACACCATCATCTGAAACTGGACCCCCGCCTGCACCATTGCTTCGGCAAATTCAACCGTATTCTGGTAATGGACATTGTCATCCGCCGATCCGTGAACGAGCAGCAGTTTCCCTTTGATTCCTGCAGCCAGCTTGATCGGTGAGTTATCATCATACCCTTCGGGATTCTGGCTAGGAAGCCCCATATATCGTTCGCTGTAAACCGTATCATAGAATCGTTGGTTGGTGACAGGTGCAACAGAAATACCTGCCCTAAAAACTTCACCTCCTTTGGCTAGACACATTGCAGACATAAATCCGCCGTAACTCCACCCCCAGATGGCTATTTTCTTCCCGTCCACGAAGGGCAGGCCTGCAAGATATTTGGCCGCCTCAATCTGATCATCCGATTCATATTTCCCCAGCTGACCATAGGTGCACTTACGGAAATCCTCACCACGGGCACCGGTTCCCCGGGGGTCAACGCATACCACCAGATAACCGTTCTGTGCCAGGTAGTTATCCCATCCAATCCCGAATTTGTCGAGAACCTCCTGCGAATTGGGTCCGCTGTACTGGGTCATTAAAACCGGATATTTCGTTCCTGAACTGAAATCAGAAGGCTTGATCATCCATCCGTTAAGCTCAGTCCCTTCACCATTTTTAAAGGTGAAAAACTCCTTCATCGGAATTTTCCTGGTGGCAATCTCTTCTTTTAATTCATTATTCTCCTTCAGGATTCTGAGCTGCTTCCCTGAAATTTCATGCAGCGTAACAACTAATGGAGTGGTCAGATTCGAATAATCATTGATGTAATATTTGAAAGTACTGCTGAATTCGGCATTATTGGTTCCGGTCTGCGTGGACAGCTTCTGAGTCTTAAGTGACAATTTCTTTTTTGGTTCGAAGGTTACCCCGTAAACCTCGCGCTGCATAGGAGAAACGGCGGCAGCCTGGTAGTAGAATGTTTTTCCGGCAGGATCATACCCATAGAATTTGAGGACATCAAATTTCCCCGATGTGAGCTGTGTGACCTTCACTCCACTGTTGTCGTACAAATAAAGGTGTTTGTAACCATCCTGTTCACTTAAAATGACAAAACTCTTATCATCGGGTAGAAACTGAAAGTTATCCAGGTAATCGGTTTCGATATATCGTTTGTTTTTTTCGGTATAGATCAGCCGGGTATCACCGCTATAGGAATTGGCATACAAAAGATCGAGTTTGTTCTGTAACCGGTTCATTTTGAAGATTCCCAGATTTTTACCGCCGTAACTCCAGAGGATTTTGGGGATATAATAATCTTTTTCATTTCCCATATCCATTTCGATGTTCTGTCCGGCTTTAATGTCATAAACCCAGACGCTGACCAGCGAATTTTTTTCACCGGCTTTTGGATACTTGAACCGGTATTCCCCGGGATAGGTGCTGTTTTCAGGATGAGTGGGATTCAATCCCTTATAAACCGGGAAAGCATAGGTGGGAACCTGCTCTTCGTCAAATTTAATATAGGCGATCTGTTTACTGTCAGGGGACCATTGGAAGGCCTTGTTAAACTCAAACTCCTCCTCGTAAACCCAGTCAGGAACTCCGTTAATGATCTTGTTTACTTCACCATCAATGGTCATCTGACGTTCGGTGCCAAACCTCAGACTCTTTACGAACAGATTGTTGTTCCGCACAAATGCAACCCTTTCACCGTCGGGAGAGAAGGTGGCAACCTGCTGCCTCCCCGGCGCAAGACGGGTCAATTCCCTGGTTACAAAGTTGTAAACAAAATAAACTGCAGTAAAAGAGCGGCGATAGATCTGTTTCCGGTTAGTAAGCAACAATACTTTTGTTTCGTCACTGCTGAACACATATTCGCTCACAGAACCGAGCGAATCATTTTTAAGCGACTGAATGTCAAGAATCAGGCTCTGTCGTTCCCCGGTCTTGTAACTGTACTTTACAATCTCTTTTCCTCCATTTTCAAGGGTTGTATAACTTAGCCCGTCTTTGGTCGATGCTAAACCAGCGACAGTCGATTCGTGGAAACTTCTTTTTACGAAAAGGTCCTCAAGAGTGATTTGTTGTGCCTGAATAGTAATGTAACAGGCTGAAATTAAGAACAAAACCAAAACTATTCTGCGCATATTATGGAGTATAAAGGCTGTTTAATTCCTCAAAAATATTAAAAAATGGGGAGTCCTCACAGATTTTTTTCACCCTTTCCAAAAATTAGGTGGATTAAACTTTCCGATATTTTTGAAGAACAGGCAGAGAATCACTAATTTTGCACCTTCGAAAAAAATAATGGTGATGATAAAAATTACACTTCCTGATAACTCTGTAAAAGAATTCGATCAGGGGATTACGGGTCTTGGAATTGCAGAGGCGATAAGCAGCAGGCTGGCTAAAGAGGTCCTTTCGATCTCTGTGAACGGCGAGGTGAGGGATCTTGCCCGTCCGATAGATTCAGATGCATCGATTAAACTGCATTTGTGGGATGACCGTGAAGGACAGGAAACATTCTGGCACTCCTCGGCCCACCTTATGGCAGAAGCGATTGAGTTTTTCTATCCCGGAACCAAGTTTGGAATCGGTCCTACAGTAGATAACGGATTTTATTATGATATTGACCTTCCCGAGGGAAAGGTATTAAGCGACAAGGATCTGACTCAGATTGAGCAAAAAGTACTTGAACTGGCCAGGTTAAAGTCTGATATCGTGAGAAGTGAGATTTCCAAAGCCGATGCCCTTGAACTGTTTTCGGGGAAGGGTGATCCGTATAAGATTGAGCTCATTACAGACCTTACCGACGGCACAATAACTCTGTATAAACAAGGTAATTTCACAGATCTTTGCCGCGGTCCCCATCTTCCCAATACAGGTTTTATCAAGGCAATTAAGCTGACCAATATAGCGGGAGCTTACTGGCGCGGGAACGAGAAAAATAAAATGCTCACCAGGGTCTACGGGATCACTTTCCCGAAACAGAAACTGCTTGAAGAGTACCTGGTTTTGCTCGAAGAGGCCAAAAAGAGGGATCACCGTAAAATCGGGAAAGAGATGGAGCTGTTCCATTTTTCACCTGCAGTCGGGATGGGATTACCGCTCTGGCTGCCGAAAGGGGCAACTTTACGCGACCAGCTCGAGAAGTTCCTGAGAAAGGTACAGAAGAAATTCGGATACGAACAGGTGATCACCCCGCATATTGCAGACGTTTCACTCTACAAGATTTCCGGCCACTTTCAGAAATATGGGAAAGATTCTTTTCAGCCGATCCGTACTCCCAACGAGGGTGAAGAATATCTGCTCAAACCAATGAACTGCCCTCATCACTGCGAGATCTTTAAGTTTAAACCCCGTTCATACAAGGATCTGCCGGTGCGTATGGCAGAATTCGGCACCGTTTACCGTTACGAACAAAGCGGGGAGTTGCATGGATTAACCCGCGTTCGGAGCTTTACCCAGGATGATGCGCATATTTTCTGTCGTCCCGACCAGCTGAAGGAGGAGTTTTTGAAGGTTATTGATATTATTTTTATCATATTCAGGGCTCTTGATTTCAAGGAATACTCGGCTCAGATCTCGCTGCGTGATCCAAACAACAAGGAGAAATACATTGGCTCGGACGAAAACTGGGAGAAGGCAGAAAATGCAATTATTGAGGCTTGTGCAGAGAAAGGGTTGAAAACAGTTACCGAATTGGGAGAAGCTGCATTCTACGGGCCGAAACTCGACTTTATGATCAAGGATGCGTTGGGAAGAAAATGGCAGCTGGGGACGATCCAGGTAGACTATAATCTTCCGGAACGTTTTGGTCTTGAGTATATTGGAGCCGATGACAAGCGGCATCGACCTGTGATGATTCACCGGGCGCCGTTCGGATCAATGGAACGTTTTTGTGCTGTTCTGATCGAACATACAGCGGGCAAATTCCCGTTATGGCTGACCCCTGAGCAGGTTGTCGTATTACCAATCAGTGAAAAGTATAACGAATATGCGCAAAAAGTTTCAAATCAATTAAATATTTCCGATATTCGCGCCGGAATTGACGACCGCAACGAAAAAATCGGCAGAAAAATCAGGGATAATGAGATTAAGCGTATTCCGTATTTGTTGATTGTCGGCGAAAAGGAATTCGAAGGGAATACTGTAGCCGTTCGGCGTCAGGGAGAAGGAGATCAGGGATCTATGACAATAGATGAGTTTAGCGCGTTTATTGGCAAAGAGGTCTCAGAACAATTGGCGGATGCCTGGAAGTAGTCGTGAATTAATTAATTAATAGGAGGATATAGCCATAGCAGTTATAAGAGGCAATGGGCCAAGGGGTCCCAAAGAAGAAGAGAAATCACCATTTCGGGTCAATCATCAGATTCGTGTTCCTGAAGTTAGGTTGGTGGGCGAGAATATTGAAAATCCGGGGGTTTTCAGAATTCAGGATGCCCTGCGCCGAGCGGATGAGCTGGAACTTGATCTGGTGGAAATTTCACCAAATGCCGAACCGCCAGTTTGCCGGATTACCGATTTTCAGAAGTTCCTTTACGAACAGAAGAAAAAACAGAAAGAGTTAAAAGCCAAAGCTTCCAAGATCATTGTCAAGGAGATACGCTTTGGACCAAATACTGATGATCACGATTACAACTTTAAGTTGAAACACGCCGAGAAGTTTCTTCAGGAGGGCGCTAAAGTAAAAGCTTACGTGTTTTTTAAAGGGAGATCGATATTATACAATGAGCAAGGGGAAATTCTGCTCCTCCGCTTCGCCAACGCGTTGGAAGAGGTGGGAAAGGTGGAACAGCTTCCTAAGCTCGAAGGAAAGAGAATGACTATTTTTATTTCGCCTAAAAAGAAAAAATAATTTAATACTTTGGACAGAGATGCCTAAAATGAAATCGAATGCCGGGGCTAAGAAACGTTTCATTCTGACCGGTTCAGGAAAGATTAAAAGGAAACATGCTTACAAGAGTCACATTCTGACCAAGAAAAGCACCAAGCGCAAACGGAACCTTACCAAATGGGGTTTAGTTGCCGATGTTGACACCAATCATGTCAAGAGGTTGCTCGCAATGCGTTAATGTTCTCTTTTAAGGAGTTATTTATTTAAGTTTAACCGGGCAATGTGCAACAAAGATTCCTTTAGACGGGAACGCCATTTGTCCTAAAACAACACAAAATGCCAAGATCAGTAAATCATGTAGCATCAAAAGCGCGAAGGAAAAAATTGCTGCTACTTACCAGAGGTTACTTTGGTTCGCGTAAAAATGTCTGGACGGTTGCCAAAAACACATACGAAAAAGGATTAGGGTATGCGTACCGTGACAGAAAAGTTAAAAAAAGATTGTTCCGTGCATTATGGATTCAGCGTATCAACGCCGCTGTCCGCACTGAAGGTCTTTCTTACTCACAATTCATGGGTAAACTCAAGAGTGCTCAAATCGAAATTAACCGCAAGGTTCTGGCCGATCTGGCAATGAACAATCCCGCTGCATTCAGCGCAATTGTTAATAAGGTAAAGTAATTTGAAAAGTTAGGCGAAATAAATTTTCAGATAGAAAAGGGGCTCTCAGGGGCTCCTTTTTTATTGGATCCGTTCGATCCTTTTTAACGCAATTATCTGACCTGACTTTTGCCATTCACGGAGATGATTCTTTGCAGTATCAGTAAGAATTATTTTATATCTTCCCATAGATTATGAGGATTGATATAGCTTACCTTTCCCTCCTGAACATCTCTAAGTCCACTTTCTAAAGCGTCAATATTCTCCTGATCGGCAAGATAATCGCTTATGGAAGATTTTTTTGAATTCTTACTCTTCGACTGAACCATTATCTTAACGCTTTTTAAATATAGTTGGTAGGCTTTATATTCAGCCTCTGTCATCTCCACCGTTACCATATCCCAATCATTTTAACTAAATCAAAGATACAAGTATCTCGCGACTTATGTTGCAGTAAGAAAAACACTAATACCCATATTTTTTATTTTTTTTTCGTATCTTTAAAAAAGAAAATTAAAGATAATGACCTTCGAAGAACAGACCTCCCGTATCTAAACATTAATCTGGTTGATTGACTGCAATAACACCGGGACCGCCCAGGTTCTCGTTAAAAGACCAGGAGTCTCCCGCAGGACCGTTTTCAATGACCTTGAATTCCCTTTCGATAGCCATACTGCCGATAGTTACCTTCTTGAAAATAGGGGATAAAAATATTAACCAATTTTAAAGATGAGTGAGAAATTTCAGGACAAATATCGAATCCCATCTGCCCGGTTGCGAAACTGGGATTATGGGTGGAACGGTCACTATTTTATTACCATCTGCACTGCAGGGCACGACCCCTATTTTGGGGTAATCGAAAACAAAAAGATGGTATTGTCTGAAATTGGAAAAATTGCCCTAACCTGTTGGCAAGAAATTCCAGTTCATTTCCCATTTATCCAATTGGATACCTATATTGTTATGCCAAATCATGTGCATGGTATTATTGAAATTCAGAAATCCGATAATTCGAATAATTTGCGGGATATATTACGGGAAGACGGGAATTCACCAAATAGTGAAATTATTGATCCTCAGGAAATAATCAATGAAATGGGCATTATTGACCAATGCGGAACAATAAATGAAATGGGCATTACCGTAGAGACGCGATTAATCGCGTCTCTACAACCCATACCCCAACCCATACCCCAATCCATAGCAGAACACCCAATCCCAAATCCACCATCATCAAAAATAAATGGTGGATTTTCCGGGAATAAAAATCCGATGATAAACGATAATTTATCCCGAATTATGCGGTGGTATAAAGGGCGAACAGCATTTGAATCCCGAAAATTCAATTCCGGTTTTGGATGGCAGTCCCGGTTTCACGACCATATTATTCGGAACGAAGAAGAATACCAGCGAATTGCCAATTATATCGATAATAATCCGGCCAATTGGGGAGAGGATAAATATTTTAAATAATGATTGTAGAGCCGCACAGCTGTGTGTTTTTATATAATCATCCCGACCTCCCAATAATCTTTTATGGAAATATTGTCTTTGGCGAATCTCCACCTACTAAAACAACCGTTAGAATTCCTAAATTCATATAAATAATAATTTAAATTATATTTTTTTGTAAACATTCAATTTGTAGCCCGATTGTAAATGATAATAGTCATATATTTGGCTTCGAAAATTAATTTAATTTTATGAAAGGTTCTCGTTCATGGTTGACTTATGCAATACTGACCACCGTATTCTGGGGTCTTTGGGGAGCGTTTAGTTCAACCCCGGAAAAAGCAGGATTTCCCGGCACCCTGATTTATGTTGCCTGGGCTCTGAGTATGCTTATTCCGGCAATTGTAGCATTTTACCGGCTAAACTGGAAGCTGGAATATAATACCAAAGCTATTGTGCTTGGATGTGTGATTGGGCTTACCGGTGCTGGCGGGCAATTGGCCCTGCTTACCCGGGCCCTGACTGAGGGACCTGCCCATCTGATCTTTCCGATCATCTCGCTTAGTCCGATCATCACGATCATTTTGTCTTTTCTGTTTTTAAAAGAAAAAGTCGACAACCGCGGTTTGTGGGGAATCTCGCTGGCAATCGTGGCATTGCCGCTTCTCTCTCTTTCACCCCCTTCCGGGTCCGGATCGGGATTAATGTGGCTTTTTTATGCACTGATCATTATGGCTGCCTGGGGATTTCAGGCCTTTGTGATGAAGTTTGCCAACGAAAGTATGCGTGCGGAGAGCATTTTCATTTATATGACCATCACGGGATTGCTGTTAGTTCCGATCCCACTATTTATGACCGATTTTTCGGCGGTTATCAATACCGGGTTCAGCGGAATGTATCTGGCATTTTTGATTCAGTTGCTCAATTCCCTTGGGGCTTTATTCATTGTTTATGCCTTCAGGTATGGAAAAGCGGTAATAGTCAGTCCGCTGACCAATGCCGTAGCGCCGGTAATTACGATTATTCTTTCACTGATCCTTTATCAAACCATGCCTTCAATGTTTGTGGGGGTTGGAATGCTGCTTGCAATTATCTCCACCTTCTTACTTTCCAAGGAATAATTTATTAATCGCTGCAATATGTGCCGCAGGCACAACCGGTCGGTAAAAAAGATGTTGCCTGATTTCTTTCGTTCCTGACGGGACGATCCTTCTCAGAACTTACTTCTCTTTCTACCGACCGGTCATCCCTGGCGGGATTCAATCCTTAATTGTGTGTTATTGAATAATTTAAGGGCAAATTTTTCGGGCTGATTGTCAGATTATTTCATCCAGTTATTGGTTCTCATCCACTGAAACAAAGGCTTCATCCATTCTTCCGTCGGAATTGAGAGCACAAAGCCATGGTTTCCCTTCGGGTAAATATGCATTTCCGCCGGTACATTATGATGCCTTAAGGCCTCATAAAAAGCGATACTGTTGTCGACATCCACTAATTTGTCATCTCCGGTATGAGTCAGGTAGGCCGGTGGTGTCTGGTCGGTTACCTGAAGTTCATTGGAGAAGAACTCTATTTTTTCGGCTGTCGGATTTTCTCCCAGTAGATTTTTTCTCGAGCCGGTATGGGTCAGTTTATCGGTCATCGAAATAACCGGGTAGACCAGTATCATGAAATCAGGGCGGACGCTGATATGCTCTTTATTGGGTATCAGGCAGGTATTAAAATGGGTTCCTTCAGATGATGCCAGGTGACCACCGGCAGAGAAGCCCATAATGCCTATCTTGCCCGGATCAATATTCCATTCCGCAGCCCGTTGTCGGACTACTTTAACTGCCTGCTGTGCATCCTGCAGCGGACCAATCGATTTATCGGGCATGATGGAATCGGAGGGTAACCTGTATTTCAAAATAAACGCCGCTGTGCCGTGATTCATTAATGTTCTGGCAATATTTAAACCTTCGAGGCGGTAACTTTCCATAGCGTAACCACCTCCTGGACATATGACTACTGCAGATCCGTTGGCTTGTTCTTTCTCCGGCAGATAAATTTCAAGGGTTGGTTTTGAAATGCTTTTGTACCCGCCAAACTGACCATCCCAATTCAAGGTAATTTCTTTCATGGGGTATGGAAGGGAGTTGGGTATGTCTCCGCCATATAAAGCGATTATTTTCTGAGCGTTTAAATTGCAGGTAATTGCAATAAAACACAGAAAAAGTGGCAGGAATTTTTTATTCATTTCGATGAAATATTTAGACCAAATTTATCATTTTTGCTGCAATAAAAAAACCGTTGCAAATACCTAATTTACAACGGTTAATTTTTTAATCTGTCGGGGTACCAGGATTCGAACCTGGGACCCCCTGGTCCCAAACCAGGTGCGCTAGCCGGGCTGCGCTACACCCCGATAAAATTTTGCTTCACTAAAAGAACGTATTTTGACAGATTCTTCAATCAAAAAACAGACTCACCAAAACTGGCGGAGAGAGGGGGATTCGAACCCCCGACACGGTTGCCCGTGCGGCAGTTTAGCAAACTGCTGGTTTCAGCCACTCACCCATCTCTCCTTATTTTTGGGTGGTGCAAATGTAGGAATCATTTTCACTTGGGCAAAATAAATTCGAAGAAAATTCGAAGAAAATTCACTTTTTATTCTTTATTTTTCCAACCCGTTCATACTCAATATTTACCATAGAAACATTTTATTAAATTAAAAATTTGCCTGTATTTGTTGGAAAATTTAGAAATCATGAGTAATTTAGTGGTGAAATTTAAAGCAAACGTTCTTTCAAACTACGATATTACCGTGTTAATTCGCACGATTGGTAAACTCAACATTTCCATTTAACTGAGAACGCTTTTGACCGCTAAAACAGGCCTTATTCCTTCGGGAAGCAGCATTTGCTGCCATTGGAAGTTTGATCAGTCAGGCACTCAAATCCTGTATTTTCGGGGTTTTACTCAACGCGAATTAATGCGGTTTTTTTTATTTCCCAAAGTTCAAGCCATCTGCAGGAATCAGTTTTCAGAAGTTCTTTTCTTCATGACAGTGTGCCGAACTTTGCTGCTATTATCCGGAATGGCCTGGAGTTGGTGATGAACTGATATAACTGAATTTATACCTTGTTCGGAATAATCGAATCCAATTGTTCCGATTACAAAACGATAATTTGAGAAGTAATAAATCCTATAAGAACAATAAGGTTGCCTTTATTATGCCTGTACTCCTGTTAATCCTTCCCAGCATCACACTGGTTGGACAGAAAGGGAATAAAATGGCAATTAGTCCTAAGGTCATTAATGAGCCCTTATTTGGAAAGGAATCCGAACGGGTTGAAGTAATTGATCAAAGATTACGCGGTACAGTTTTTTATCTCGTTAGCGGTCATGGGGGGCCAGATCCAGGCGCGATGGGAAGAATTGGGAACAACATTCTCTGTGAAGATGAATATGCCTACGATGTGACATTGCGATTGGGGCGGGAACTCCTCCGGCATGGGGCAAAAGTCTGGTTTATAATCCGTGATCCGCATGACGGAATCCGAAATGAACTCTACCTGCAAAGCAATACCGATGAAGTTTGTTATCCTGATCAGGAGATCCCTCTGAATCAGGTAAAGCGGTTGAAGCAGCGTGTCGATGTGATCAATACACTTTACCGGAGCGAGCCACAGGGTTCTTATAAACGGTGTATTGAGCTTCATGTAGATGCGCGGGAGACACGACAGAATATCGATCTGTTCTTTTATCACCACGAAGGGAGTAAAGAGGGAGAAAGATTAGCAGTCACGTTGCGGAATGCCATTGAACGGAAATACCAGCTCAAACAACCGGGGCGAGGTTATAATGGTGACGTTTCTGCCCGAAAGCTCTATATGCTTGAAAAGACCCTTCCAACGGCAGTTTTTATTGAACTTGGAAATATTAACCATTTTCGCGATCAGCAGCGATTAATTTATGAAAACAACCGGCAAGCTCTGGCAAATTGGTTATGCGAAGGGGTGATTGAAGATTTCCAAAAACAGAAATAATTACGAATCAAGGTCCTGAAACCGGTCAAGTTCGCGCCGGTCTTTTTTTGTGGGTCGCCCGGTTCCCCTGTCTCTGTCAAATGAACTCATTAGTTGTCTGATCTCGAGAATTTTAAGTTCTTCTGGCGGGGTGATATCCAGGACAAATTCATGAGCCAGTTTAGCACCTACCCGCTTTCCGGTGATGCCAACTACTTTGTAAGAATAGGTTATCGGGTTTTTACGCACTTTAATGATGTCGCCAAGTTTGGGGACTCTCGAAGGTTTCACGGATATTCCGTCAATAGTGACACGCCCCTTCTTGCACTCTTCAGTAGCTAGTGTCCTGGTCTTAAAAAGGCGCACGGCCCAAAGCCATTTGTCGATGCGTACCGGTTCGTCCATAAGATAAGAAATGAAAGAATGAAAAAATGAAGGAATTAGGAAAAAAACAACTGTCAACATGAAGTTTAGAATCCTGGGACTTATTGACCTGCCAGCCTAAAGCCGAATAGTCTCCTAATCCCTGTTGTACTTAGTCATCACCTGATTTGGCTCCATGGTGACGAAGGCCTTAATGATTTCGGTACATCGTTCCATTTTTGAATTGACCAGTATCTCCTCCTCAGGTGTCCAGCGACCCAGCACATGATCGACCTGGCGACCACGCTGGAAATCGCTTCCAATTCCGAAGCGAAGCCTTACATAATCCTGGCTGCCCAGGATCTGGTGAATACTTTTCAATCCGTTATGACCCGCATCACTCCCTTTTAGCCGTAAGCGCAGTTTACCTACCGGGAGGGCAAGGTCATCCACAAGGATCAAAACCTTATCCAGTTCGATTTTCTCTTTCTGCATCCAATATTGGACAGATCTGCCACTTAGGTTCATGAAGGTATTGGGCTTTAACAGGATAAGGGTTCTTCCGGCATGCTTCATTTCTGCAACAGCACCATAACGCTTTTCGCTAAAAGAAATATTGGACGCCCTTGCGAGGGCATCCAATATCCAAAATCCGATGTTATGACGGGTGTTTTCGTATTCATCCCCGATATTTCCAAGACCAACAATCAGGTACTTCATCCGAAGATAATTAGTTTTTAATACTCCCTAAACCCGGGTAAAACACCCGAATCAGCAAAGTTTTAAAAATTGATTGTTTTTATTTCTTCTTACCACTGGCAGCTGAAGTATCAGCCATAGCTGCACGGGCTGCACGGGTTACCACAACGGTAGCTACCGGAACCGATTTTGCATTTAAGATCTCAATGCCCGGAACTTTAACGTCTCCAACCCTGATGCTTTCGCTCAGGCCCAGATCGGTAACATCGATGATGATTTCATCCGGAAAATCTTTGGAAAATCCTTTTGCCTTCAAGGTACGGAGGTTTGATTTTAAGCGTCCCCCCTGTTGTATCCCTTTGGCATAACCATCCAGGCGAACAGGGATTTCCAACTTAACAGGTACATTTTCGCGAATTTCCAAAAAGTCAAGGTGAAGAAGTTTGTCCGTGACGGGATGAAACTGAAGAGCCTGCATGAAAGCATTATAAACCGTACCGTCAATGTCGATTTCGGTCTGGTAAACTTTCGGGGTGTAAATCAGTTTGCGGAATTCGTTTTCGTGGGCCTGAAAATGGATAACTTTTTCGCCGCCATAAATTACGCATGGTACTAAATCACTAGCTCTCAGATGCTTGGAATCTTTTTTGCCAACCGACTGACGAGCAGTACCTTTAATTTGAAATGTTTTCATTGGTTTTAAAAAATTAACTGTTGTGTAACTAAGTGTTTACTCAGATCTCCTTCCCTGGGGCAAGGTATCCGCATCACACCATCAAAGGTATGCTGTAAAACAGGGCGCAAAGATAACAATTCTTAGATAAATGCGGTACTGATTGATTTATTTTCGTAAACCTTCTGAATAACATCGGCAAACAGAGGAGCGCAGGATATAACGGTAATTTTACTGGATTTATTTTTTATTGGAATTGAATCAGTTACGAGAACCTCATCAATGTATGATCCTTCAATCCGCTCAAAAGCAGGACCTGAAAGTACCGCATGGGTTACAAATGCCCTAACCGAGTTGGCTCCCTTGGATTTCATCAGATCGGCTGCCTTGGTGATGGTTCCGGCAGTATCGATAATATCATCAACAATAATTACATCTTTTCCTTCCACGTCTCCGATAAGAGTCATGGAATCAATCTGATTGGCCTTACTGCGCGATTTGTGACAAATAACCAGGTCTGTTTTCAGATGTTTTGCGAAAACGTTGGCCCGCTTGGTTCCGCCAACATCAGGCGATGCTACCACGATGTCTTTAAGACCCATTTGCTGGATATAGGGGATGAACAGCGCGACAGCACTTAAATGGTCAACTGGGACATCAAAAAATCCCTGAATCTGATCCGCATGAAGATCCATGGTGATCAAACGATCGATACCCCCTTTTGATAACATATCGGCCACCACCTTTGCCCCGATTGAGACCCGGGGCCTGTCTTTCCGGTCTTGCCGGGCAAAACCGAAATAGGGCATCACCGCAATGACTTTATAGGCAGATGCTCTTTTGGCAGCATCAATCATAAACAGTAACTCCAAAAGATTATCTGCAGGCGGGAAGGTGGATTGCACAATAAAGGTAAATGAACCCCTGATTGTCTCCTCATAACATGGTTCAAATTCTCCGTCTGAGAAACGGGGACATGAAGCCTTGCCTAATCCGATTCCAGCGTTTTCCGCTATTTTCTCGGCCAGATATTTTGACTCTGTACCGGTGAAGATCTTCATACAACCATTTGACATAGCTAGCGATTTACTTTTTTTAATTTATAATGCTCAACTTATCTTTGAGCAAAAGTATATATATTGATCCAAAATCTACTGATTTTGAATCTTTTTTTGAACTTCACGACTTCTAACGGGTTTCGAAACCTTAGAGGTCAGATCAATCCGATTTAAATCTCCGGATTCACAATGTGATCGATAAAACCCAGCAGTTCGTCTCTGCCTTGTTTCGTACCGGAAGAGGTAATGAACAGTGGAGGTAACTCTTCCCATGATTCAAGCATCTCATTTTTGTAGTCGGCAATATTTTTATCCAATTGCCTTCTTGAAAGCTTATCTGCCTTGGTAAAGACCATTGCAAATGGAATTTCATGATGACCCAAATAGTTCATAAACTCCAAATCGTTAGCCTGTGGTTTGTGACGCGAATCAATTAAGGCAAATACGCAATAGAGATTATCTCTGATTGCCAGATATTTACGGATAAAGGAGAGCCATTGTTCGCGGGAAGATCGGCCAACCTTCGCATAACCGTACCCGGGCAGGTCAACCAAAAACCATTGATCGTTAATATTAAAGTGGTTAATCAGTCTTGTTTTTCCGGGAGCCGTTGAAACCTTTGCCAGGTCTCCGAATCCGGTAAGCATGTTAATCAGGGATGATTTGCCTACATTCGATCTTCCGACAAAGGCAAACTCCGGTTGACCGGTGATGGGACATCGTTCCGGATCAGTGTTGCTGATTACAAACTCGGCTTTTTTTATGATCATCAATATTTATTTTGAATCTATTTGGCTGAGGAGTAAACATCAGCTGAATCTTAACAAGACTTCAATTCTGCAACTATCCAAGATATACTTCCAACAGTTTGGCGCTGTCCCCGTTTTGAACAGAAAGGGTGAAATTACTGATCTGAGCTGGTACCAGGATGGAATCCCCTTTAGTGATTTCAACACTTTGATCCTCCCAGTTAATGGCGCAATTCCCATCCAGACAGGTATATATCACGAAAGTGTCAAGTTCCGTAAAATCGCGTTCGACATTAGTTGTCAATGGTAAAAGGTTTGTTGTAAAATAGGGACATTCAACCAATTTCACCGACTGGTTAGTGACTGATTGGTATTGGGTTCGGTAACTGGATTCATGGCGGTATTCAATAGCGTCGACAGCGAGGTCGGTATGGAGTTCACGCTCATTACCCTGACTGTCCAACCGTTTGAAATCGTATATCCGGTAGGTTACATCCGAAGTTTGTTGTATCTCGGCAACGACAATCCCTTTGCCGATGGCATGGACACGGCCGGCCGGCATAAAGAAAACATCACCCTCTTTGACCTCCTCATAATTGAGAATCTCTTCGAGCTGACCGTTCTTAAAGTACTCCAGATATTCCGCTTTATTGATCTTTCGGTTAAATCCTGCGATCAGTTTGGCTCCCGGATCAGCCTGCACCACATACCACATCTCCGTTTTGCCATATGAATCGTGCCTTTCCATGGCCATTTCATCATTCGGATGCACCTGTATGGATAGGTCGTCGTTGGCATCGATAAATTTAATCAGCAGCGGAAATTCTTCTCCGAATTTTTCATAGACTTTTTCTCCCACCAGATCACCCATGTACACTTCAATCAGTTCCTCAAGATTATTTCCCTTGAGAAAGCCATTCGAAACAACGGAAATATCATTCAGGACACCGGAAATCTCCCACGATTCGCCACAATTTGGCAATTCGGGAAATTGCTTGTTCAGCAGTTCATGTAATTTATGGCCACCCCAGATTTTATCCTTACAAATCGGGGTAAATTTCAGCGGATATAGATTATTCATTTGCGATTTCTTTGATTTAAAATTGGAAGTCCACAGCAGCTTTATCAAGTGTATTTGCCTTGATTAATTCAATCACCTTAAGATGTTCCGGATGAATCCTGTATACCTCCAGTTCATCAAGCGAATCAAAATGTGTAATTAATGCGATATCATAGGAAGTCGCATTTAGCTCGTAATTCTCGCCAACCTGCATATACTTAATTTCTGAGATCTTGTCTTTTAAGTCAAGCAGGGCCTTTTTTATTTTGTTCCTTAACACGGCCTTTAGATCTTCATTCTCAAACTCCTTTAATTTAAAAAGGACAATATGATTAATCATAAACCAAAATTTTAATTCGGGTACAAAACTAACACTTTATCCCCAAAGTTAGTTTAAAAAAGGGGATGGATGACCAAAGAAGGGACAGATTGACGAAAAATTTCACTAACTTTGAATATGATTTTAACTTTAAGGGATTGTGCCATTAAAAATAGGCCCGGAACTTTTGGTTATATGCTGACCTTTTGATCAGTAATCTCTTAACTTGTTAATTATATGCTAATTATTGGAATAGCCGGAGGAACCGGATCAGGAAAGACAACTGTGGTTAATGCGATAATCAGCCGGTTAAACCTGGGGGATGTTGCCGTTATTTCGCAGGATGCTTACTATCGGGATAATAGTCATTTATCGCTTGAAGAGAGACAGGAAATTAATTTTGACCATCCTGACAGCATTGAATTTGAGTTACTTATTGAGAACGTTAGGCGACTGAAAAACGGGGAGCAGGTTCACCAGCCTCTTTATTCCTACCTAACCTGCACCCGGTCTGCGGAAACAGTTGTTATAAAACCACAAAATGTGATCATTATCGAGGGGATCCTGTGCCTCCAGCCTGAGGAATTGCGGAAAATGATGGACATCAGTATATTCGTTGACTGCGAAGCAGACGTCAGGTTATCTCGGGTGATCAGGCGGGATATCATTGAACGGGGCAGGGATATCGTCAAAGTACTTAAGCGTTATGAAGAGACGGTAAGACCGAGTCATCTGCAGTTTATCGAACCGACCAAACGATTTGCCGATATAATTGTACCTGAAGGCGGCAAAAACAAAGTAGCCATTGATATCATCACGCAATACATTAAAAAACACCTGCACGACACGACCCATGCAATTTAAACAGACATGCTAGTTAAACTTTTGCCGGAACATGTTTTATTTATTGATATTGAGACTGTTCCGCAGTATCAGTATCTGATGGATGCCCCCGATAATATCCAAAAGTTATGGACTAAGAAGGCCGGGCAAATTGGGAAAGAGGGGGAAACAGCCGAAAGTCTCTATAACCGGGCGGGAATCTATGCCGAATTTGGGAAGATCGTATGTATTTCTGCAGGAAAGATTTTTCGGAAAGGGAAGGAGCGAGCCTACCGCGTGAAGTCCTATGCCGGTGACAATGAGAAGACCATTTTGGAGGAGTTTTCGTTGATGCTCAACGCATTTATGACTAACCCAATGCACAAATTATGTGCCCACAACGGTCAGGAGTTCGATTTCCCGTATATTGCCCGCAGGATGCTGATCAATGGTCTTCCGCTTCCCGTTGTTTTTGACATCGCCGGGGCTAAGCCATGGGATCTCAAAGAGGTGATGCTTGATACACTTCAATTATGGAAATTTGGTGATTATAAACACTATACCTCTCTTGAACTGTTATGCGCAATATTTAATATCCCGACACCCAAGGACGATATTGATGGAAGCCAGGTGGGCAATGTTTACTACAATGAATTTGATATTCACCGAATTGCACGTTATTGCGAAAAAGACACCTTTGCAATCGCCCAGTTACTGCTCAGGTTCAAGGGTGAGCCATTAATCAGCCAGGAGAACTTCGAAATAGCCTGAAACAAAACACCGGCTGTTCTTTCTCCGTGGAACGAACAAACGGTGTTTTGTTTCATTGGTTTTTATATTTTTGCAGCGGAAAAATATAAAATAAATCAGATGCCAACAGTAGTAAGCGGAATTCGTTCAACAGGAAACCTGCACCTGGGAAATTATTTTGGAGCGGTCAAGAATTTCATTGAAATGCAGAATGAACACCAGACTTTTTTCTTCATTGCAGATTTTCATTCACTGACGACCCATCCTATTCCGGCAGATCTTCATACCAATGTAAAACAAGTCCTGGCAGAATACCTGGCCTGCGGTATCGATCCTGAAAAAGCAACCATTTTTATTCAAAGTGATATTCCTGAAATTCCTGAGCTTTACCTGCTGCTAAATATGAATTCCTATTTGGGGGAGTTGGAAAGAACCACATCATTCAAGGATAAAGCGCGCCAGCAACCCGAGAATGTAAATGCCGGCTTGCTGACTTACCCTGTGCTTATGGCTGCCGATATTATTATCCACAAAGCCAACCTGGTTCCGGTTGGAAAAGACCAGGAGCAAAACCTGGAGATGGCCCGCACGTTTGCCCGCAGATTTAACCGAATATACAATGTTGAGACATTTCCGATTCCCCGTGCCTACACTTTCGAAGGGAAGGACATGGTAAAAATTCCCGGACTTGACGGGTCGGGAAAGATGGGTAAATCGGAAGGGAATGCCATAGCACTGGCGGAATCTCCTGCCAGTATCCGGAAAAAAGTGATGCGGGCGATAACCGATGAAGGTCCGACTGAAATGCACCAGAAGAAACCTGAAGTCATTCAGAATCTGTTCACTTTGATGGAGGTGGTTTCAGCCCCGGATGTGGTGAATCATTTTGATACTGCCTACAGCAATTGCTCGATCCGTTATGGCGATCTGAAGAAGCAGCTGGCCGAGGATATCATTAACTTTACCAATCCGATCCGAATCCGCATTGAAGAGATCTCCAGGGACAACGAATACCTCTCGAAGGTTGCCAAAAACGGGGCAGAGAAAGCACGTGCTTCAGCCTCTCAAACGCTTGAGGAGGTCCGGAGAATCATCGGGTTCAGGAAATTCTACTAGTGGATTCACTTTATTGATATTAAGATTGAAAGGCTATATCCCAAGCGGTTCAATAAAATTACCATGGATTTTTCACCTTGCACTAGACAGTTGATCCTGCCGCCTTCAGTATCCTTTATGTGCGGTGTCCGGTTACAGAACCAAATTTCCTTAATCCACTCAAAATCTGAATAGCCAGATAAATCTACCCTGCATTTTGGCCCGGGTAAATTTCTTAATGGTGTCAATTTATCTTACTTTCGTAAGCAAATGCGAACAAACCAAATATGCCGCTGATTATAATCATTGCCGGAATAGTCCTGCTTTTTGTTCTGATTAGCCTGTTTAAAATCAGTGCCTTCATCTCCCTGTTAATCACTTCGTTTGTCGTTGGCATACTCAACCGGATGGAACCCGGAATAATCCTTCATTCGATCAGTTCCGGACTTGGAGAAACGATGGGGAGCCTGGCACTTATCATTGTTTTCGGGGCAATGTTGGGGAAGCTTCTCGAAGAGAGTGGCGCTGCCTATCAGATTACCAACCGACTGGTTGACCTGTTTGGATTACGAAAGATCCAATTTGCGATTATGATTACGGGGTTTTTGGTAGGACTACCCATGATTTACAATGCGGGATTTTTGGTTCTGATTCCGTTGATTTATGCCCTTTTCGCATCCACCCGATTGCCACTGATCTATCTTGGAATACCGATGTGCGCGGCACTTTCAGTGACTCATGGATTCCTTCCCCCGCATCCTGCACCAACCTCAGTCGCATTTCTGTTTCATGCCGATCTGAATAAAACCTTGCTTTACGGCATGATTGTGACTATACCAACCATACTGATTACTGGTCCATGGTTGTCAAGGTTTTACACCAAATGGAAGCTTACTCCGCCTCAGGGGCTGTTTGTGCCCCGAGAATTTTCCAGAGAGGAACTCCCTTCGCTTTCTGCAAGCCTAATCACGGCCTTAAGCCCCATAGTTCTGATGCTTTCGGGTGCGATTATCCAAATGGCTGTTCCTGCTTCTTATAGTGAGAACAAGTTTTTAAAGTTTATCAGTGACCCCACGATTGCCCTTTTTTCAGCCGTTGTCATTGGTATATATCTGTTTGGAATCCGCAGAAAGCGGCAGATGTCGGAGGTTATGAAGAGTTTGTCCGATTCCACGGCAAGTATTGCGATGATTTTACTGATCATCGGTTCGGGGGGCGCTTTTAAACAAGTGCTTATCGATTCCGGAACAGCCGATTACATTAAGCTGATAGCCGGAGGATTCCACATGTCCCCGATTTTCCTTACCTGGAGTGTAGCTGCATTGATCCGCTTTTCAATTGGTTCCGCAACGGTCTCCTGTATCACTGCTGCCGGATTGACAATGCCTCTGATGGCCGGAACTGGGGTCTCTCCTGAATTGATGGTGATTGCCACCGGCGCCGGCAGCCTGATGTTCTCCCATTTTAACGATATCGGATTCTGGATGTTTAAAGAGTATTTTAATGCCTCGGTGAAACAAACCTTTATGATCTGGACCGTCATGGAAACCCTGATTGGTATTTTGGGATTGCTGGGAGCATTAATATTGAGTCATTTAATTTGAATGGCGGTCAATTACATTTAGTGATAGTCTCACCGGGTAAATAGTGATATCCTTACTTTGAGTGAGACTATCGCTATTATTATTTATCTTTCCATCGCTATACTTTTTAATCTGGCAGGCATCTTCTCGATGGCATACCGAAGTGCAGTTCTGGGCATCAGCGCTTTGTTTGCAACGACGTAGTCAAAAATCTCCTTTTGATGTTTGTTCCCGGCGACTTTTAACATCCATCCGTATCCTTTTTGAACCATATCATCCGGATCCAAAAGTAAAAGATCGGCAATTTCAAGGATATCCTTCAGAAATTTCCCCTCCCGTCCTGGGATTATCAGCGATACCGCAGAAGCACGGCGCATCCATCGATTTTGGGAATGGGTCCACCTTTTCAATTCAGTAAGATACCTTGGATAGATCTCAATAAATTTGCCGACGGTATGGTTGCAAAAGGTGTCACAGGAGGCCCAATTATTCACCGAACCATCTATCCATTTTTCAAATATCACAAAATCAGATGGTTCAAAAGTTTTATGCAAATTATAGGACCAGTTGCAGGCGATAATAGACTCCTCGATATAACCAGATTTCCATAATTCATCACACAATCCGAAGATTTCAGCTTTTGGCAGTCCCCTGATGGTTTTAAAATGTTCTTTCCCAATGGATCCAACGGTTGAACTCTTGATTCCATAGCATTTGACTCCCTCCCTGAAAAAGTGCTGGGTGCTTTTTTGAAGCTGTTCGTTGCTGTTTTCTGA
>Ga0364866_10492_pt1 | contig 23755 bp, 18 predicted proteins | sample ExccelAu500001D3_3_FD_206913 | JGI IMG/M metagenome (GOLD analysis project Ga0364866, IMG submission 206913) | Enriched cells from Trout Bog Lake Hypolimnion, Wisconsin, USA - BchlTB.Aug13.5000.01.D3 | ecosystem: Environmental > Aquatic > Freshwater > Lake > Hypolimnion/Profundal zone | place... | reverse complement strand
GCTCAACTGGACACCGAAATATCCTCCTTTTCGACCAAACGTCAAGGATTCGAAGATAATTTAGCCCTGCATACCCAAAATCTCGACCGCGATCTGACGGACATTAACCGTTTTGAGTCAGAAAATCAGGAATTAGAAGCTAAAAAAATTAAAATCAGCGAAGATATTATTCTCCTGCAAAAGGCGATCGAAGAGTTGCAGGGCAAAAAAGAAACTTTAGGGGTAGTTTTAAATGAAGAGTCAGCCAAAAAAGAGGAAATGTCCCGTCGCTTGAATTCTTTGCGTAACGGGATCCGCGGCATCGAGGAAGAAATCATCCGGATCAAAACGGATATTCATAATCAGCAGATGCGCCAGCAGGAAGTGCAATTCAATCAGCGTGCCCTTAAAGAGCGCTTATTGCAAGCCTATAAAATCGATTGGGACCAAATTCAAAACGAACCAGTGTTGCCAAGTGAAATAGTTCCAAGCACACAAGAGGGGTTGCCAACCGGGGGACATGATTCGGAAGCTTCGGCGATAGCCGAAGATCGAAGCGTGTCCCCAAGCACAAATGCTGAACCTCCAATGTCATCCCCGAATGCTTTAGTCGGGGATCCAAATACAACAAATAGATTCCCGACAGAAACATTCGGGAATGACAAGCTGCTTGAACCATCTCCCCCACTCAACATCGAAGAACTAACATTAGAAATCGAAAAACTCAAAAAACGCTGCGAATCCTACGGGGCGGTCAATCTGGTGGCCATTGAAGAATTTGAAGAACTCAAAGGGCGGCATGAATTTTTAACCAAGCAGCAAAGTGATTTATTAACAGCCCGCGAGCAGCTTTTGTCAACCATCCAGAAAATCAACCGCACCACCCGTCAGATGTTTACAGATACCTTTGTTAAGGTCAATGAAGAATTTAAGGTTTATTTCCGTATGCTGTTTGGGGGCGGTGAAGCCCAATTGGTTTTGCTTGACCCGGAAAATGCCCTGGAATGCGGCATTGATATCGTGGCCAGGCCTCCGGGCAAGAAATTACAGAATATCAGTCTTATGTCCGGTGGTGAAAAAACACTGACTGCCATTGCCCTGATTTTTGGGGTATTTAAAGTCAATCCCAGTCCTTTCTGCGTTTTAGACGAGATTGATGCTGCCCTGGATGAGTCCAATGTAGGCCGTTTCGCGGGAATGCTCAAGGAATTTGCCAAAATTGCCCAGTTTATCGTTATTACCCACAATAAAAATACCATGAACGCGGCTGATATCATGTACGGGGTCACCATGCAGGAGCGGGGTGTATCACGCATTGTGTCCGTCAAATTTAATGATTATAAAGCCCAGGCAGCCCGAACACCTGTGCCGGTTGAGCCTTCAATGGCTTCCCCAGCCGCTGTTTAAAAATTTAGATTTTTATCGATATTTTTAATATTAAATAAATAACTGCACTTTTTTATTCCACATATAAATCCCATGATTTCAATTAGTTACGTTATATGTAAAGAGCAAGCGCTTGCTTGACAGCCTCCTGGCCACATGTTATACTTCCCGTTACGCCGTAAATTAAAATTATGTTAACTCATTTGATTAAAAGCATTAATTGGATTGATGCAGCTCTGATTGTATTGTTTATACGGATGATTTTTATCGGGATAAAGAACGGCTTTATTTCCGAGTTCTTTAAGTCTTTAGGGGTTGTAATAGCGGTCTTTGTCAGCCTTCATTATTATAGTTTCTTAGCCGCGTTGGCAGCTAAGAAAACCCATTTTTCCTGGGATTATTGGGATTTTTTGATATTCGCTGGTCTTTGGTTCGCGGTATCGTTCGTTTTCAAATTTTTACGGGATGGCCTTTTAATCCTTTTTAAGGTAGAAACCAATCATCAGGGGTTTGACAAGTACGCGGCAGGTGTTGTGGCGGTGGCACGCGGGATTTTAGTTTGCAGTTTGACGATTTTTTTGATTTTGTTGACACACAATGGCCCTTTGACACGAATGGCCGTGCATTCTTATAGTTATAAAATAGCCGGACGGGCGGCAGTGAGCACGTATAGTTTTTTGTATATTAATCTGGTCGATAAATTATTTGTAGGCCAGCATTACAATGCCGCTGCTCCCCAAGTTTTGCATCCGGTTGGTAAGTAATTTGGTAAGCAATATGGGATTGATTCCTAATGAAATTATCAACCAGGTCATTGAACGCAGCGATATTGTTGAAATTATCGGCAATTATACGGCCTTAAAAAAAGCGGGCCGTAATTTTAAAGCTCTTTGTCCGTTTCATAATGAAAAAACACCGTCGTTTGTAGTCAATCCGGACAAACAGATCTTTCATTGTTTCGGATGCGGTGTCGGCGGTAACGCGCTTGGCTTTCTCATGCGCCAGGAACACTTGGAATTTCCTGAGGCCGTGCGGTTCTTGGCCAATAAGTTGGGTATCGTGGTCCCTGAGGACCAATCAACCGTGCCAAGCCCGTCGCGTCAGCTGCGTGAAGAGATCCTGAAGGTCAATGCCCTGGCAGCAGCGTTTTTTCATGATATACTCTTAACAAGCCACGAACCTGATGTTAAAGGTGCCCGGGATTATCTTAAAGGCCGCGGTGTTAATTTAGAAACGGTCAAGAAATTTCAATTGGGTTTTGCACCCAATGAGTGGGACGCTCTTTTAAAATATTTGAAATCCAAAGGAATCAGTGAAGAGCTGATCCATTCGGCAGGATTGATCATTGCCCGCGAGGAAAAACGCGGATTTTACGATCGTTTTCGCAATCGCATTGTGTTTCCGATCCTTGATATACAAAGCCGTTTTGTGGCTTTTGGCGCACGTACCATGCAGGATTCCGAGGGGGCCAAGTATATCAACTCTCCGGAGACTGCGGTGTACACCAAAGGCCAGCATATGTTCGGTTTGCAGTTGACGAAGAACGCGGTCGGCAAATTGGATCGGATCATCGTGGTTGAGGGCTACATGGACATGATCATGCCCTACATCCACGGGGTGGAAAATATAGCAGCATCTTTGGGCACGGCGTTGACACCTGAGCAAATCCGATTGATCCGCCGCTATACACCCAATGTGGTCATGCTCTTTGATACAGATACTGCCGGACAATCAGCGATCGTACGCAGTCTGGATTTATTGATTGACGAAGGTATGAACGTGCGCGTGGCGACATTGGCCCAGGATGCGGACCCGGATTCATTCATCCGTCAACAAGGGGTTGAAGCATTCCATGCACGCATTGATAGTGCGCAGTCGATTTTAGATTTTAAATTTAACTGGCTTGGCAGCCAATATGATCCTGTGACGGTTGAGGGTAAATCAAAGATAGCCCAGGAATTGCTTGGCACCATTGCACGGTTTAAGAGTGAAGTGTCTAAATATGAATTGACGAAAGCCTTGGCCCAAAAGTTGAATATCCCGGAAGGGGTATTGCTTAAACAAGCCGGTCAGGTAAAAAGTCAACAAGCATCATTCAAAGCGCCTGAACCCGAAGTAGAAATAAAAGTATCTGCTTCAGCGTCAGCTGGTCAGGAATTACTGCTGGCCTTATTTTTAAAAGACCCTGCATGGGTCCGTTCAGGACGAGAGAATATAGGTCCCGAAGATTTTCCTGACGGTCTGGTGCGCCAGGTCGTGGATGTGATTTGGTCATTGGCTGATGAGAAAAACGATTGGTCAACCAATGACCTTCTGGTGCGTTTAAATGATGAAGCTGCCCAGAGTTTAGTCACTAAGTTTATCAGTGTTGATGATGGGAAGTTAGGTGACCCAGCCCTGGTTTTTCAGGACTGCATCGGAAAAATTAGAAAAGAAAAACAAAAGAAGGCCCGGGGCCATTTGATGGAAGCTATCCGACAGGCCGAAGCTTTGAAGGATACAGAGAAATTAGACCAGCTTCGCGAACAGTTTAATCAGTTGCTTAAATAGAGGTATTTATGAAAGAACCAGTTAAAGAAAAAGAGCCAAAAGATCCCAAAGATTTACAAGGCGATTTAGACAAGTTGGTGACGCTCGGCAAAAAGAAAGGCTTTTTGACCTATGAGGACGTCAACGAAACTTTGTCTGATGCTATTGATTCCTCCGAGGACATCGATCAGGTCTTTGATGTGCTCGACGGACAGGACATCAAGGTCGTTGATTCCGGTGAAGAGACGCCTGTGATTGCTGAAGAAGCTGCCGAAGAAAGCCGCGAGCAGCAAGTGCGCCGCTTGCGTGAGGAGAACAAGGAAGATGATGTTTATTCTGACAAGTTCATTCCTCTCGATGATCCGGTAAAGATGTATTTAAAGCAGATGGGTTCCATCCCTCTGTTGACCCGTGAGGAAGAGATCGCTTTGGCCAAACGTATCGAAGAGGCTGAGCTGCGCTTCGCAGAGTCTTTGTTTAAAACTTATTATGCGCGTAAAGAAGCCCTGGCCATCATCAATCAGGTTTTGAATGATGAGATCAATGCGGAAGATGTGATCAAAGATGAATTGGAACGCCGCGGACGCTTAATGAAGGACTTGGCCAAGATCCTCGAGCATGTGCGTCACACGAGGGTGGGTTCGGATATTTCCGCTAAATCCATCGCAGAGTTCAAATTGACCTCCACTATCAATGAGGAAATTGTCATCAAGATTTCCGATTTGATTACCAACATTGAGCGCGTGGAAAAACATTTGAAGGTCAAGAAATTGCCGGCCAATGCGGCTGAGTTCAAGAGACAATTGATAGCCTTGGAAAAAGAATTAGGCGAGCCGGTAGAAAAAGTCAAAGAGCAATTGCGCGAGATCAAAACCCGGCAATCGCGTTTTAACAAGGCCAAGAAGTTATTAGTTGAGGCCAACTTGCGCCTGGTTGTTTCTATCGCTAAAAAGTATATCAATCGTGGTTTGTCCTTTTTGGACCTGATCCAGGAAGGTAATATGGGTCTGATCCGTGCCGTCGAGAAATTCGAATACAAGCGCGGTTATAAGTTTTCTACCTATGCAACCTGGTGGATCAGGCAAGCCATCACGCGTTCCATTGCTGACCAGGCGCGTACCATCCGTATCCCGGTGCACATGACCGAGACCATCAATAAGATCATCCGTGTCTCGCGCGTATTCGTGCAGGAATATGGCCGTGAGCCGTCTGCCCAGGAAATCGCCAAGGAAATGCGCTTGCCAGTGACCAAGGTCAAAGAAATTTTAAAGATTTCCCAAGTACCGATCTCTTTGCAGACACCTATCGGGGACGAGGGGGACACGCATTTCGGGGATTTCATTGAGGATAAAAAAGCTGTTTCTCCGGCGAATGCGACCTTGCATTCCATGCTCAAGGAAGAGATCACCTCCGTGCTTTCGACCCTGGATGACCGCGAACGCAAGATTTTGGAATTGCGCTTCGGGATCATGGACGGCACCAGCCGTACGCTGGAAGAGGTGGGGGCGGAGTTTAACGTCACCCGCGAGCGTGTGCGCCAAATTGAATCCAAGGCCCTGCGAAAACTGCGCCATCCAACACGTTCCCGCCGTATCAAGTCCTTCTTGGACATGGCGGCCAAGGAAGCAGAAGCAACCATATAAAGCATGTCTAAAACAGATCCACGCATCGCACTTGTTATCACTGACCAAGAAACCAACGCCCAAATCAAAAATTTGGGCGTTGGTTTACTTGAACTGCGTGCGGATCTCTTCAAAAAATTAGACCTTGACCTTATCATTGATCAAATCAAGCATCGCAAGCTTTTAAAAATCCCCTTATTATTGACCCTGCGTAATCAGAAAAAAGAGGGTGCCGTAAGAATTTTTTCCGATGATAAAAAGTGGCAGATCATCACAGCTGCTTTGCCCCTGGTGGATATGATTGATGTAGAGCTAAGTTCACCCTTGTTAAAACAAGTGACGGTTTTGGCCCGTAAATTGCATAAAAGAGTCATTGTTTCCAGCCATTATTTGCAGGGCACACCTCGTGATTTGGAATCTATTTTCAAAAGGTCGCTAAGCATCAGGGCAGATATTGTTAAAATCGCGGCCAAAGCCAATTCTATGGACGATGTGATGAGAATGATGAGTTTTACCCATCGCCATCGCAAGGATAACCTGATCACCATGTCCTTAGGGCCTTTGGGTGCCATTTCCCGTTTGGTCCTGCCGGCTGCAGGGAGTCAGTACACCTACACCTTCCTTAATAAGCCCACCGCATCTGGCCAAGTGGATGTGATGACCTTGAAGTCCCACTTGAAGTTTTATTATCCTGTCTTGAAATGAATAAAATCATCGATGCAAAATATTCTCAAGAAGAAATACAAGGATGCATCAACCTGCTTGAAGATTTAGTCAAAAACAGTGTTGAGCTGGCCCACTTGTCTAAAGAGCAAAGGATCGCCATCCTCAAGGCCGCAGGAGAAATTTCCCGTCCTGACCGGGACGAAATTCGAAAACGGAAAAAAGACAGGATCAGACTCAAAAAACAACGGATCGATGATCATGAACGAAAGATAAGAAGAGCAACGGGGATCCGTTCTGCGCGTGAAGCAGCCGTATTTACAGCGCCAAAAGCGGTTTTACATGTGGACCGTCAGAGTGCTTTTTTAGAGCAAGAATTAATAATCCCACGCGCATGTTATATCTGTAAAGTCGAATTTACCAAGGTGCATTTTTTTTATGACACCATGTGCCCGAAGTGCGCTGAGTTTAATTATGCCAAACGTTTTCAGACAGCATCTTTAGAAGGCCAAGTTTCCCTGATTACCGGAGCGCGTTTAAAGATCGGTTACCAGGCATCTCTCATGATGTTACGGGCTGGCGCCCATGTTATTGCCACCACACGTTTTCCCGTTGATGCAGCCCTTCGTTATAGCCGAGAGGCTGATTTTCAAAAGTGGGGGCATAAGCTGGATATTTATGGATTAGACCTGCGGCATACGCCCAGTGTAGAGCTTTTCTGTAACTATGTTGAACAAAAATATCCCAGATTAGATTTGTTGGTCAATAACGCAGCACAAACCGTCCGTCGTCCACCGGGGTTTTATGCCCATCTTTTGAAGAATGAATCGCTTATATTTAGAGAATTACCGGCGAGCGTCCAGCCTTTACTTCAAAATTTTGAAGCATGTAAATCTAAACTAGTAATGTCATTCCCGCGAAAGCGGGAATCCAGAAAAATGGATCCCCGATTAAAACATTCGGGGATGACAGAAGTTGAAGTGGCCTGGGATGGAACAACACCCGGCATTGGCTTAAGTTCTTCTGCTAAACTTTCACAGATCCCTTACACGCATGACCATGCCTTACAAGTTACAAAGGCATTTCCGCAAGGAAAGTTAGATGCAGATTTACAGCAAGTGGATATGAGGGAGATGAATAGCTGGCGCTTAGGGCTGGGAGATATTCCCACTGCCGAGATGATTGAACTGCAATTAGTCAATGCCATTGCCCCGTTTGTATTGTGTAATAAGCTTTCAACAATGATGAAGCGAGAAAATACAGGACAAAAGCATATTGTGAACGTCTCTGCCATGGAAGGGAAATTCCATCGCTATACCAAAACAGATAAACATCCGCATACCAATATGGCCAAGGCTGCCTTGAATATGCTGACGCATACCTCCGCCCGGGATTTGGTCCAATACGGTATTTATATGAATGCCGTGGACACGGGCTGGGTCACCGACGAGGATCCTATTGCCTTGTCCATGCGCAAACAAGAAAATCATGATTTTCAGCCGCCCTTGGACATTGTGGATGGGGCAGCCCGGGTTTGCGACCCGTTTTTTCACGGCATTATCACCGGAACCCACTGGTGCGGTAAATTTCTTAAGGATTACTTCCCAGTTGACTGGTAATTAAAAAAGAAGGAAACATTTTGAATACATCCAAACAGTTTAAAAATTTAGAATTAAGTCAGGAAATCCTTTCCAATCTGGACTCATTAGGATATTTGGAGATGACGCCGATCCAGGAAAAGGGGCTGCCTTTTGTTTTAAGCAACCGGGATTTTATCGGGCAGGCCAATACAGGCAGCGGGAAGACAGCAGTTTTTGCTTTGGGGATTTTGTCAAAATTGGATATGAGTCATCAACAGCCTCAGGCCTTGGTACTTTGTCCTACCCGTGAATTAGCGGAGCAGGTCTGTGTTGAGATCCGCCGTTTGGCAAGATTTACAAATAATATCAAGGTTTTGACCCTTGCCGGGGGTACCGAAGAGAGGCACAAAATCAAATCTTTAAAGCAGGGAGCACATATCATCGTCGGAACACCAGGCCGCATTAAAAAATTGGTTGATAAAGGAGACTTGAAGCTGTCCTCTTTAAAGGTGCTGGTATTAGATGAGGCAGACCGCTTGCTTGAAATGGGATTTATCGATGACATCAATCACATTGCGTCAATGACCCCGATTGATCGGCAAACCCTGCTTTTTTCCGCCACTTTTCCTCATGGCATCAAAACATTAAGTGCCAGCCTTCAAGAAGATGCTGCCCAGGTGACCATTGATTCACAGCATCAGCAAAACACGATCAAGCAGTTGTTTCTTAAAGTCGAAGATGAGAATGGTAAGTTTGACGCGCTGGTGTTGATGTTAGGGCATTTTCAGCCTAAGTCAGCGCTTATTTTTTGTAACAGCAGAGAAACTTGCAGCAAGGTCGCGAATTTATTAAAAAGGTTAAAAATTGATGCTTTGCAAATCCATTCGGAACTCGAGCAGCAGGACAGGACGCTGGTATTGACTAAATTTGCCAATAAGAGTTGTTGTGTGCTGGTGGCCACTGATCTGGCGTCCAGAGGTTTGGATATTAAAGATGTAGAGGTGGTGATTAATTATGATCTTCCTTCAGACCATGAACTTTATATCCATCGCATTGGCCGCACCGGAAGGGCAGGGCAAGAAGGTTTGGCCCTGAGTTTGTATACTCACAAAGAACGCAGCATGCTTGTAAGTATCGAGGAGTATTTAAAAACCCCCTGCCAGACCATTGAGTTTAACGAATTAAAGAAAAACAAACTGACGAGTTTTAAACCAACCATGACGACCATTTACATCAGCGGCGGCAGAAAAGATAATATCCGTCCGGGAGATATTTTAGGCGCTTTGACCGGTGAGATTGGCCTTCAGGGCAAAAATGTAGGGAATATCCGTATTTTAGAGGTCAATAGTTATGTCGCCATAGAGAACCTTCACGTTGACCGTGCATTGAAGGGTTTGCAGGCCGGGAAAATCAAAGGAAAAAGGTTTCGCTATGGGAAAGCTTGATTAAGAGTAGCTTTTAATCGTTTTCTCTTTGAACATCAAGGGAGACGATGTCCTCTCCCCGTATTGTCAAGCGCACGACAATGGGAGCGCAGCAGACTTCGCAATCCACCACAAATTCCTGATGAGGACCGCCGCTGACATCCACTAAAAGCTCATTAGTCTCTCCGCAGTAGGGGCATAGAAAATTTTCGTTTTGTTCCAAAGACATGGCTTTATAATAACACTTTTGGCTGTATTGAAAAATGGCAGAATTGATTTTTATCAGATATACTTAAAGAATGATGAAATTATGGGTCAATATTTTTAGGGGCATTATTTTAATCATAGGCATTGCTGTCCTGTCCTTTGACGCGCTCTTTTACAGTCTTTTTGAGCAGCAAAAAAAGGAAACGGACACTGTTAATAAACAGCAGCAGATAGAAGAACAGGTCAGTAGTAATAAATTTAAATACCAGCAGCAGCAAATTTATTATTTAAGTAAAGATCTACGTGATACCCAGCAGGCAGTCAAAGACCAGAAAGATGTTTTGGCAGAGCAGAAAAATGCTATCGCGGCACAAAAAGATGCTTTGCTGCAAGAAATTGTAAAAAGGCAGGAAATGGAAAATGAGAGTCAAGGTATTCAAACTTCCCTAATAGATATTAAGGCAGAAGCAGATGCCATCAAACAGGACATGAAAGGATGGCAGAAGGATTATGTGTCTGTTTTGGCAGATCTTGAGAAAAAGATGGATGATTCCCAGGATGAAATGAAAAGTGTTAAGGAAAGTATAAATTCTTTGAAAGCTGACATTGAGAAAATTTCTTCAAAAGAAATGGAGAGTACTGCTCCGTCGGAATCTCAATTGCAAATAAAGGAATAAAATGAAGATCAACATAAAAGATTTTCAAGTTATGGAAGCTCAGAATGTTGAACTTAAAAAATGTCCAACCTTGATCAAGCCATTTTATAAGTCTCAGGACCAATATAAAGAAATTTTAGGCCAGCACATTGAAGAATTAAGTGATTTGCAAAACATCCTTTACGCGGATAACCGTTATGCCCTATTATTGATTTTTCAGGCCATGGATGCCGCTGGAAAGGATGGGGCCATCAAGCATGTGATGTCCGGCGTCAACCCCCAAGGTTGCCAGGTTTTTAGTTTCAAACATCCCAGCCCCCAAGAGCTCGACCATGATTTTTTATGGCGGACCACCCGCGATCTGCCCCAACGGGGAATGATCGGTATATTTAACCGCTCTTATTATGAAGAAGTCTTGATTGTCCGCGTGCATCCTCAGATACTTCAGGGAGAACTGATACCGGATGATCTTTTAAGTTCAAAGACCATTTGGGAAGAGCGCTATCGTTCCATCAGGGACTTGGAAAAACATCTTTATTATAATGGTACCCGTGTTATCAAGTTCTTCCTGCATCTTTCCAAAGAAGAACAACGCCAGCGATTTCTTCAACGCCTGGACGATCCGTCAAAGAATTGGAAAATCAGCCCTGCCGATATACAAGAGAGGAAGTTCTGGAAAGATTATGTGAAGGCCTATGAAGCTTGCTTGAGTGCTACCAGCACAGTCAAAGCCCCCTGGTATATTGTTCCTGCCGATGATAAAGAAAACGCGCATTTGATCATCTCCAAGACCATCGTGGATACGCTGAAAAGTTTGAAATTATCCTACCCCAAATTTGATGCCCAGCGCCAAAAAGAATTGAAAGCAATGCGTAAAGGACTTTTGCGTAAGGCTTGAAGGTGAAGGCCTAATTTATCCGATGACAGGTATTATTTTTGTGTTATAATTCTAACTCTTGTCTTTAAGTTGTTTAAAAGGGGGGATTCATGGGTCAGTTGTCGCGTCCAGGGAAAGATGTAACACTCTCAAAAGAAGAGATGCTTTTATCCAAAGAAGCCCAATATTGTTCTTGGGGGGATACGGTCCATTATGCCAAAGAGCTGAAGATTTTCAGCCGTTCGGAGGGTATTTATGTCTATGACAGCCATGGGACCCAGTATCTTGATTTACAAATGTGGCATTCAGTGGCAAATTTTGGTTATAAGAATGAATATATAAATAATATCGTCAAAGACCAGATTGACGCGCTCCCACAATTGTCCTGCCAGTATTTGCATGAAGAAAAGATCTTGCTTGCTGAGAAGATCGCCCAGAATATTGAAAAAACTTTTGGTGAAAAAGGCAGGGTGCACTTTAATATCGGAGGTGCCGCCGCCATCGAGGATGCGATCAAGATCGTCCGTAACCATACCAAGAAGAATGCAGCCTTTGCCTTTATGGGTGGGTATCACGGCCGTACCCTTGGAGCCACCGCTATAACTTCAAGTTTCCGTTACCGCGAACATTTCGGGCATTTCGCAGACCGGGCCCATTTTGTCCAATATCCTTACCAGTTCCGCTGTCCCTCCAACCGCGGGGAAAATTGCTGTGATATGTCTTGTTTCAAGGAATTCGAGAAATTATTCGAATCAGAATACTATTCCTTGGTTAATCCTAAAACCAAAAATTGTGAATACGGTGCATTTTTTGTTGAGCCGGTGCAGGCCACCGGAGGTTATATCGTTCCCCCGAAGGGTTATTTTAAGGAGCTTAAGAAATTGCTTGACCGCTATGGGGTTTTATTCGTGGATGATGAGGTGCATATGGGCTTTTATCGCACGGGTAAAATGTGGGCGATTGAACATTTTGACGTGGTCCCTGATATTATCGTTTTTGGCAAGGCCTGTACGAATGGTCTTAACCCGCTTTCAGGCATATGGGCCAAGGAACACTTGATCTCTCCGGAAGTTTTCCCTCCGGGTTCAACGCATTCCACCTATTCTTCCAATACTATTGGCACTGCCGCAGCTTTGGGGGTCATGAATCTTATTGAGGAGTCTGATTTTTCCACCAGTGTCCCTGAAAAGGGCAGGTATTTTTTGGACCGGCTTAAGGGACTCAAGAAAAAATATCCGCAGATTGGGGATGTGGATGGACTGGGGCTGGCTTTGCGCATTGAAATTTGCCAGAAAGACGGGCGCACGCCCGATCGCGAATTAACGGACAAGGTCATGAACATCGGTCTTAAAGGGAAATTAAGTGCCGGGGGCCGTGAGCGCGGGCTGCTTTTGAGTATTGGAGGATATTTCAAAAATGTTTTTACTTTAGCCCCATCTTTGTTTATAACACATAAAGAAATAGATTTAGCGATAGACCTGTTTGACGAGGCTTTCGGCGAAGGACTCAAGGCCTAATAGGGAGAAAAATCTAATGATTAAGGCGCTTTCTGCGGTTATTTTATTATTGTTTATAGTACCGGCTGACCTGTCTTTTGCCCAATCGGATGCAGGAGGCAGCAAAATTTATTCGGGCTATTTGCATCAGTATGTTAAGAATGAGGCATCGTTTTGGCATACGATTTTTGGTGCAAGTTCCCCTAAAAAAGAAGAAGTGATTTATGATAGTCCATGTTCCATTGAATTTAAAAGCACGATTTCTTTCTCCCATCAAGAGGTGTCTGTAATACCTGAGCGTTTGACCTATTTTATCAGATTTAAGAACGGCCCTCCACCTTTCGAAAAATTCGTTATTAAAATTTATACTAAGGATGATGAGGATTATTCTATCGACCCTGCCACGGAAGGTAAACAGGTTGGCATTAGTGGCGAACACCATATTTTTGACACATATCTTATATATTTGATCTTGGGGACAAATATTGATCATCTTGAAATCGTAAGTTCACGTGGTGATAATCAGGATAAATACGTATTAGATAAATTAGAAATCCATGATAATCAATAGGATAAATACGGTGTTTATGAAAAATTATTTAATCATTGGTTTGTGTCTAAGTCTTGTCGGTTGCGTGCCCTCATCCAGTCAAATAGTAAAACCCTTTGTTGATCCCGAGTACGGCATGACCAAACAGCAGATGTTTGATCTGTTAGGAAAGCCGGAGAAAATAGAAATTTACAGAAAGACCGATCAGACACGGATAGAATTTTATATTTATGTCAGAAAATATCAATCCTCCCAAGCCAAGGTCCCTGTTTGTTTGATCAACAACAAGATAGTTGGCTGGGGGAAGACTTTTTATGAAGATCATATAAGTCAGGATGATATCAGGATAAAATAAATGGCCGACATCGTTTGGGACAAAACGGCCAAGGAAAACTTTGAAGTTATCTTAGCCAAGATCCCGGTTTTTTTACGCAGTATCGCCGATAAAAAAGTGTCACATAGGGCGGAAATGAACGCCCGCAGTGATAACCGTTCGGAAGTTTCGCAAAAAGATGTCGTGGACGCTTTTTTTATGGAAACACCATTTGGATTCCACGGGCCCATGAAAATAGACATGGAAGAATTGGGCATTGATTATGAAAAATACGGCCATTGAAGCCTTTTGTGACAGGGGCATTGTTTTTTCTTTATGTGCTTTAATTTTTGTTTTGCCGGCTTCCATTGCTCTGCTTGATTCTTTTGCGGCCCTGGCGATTGTTTTCTATTTTTTTAAAAAAATAAACCGCATTGTTATTGATTGGCATCTAAGAACTGCCCCTTTAAGTCCTTCAGGCAAGATCCATTTCATATGGAAAGGCCTTTCCCCGCCGGTAAATGTTCTTAATCGTCCTTTGCAATTCTTAAGTTTAGCTATTTTTATATCAGTTTTGTTCAGTCAATATCCGGGACTTAGTTTATTAGCTTTCATAGGCAAGTTTCTTAAAGTTGTTTTTTTGTATTTTAGTTTTATGGAAGCTTTCAGAGATGAGAGGCGTATTCGTATATTTATTTATTTCTTGTTAGCTTCTGCTTTTATAACCGCTTTAAACGGGATGTTCCAGCATTACAAGGGACAGGATTTCATAAAAGGGCATCTTCTTTCAGCAGATAGGGTCAACGCTTCTTTTTTTACCGCCAATGGTTTTGGTGCTTATTTATTGCCTGTTATTGGCCTGGTGGCCCATTCTTTATTTACCGCGATTGCCAGGAATAAATCCTGGATTTTGGGCGGGATATTGACCCTTTTGCTGGGGCTATTGCTATGCTGTTTATGTTGGACATATTCTAGAAGTTCATGGATCGGATATTTGGTCATGTTATTTGTAATGGTATTGCTGGATCGACACAAGGCATTACTTGCAGGCCTTTTATTATTGATTTTTATTTTTGTCTTCCTGCCTTCTCTAAATGAGGTAAGAAATCTTAATTTGATCAATGATAATAGCAGTGGCGTACGGATTAAGAATGAAAGTTTATTAAATAGCATTACGCCTGATTTAGGGGATGTCGGATCAGGACGGCATGACTATTGGAAGCAAGCAGTATCGATTATTCGTACGTCTCCCATCTATGGGACAGGACTCAACACTTATTCAAGGATCATTAGGCGGGATCTTAGCAAAAAAACATGGTGGTATGCCCATAATTGTTATCTTCAGATGGCGGCAGAAACAGGGCTGGTAGGATTGGTTTGTTTTTTATGGATGTTATTTGTTTTATTACGGCATGGTTTTAATTATTGTAACCAGATAAAAGATTCTTGGTCGTTGACTTTTCTTCAGGGGAGCGTAGCCAGCTTAGTTGGCTTTTTGGTCCAAAGTCTTTTTGACAATACTTTTTATACTGTCCAACTTGGCGTGCTTATGTGGCTGATCTTTGGGTTGACGGTCGCTTTGACAAGGTTAAACCCTACTACAAGATGAATAATAAACTAAAAATACAAACTTTCGATTTTGATTATAAAGCGTGTCCCAAAGAAGTCTTGTTTGAGAAATTTGAAACTTCTCCGACCGGACTCTCCGAGCAGGAAGCTCAAAAACGTCTCGCCGAATATGGATCCAATGAAGCCGCCAAAAAGCAGAAAAGAACCCTGGTCATTCAGTTTATCCTTAAATTTTTTCACCCCTTGGTTGTTTTGCTTGTTGTTATAGCGGGCGTTACTTTTTGGACCGGGGACGCGGTCAGCGGTTCTATTATTGGCCTGATGGCCATCATGAGTGTTGTTCTTGGTTTTTTTCAGGAATATCGTGCAGGCAAGGAAGCAGAACGTTTGAGCGAGATGGTGCGGGCCACCGCAACCGTATATCGCAACGGTAAATCTAAAGAAATTCCCATAAAACAGATTGTCCCCGGCGATATTGTCGATTTATTCGCGGGGGACATGATCCCTGCCGACATCAGGATCATTCAAGCCAAAGATCTATTTATCAATCAAGCTGCCTTGACCGGCGAATCCATGCCGGTGGAAAAGACACCTGGGGCCAATAGCCTCGCGTTTATGGGCTCGAGTGTGGTCAGCGGTACCGCTTTAGGAATAGTTATTAAAACAGGTTTGGCCACTGAATTTGGTGAAATTTCTAAACGTCTTTCATCCATCAATCAGCCTACCAGTTTTGATCGTGGCATCAATAAATTTGTTTGGCTCATGATCCGTGCGATGATTCTGTTGGTTATTACGATTTGTACCATCAATTACTTTACCAAAGGTAATTTTATGGAGGCCCTATTGTTTTCATTGGCGGTGGCTATCGGCCTGACCCCTGAAATGCTTCCCATGCTGGTGACGATCAATTTGTCCAAGGGTGCTATCGCGATGTCTAAAAAAGATGTTATTGTCAAACGCTTGAATGCTATCCAGAATTTTGGCGCGATGGATGTGCTTTGCACGGACAAGACCGGGACGCTGACATTAGACAGGATCGTCCTGGAGAAATATTGCGACGTGGTCAGAAAAGAAGACCAGGGCGTTTTACAACTGGCGTACATCAATAGTTTTTACCAAACAGGCCTAAAAAATATTTTGGATAAGGCGGTCTTAAAATATGAAAAATTAGTCGTCAAACAGTATAAAAAAGTTGATGAAATGCCTTTTGACTTTTCCCGAAGGATCATGTCCGTGGTTGTGGACATGGAGGGAAAGCATAAGATCATTTCCAAAGGCGCTCCTGAAGAAATTCTAAAAAGATGTAAAAGATATGAGCTGGATGGGGAGTTAGAGGATTTGGATCAAATCGTCATGACGGATTTAAAGGAAGAATATGATTCCTTAAGCTCGGATGGTTTTAGGGTCTTGGCAGTCGCGTATAAAGACATGGATGTTAATAAAGATGTTTATTCTAAGGATGATGAGCGGGACCTCGTTTTAAAAGGGTATATCGCTTTTCTTGATCCGCCTAAACCTACAGCCAAGAAAACCATTGAGGTCCTAAGGAAATTAGGCATAGAACTTAAGGTCTTGACCGGGGACAATGATTTAGTCGCCAAAAAGATTTGCAGCGATGTGGGGCTTGATATCAAGGGGCTTTTGACAGGGGTCCAGTTAGAGAAAATCACTGATGACCAGCTTAAGGATTTAGTGAAGACAACAACGGTTTTTGCCAGGCTCTCGCCCTTGCAAAAAGAGCGTGTCATCCATGCCTTGCATCGAAACGGCCATACCGTTGGTTTCTTAGGCGACGGCATTAATGACGCGCCGGCCCTGAAAGCGGCGGACGTTGGGATTTCCGTTAATAATGCGGTTGATATTGCCAAGGAATCTGCGGACATCATTTTATTACAGAAGAATTTGATGGTGCTCCGCGATGGTGTTTTAGAGGGCAGGCGTGTCTTTGGTAATATTTTTAAATATATCAAGATGGGGGCGAGTTCGAATTTCGGTAATATGTTCAGCATGACAGGGGCAAGTTTTCTTTTGCCGTTTTTACCCATGTATCCGATTCAGATCATTTTGAATAATTTTCTTTATGACGTCTCTCAGGTCGCGATCCCGTCCGATGAGGTGGACGAAGAATATCTATTAAAATCCAGGTCTTGGAATGTTGAGTATATTAAAAAATTTATGATGATTTTTGGGCCGTTGAGTTCAATCTTTGATTATTTGACTTTTGGCGTACTGATTTTTATATTTCATGCCAAACAAAATCTATTTGCGACATCATGGTTTTTAGAATCCATGTGCACCCAGCTTTTGGTCATTCATATTATTCGTACAGGTAAAATACCGTTCATAGAAAGCTGGCCAAGCCCATTTTTAATATTCACATCCATATACATCATATCGGTAGCCCTGGTCCTTCCTTATACTCCACTTGGAGCTTATTTTAAGTTCGTTATGCCGCCCGCCTCATTTTTCCTATTTCTTATCGCTATTGTGGGACTTTATTTATGGTCTGTGCAAGCCGCGAAAGTATGGTTTATCAAAAAGTATGGTTATGAATAAAGGAATTTCTTCCGTTAATACCCACCATTTGCCGCCTAAGCCATTTTAATACTTTTTTAATACCCTAAGGCCTTCTTTTAATTAGATAAAATCAGCAATTAAGATAAACTTATTTTAAACACATTTTGCAAGGAGGCATTTTCATGTTGGATCTTATGTATATCGGTCTCACAATTTTCTTCGGGCTCATTTCCTGGGCTTTTATTGTTTTGTGTTCAAAGGTATAGGGGGTATTTATGTTAGCCATTTACTGGATCGGTGGGATCACTTCATTTGTATTATTCATTTACCTTTTAATAGCTTTGTTTAAACCGGAGATATTCTAATGAGTCTCAATGATTATATCCAAACAGGTTTTTATCTTTTAGTGCTGCTTTTGTTGGTCAAGCCTTTGGGTTCTTATATGGCCTGTGTATACGAGGGAAGCCCTGCGGGGCTCAATGTATGGTTGGCGCCCATTGAAAAATGGATTTACCGTCTTTGCGGTGTGAAATCAGAAGAAGGTATGTCCTGGAAAACCTATGCTGTGGCCATGTTGTTATTTAATGTTTTAGGTATTTTAGCTGTTTATCTTATGCAACGTTTACAGGCTGTCCTACCGTTAAACCCAATGGCCATGCCTGCGGTGTCCCCGGACTCATCGTTTAATACTGCGGTGAGCTTTGCCAGTAATACAAATTGGCAGGGCTATGGCGGTGAAAGCACCATGAGTTATTTGACCCAGATGCTTAGCCTTACCGTTCAGAATTTTGTTTCAGCGGCAACAGGCATGGCTATTTTAGTGGCCTTGATCAGAGGGTTTATTCAAAAGCAGATGAACACCATCGGAAATTTTTGGGTGGATATGGTGAGGACCGTTCTTTATATCTTGCTGCCTTTGTCTCTTGCTTTCGCTGTTGTTTTGGTGTCGCAAGGAATGCCGCAGACATTTAATCAAAGCGCTACAGCGACAATTTTACAAGCTACTAAAGATGGTAATGGAAAACCGGTCACAGAACAGACGATTGCTTTAGGGCCTGTGGCTTCCCAGATAGCCATTAAACAATTAGGCACTAACGGGGGTGGATTTTTTAATGTGAACTCTGCCCATCCGTATGAGAATCCGACGCCATTATCGAATTTTTTGGAGATGCTGGCTATCCTTTTGATCCCGGCGGCATTGTGCTATACCTTTGGCTGTATGGTTCGTGACAAGCGTCAAGGGTGGGCGATATTAGCTGCGATGATGATCATTTTTCTTCCCTGCCTTTGGGGGTGCTTGCAAGTAGAGCAGAGTGGGAATTCTTTACTTAATAAATTAGGGGTTGATCAAACAGCGACTGATTTTCAGTCCGGCGGGAATATGGAAGGTAAGGAAGCGCGTTTGGGCGTAGTTAATTCTGCAATTTGGGCCGTGTCTACCACCGCAGCTTCCAATGGTTCGGTTAATTCCATGCATGATTCCTTTATGCCTTTAGGCGGCCTGATCCCCATGTGGCTGATACAGTTGGGTGAGGTGATTTTCGGTGGCGTCGGATCAGGACTTTATGGCATGATCGCCTTTGTCATTGTCGCTGTTTTTATCGCGGGGCTGATGATCGGCCGCACACCGGAATATTTAGGTAAAAAAATCGAGGCCTTTGAAATGAAGATGGCTTCTATCGTTGCATTAATTCCGCATATTTTTGTGTTGATACCAACGGCCATTGCCGTGCTTACAGTCGCGGGAAAAGCAGGGATCTCAAATCCCGGGCCGCATGGATTTAGCGAAATCCTTTATGCGTTTTCATCGGCAGGTAACAATAATGGCAGCGCTTTTGCCGGTATCAGTGCGAACACGGTTTTCTATAATACAAGTTTAGGGATTGCAATGTTCTTTGCGCGTTATTGGCTGGCCATACCCATGCTCGCCATCGCGGGTTCTCTATCAGCCAAAAAAATTGTTCCTTCCACCCAGGGGACCTTGCCGACGCATACACCGCTTTTTGTTTTCTTTTTGGCCATGGTGGTCTTAGTGATCGGAGCATTAGTATTTTTCCCGGCGCTGGCCTTAGGACCAATTGTAGAACATCTCATGTTAAAATAAAGCATTGCAGAGCAAGAAACAGGGAATATACATTTAATGTTAAGAGGTGCATGATCATATGAAAAAAACATCTAACACCGTCACATCACTTTTTGAGCCGAAGATATTGGTGCCGGCCATTATTGGTTCATTTCAAAAATTAGATCCCAGGCACCAGATTAAAAACCCCGTGATGTTTGTCGTTGAGATTGGCAGTCTATTAACAACAGGACTGTATTTTCAGGCGCTTGGGGGACATGGAGAAACAGGGGCAGGTTTTATCCTGGCTATAACGTTATGGCTGTGGTTTACGATCGTATTTGCTAATTTCGCGGAAAGCATGGCAGAGGGCCGGGGCAAAGCCCAGGCCGAGAGCTTGCGTAATGCCCGCAAAGATACGCCGGCTAAAAAAATGATTAAACCTGTCCATGGTTCCGCTTACAGCAGTGTTTCAGCCACCACCTTGCGCAAAGGAGACATTGTCTTGGTTGAACAGGGTGATTATGTCCCTATGGATGGTGAGGTCATTGAAGGGGTAGCGTCCGTCGATGAAAGTGCCATTACCGGAGAAAGCGCTCCGGTCATTCGTGAAAGCGGCGGCGACCGCTCCGCTGTCACCGGCGGGACGCGTGTCCTTTCAGATTGGCTGATGGTCTGTATAACGGCAAATCCCGGAGAGACTTTTCTGGATCATATGATTGCCATGGTTGAAGGTGCTCGCCGCCAAAAAACCCCTAATGAAATTGCCCTTAGCATTTTATTGGTGGTCTTTACGATTATTTTTCTTTTAGTGACAGTGACCCTCTTGCCATTTTCGATTTTTAGCGTCGCTGCTGCTGGTAAAGGGACCATCATTACTGTTACAGCTTTAGTCGCTTTGCTGGTATGTCTTATTCCAACGACCATCGGCGGTTTATTGCCGGCCATTGGCATCGCCGGCATGGACCGCATGATCCAGGCTAATGTCATCGCCACCTCCGGACGCGCTGTTGAAGCTGCGGGGGATGTAGATGTATTGTTGCTTGATAAAACAGGAACGATTACATTGGGAAACAGACAGGCAGTGGCTTTTTTTCCAACTAAAGGAATAAGTGTGGAAACTTTAGCGGATGCCGCCCAATTATCTTCCCTGTCTGATGAAACACCGGAAGGCCGCAGCATCGTGGTATTAGCCAAAGAGAAATATGGTATCAGAGAGAGGCAAACCCAAGAGTTGGGGGCGAAATTCATTCCTTTTACCGCTCAAACCAGAATGAGCGGTGTGGATTTGGGGGAAAACCGTCAAATCAGAAAAGGTTCTGTTGATGCGATCGAAGGTTATGTCAGGAAAGCTGGTGGGATTTTTCCTGATGATTTGAAATCATCGATAGAAACAATTTCTAAAGGCGGCGGTACGCCATTGGTTGTCGCAGAGAATAAAAATGTGCTTGGGGTCGTTCAATTAAAAGATATTGTCAAGGGCGGCATTAAAGAACGTTTCGCGGAATTGCGCCGCATGGGTATTAAGACCATCATGATCACCGGAGATAATCCTTTAACAGCGGCGGCCATTGCCGCGGAAGCTGGGATGGATGATTTCCTGGCCCAGGCCACCCCTGAAACCAAGTTAAAACTGATCCGTGATATGCAGACCGGCGGCCGCTTGGTTGCCATGACCGGCGACGGGACCAATGACGCGCCTGCCTTAGCCCAAGCGGATGTGGCGGTTGCCATGAACACAGGAACACAGGCAGCCAAGGAAGCCGGGAACATGGTGGATTTAGACTCTAATCCCACTAAATTAATCGAGGTTGTGAAAATCGGCAAGCAGCTTCTGATCACAAGAGGGTCTTTGACGACTTTTAGTATTGCCAATGACGTTTCCAAATATTTTGCGATCATCCCGGCGGCGTTTGTGGGCACCTATCCAGCGTTGGGCGCGCTTAATATCATGCATTTAGCCACACCGCAAAGTGCCATTTTATCCGCGGTTATTTTCAACGCGCTGATCATTATATTCTTAATTCCTTTATCTTTGTTTGGTGTTCCTTACAGGCCGGTTGCCGCTACCCGTCTATTGAGGGACAATTTGCTTATTTACGGGTTGGGAGGCATCCTTACTCCCTTTGTAGGCATTAAATTGATCGACATGATTTTAGTGGCTTTGCATTTGACATAAATGGAGGAGTGAAAATGTTACTCGCACAAATAAGACCTGCAATCGTTTCATTTGTTTTATTAACGGCCCTCACCGGAATCCTTTACCCGTTGGTCGTGACCGGGATTGCTCAAGTCGTATTTCATAAACAGGCTGAAGGCTCTTTGATCGTTTCAGAAAATGGCAAAATAGCAGGTTCATCTTTAATTGGTCAGAATTTCGATAATCCACAATATTTTTGGGGCAGGATATCAGCCACGAGCCCGGCTTATAATGCCTCTTCTTCTTCCGGTTCTAATTTAGGCCCATTAAATCCTGCTTTACTGGATGAGGTAAGAGCGAGAATTACTGCTTTAAAAGTAGCTGATCCGCACAACAATGCTCCAATTCCAGTGGATTTAGTGACTTCATCAGCCAGTGGATTAGATCCGCATATCAGTTTAGCCGCCGCAAACTATCAACTCGCACGTGTTGCCCGTGTACGAAGATTAAAAACAGACATGGTCAAACAAATGATCGATCAAAACACCCAGGGCCGGTTTTTAGGATTTTTGGGTGAACCTGTGGTCAACGTTTTGCAAGTCAATCTGGCATTAGATCAATATAAGAAATAAATATTTTTTGTTTCGTGGATCAGGAGTTCAAAAAATGCTCGCAATGACACTGGCGGCGAGTATGATATAAGGCATGGAAAGACCTGATCCGGATGCGATATTAGCCAGGGTAAAGGCTGAAGATAATCACCGCGGCAAGCTGAAGATTTTTTTCGGTATGGCCCCTGGTGTGGGCAAGACCTATGCCATGCTTCAGGAGGCGCGCCAGCGTCAGAATGAAGGTTTTCGGGTATTGGTGGGGGTGGTCTGCACGCATGGCCGTGCTGAAACCCAGGCCCTATTGGAAGGTTTAGAACAGGTTCCGCTCAAGAAAGTTGATTACCGCGGCATTAGCCTGGAGGAGATGGACATTGATGAGATCCTCAAGCGCCGTCCTCAATTAGTTCTAGTCGATGAACTCGCCCATACCAATGCTCCCGGCAGCCGGCATCCCAAACGTTATCAGGATGTCTTGGAAATACTCTCCGCGGACATTGATGTTTTCACCACCCTTAATGTGCAGCACGTTGACAGCCGGCGGGAAGACATATTAGCCGTTACCCGTGTGGTTGTCGGAGAAACTGTCCCCGACACCATCCTTGATGAAGCTTCTGAAATCACCTTGGTTGATTTGTCTCCACAAGCCTTGCATCAACGCCTGGCCGAAGGCAAGGTGTATGTCCCGTCCCAAGCCCAAGCGGCTACAAATAATTTTTTCAAAACAGAAAATTTGACGGCCTTAAGAGAAATGGCCCTGCGTTTGACCACGGCCCATGTGAACCGGAACCTGCGTTCGCTGATGCTTGCCAAAGGTCTCTCAGGTCCCACTAAAAGCGGCGAGCGTATCCTGGTCGCCGTCGGGATAACGCCATTTTCAGAGTCGTTGATCCGTATGACCCGCCGCTGGGCAGGGATGCTGGATGCTTCATGGATTGCCTTGCACGTGGAAGGCTCTGCAGCACTTTCGGAAGAACATAAAGAACGTTTAATGAAGAATTTAGCCTTGGCCCGTCAGCTGGGGGCTGAGATCATCCATCAAGTGGGAGACGATATAGCCCAGGTGATCATTGATGTGGCCAATAAAGAAAACGTCACTCAGATTATTGTCGGGAAATCTATCGATAAAAATTGGCAGCGGTTTTTAGGAATTCCCACCTTGGCTGACCGGTTAGTCAATTTAAGCGGGCAGATTGACGTGCACATGGTGCGTATCTCCGCGGCAGACAAAAATTTTCCTGATAAGCCGAAAGAATTTTTTTCAAAACTCAGGCCCCGTGAATATGGTTTTAGTTTTTTGATGTTTGCCATTGCCACCGGCGTGAATATGTTTTTGGAACAATGGACCGGCTATCAACCAACAGGGCTTATGTACCTTTTAACGGTCGTTTTAAGCGGTGCTTTTTTAGGCAGAAGTGCCGCGTTCATGCTGGCGGCTTTAAGCGCTTTGGCATGGGATTTTTTATTTATACCTCCGAAATATACTTTCAGCGGCAGAAGCAGCTACGATATGGGGCTATTGGGGATGTTTTTTATTACGGCCCTGATGATGGGATTTGTGACCTCCAAGTTGCGCC
>Ga0364866_10491_pt1 | contig 23953 bp, 14 predicted proteins | sample ExccelAu500001D3_3_FD_206913 | JGI IMG/M metagenome (GOLD analysis project Ga0364866, IMG submission 206913) | Enriched cells from Trout Bog Lake Hypolimnion, Wisconsin, USA - BchlTB.Aug13.5000.01.D3 | ecosystem: Environmental > Aquatic > Freshwater > Lake > Hypolimnion/Profundal zone | place... | reverse complement strand
CAAGAAGATGCTGGCGGAGGAGATGCTCAAGAACCGGGTCTTGTCATACGTATGCGAAAAAAAGCTGTGAGCCCGGCCCAGCGCCGGGCATTTGCACACGAAGTGGTAAGCCAGGAACTATGCTCGCGCCGCAAGGCCTGCAAGTTCTTGCAGTTGGCCCGTTCGACCTTCAACTATCAAGGTCGGCCCGCGACCCCAGCTGAAGAGCAGCTAAGGAAGCGGCTGTTAGCGTTGTCGGCGGAGCAGCCGCGTTATGGCTACCGCCGCATCGCGGCCTTGCTGCGCCGGGAAGGCTGGCGAGTGGGCAAGCGCCACATTCAACGACTCCGTCGTAATGAAGGACTACGGGTGCCGCCGACCAAGCGCAAAATCGTTCGGCGCGGGGTTTCCACTGGGTTGCCCACGACGGCGACGCATCGAAACCACGTTTGGACGTGGGACTTCATTGCGGATGCGACGGTGCGTGGCGGGACGTTGAAGCTGCTGACCATCTTGGATGAATACACACGGGAGTGTCATGTGCTGTGGGCCGAGCGGGCCTTGAAGGCCAAGGACGTGTTGCACTGGCTGCAAAAGGCCGTGGAACAACATGGCGCACCGGAGTATCTGCGCAGTGACAACGGCTCGGAGTTCATTGCGAAGATCGTGCAGCGGTGGCTGAAGGAGAACCGGATCAAAACGATTTACATTGAACCGGGCAGCCCGTGGCAGAACGGGTTTGTGGAAAGCTTTCACGGTCGGTTCCGGGACGAATGCTTGAACCGGGAACAGCTGTGGACGCTGACGGAAGCACGGGTGGTGGTGGGCGACTTCCGGCAGAAGTATAATCAGGTGAGGCCGCACAGTCGGCTGGGCTACGAGAGTCCGGCGGTGTTTGCGGCGCGGAGCTGTCCATTCCCAGTTCCGGTCGGGCTTCGCCCTCCCTCCACTGGGAATGGACAAAGAACAGACAAAAACATAAACTCAACCATGTCCCAGGACTAACTCATGGACTGGACCAGAAAAGTGAACCCGGTCAGGGGGGAGGCCGACAGAAAATCAATGGCGGAGTGAAAATCGCCGTTAAAATAAATACCTTTGGAATGGCTGGCAACCACGCCGTTAAATTGCCTGATTAACAGCCATGATGGAAGTCTCATTTATACACATAATTCCATGACTATGATTTCCGAATACACTACCCCCAGTTCGGTGTTATTACTATTTAAAAGAGTTTATAATATCTATTAACTGACACTGAATTGTCTAATATTAAAAGGCAACCGGTAGCCATGGCACGATTGCTGCCAGAACAAGAATGCTCGATACACCAATTAATGCCGCTCCCGCGCTTAGAAAATATAGAAAGACCTTTTCGAAGGAACAATCAGCCTTTCTGGTAGCTAATAAATAGGCAAGCCAAGGAACTGGAACGAGCAAAATCCAGAACGGTTGGACAATAAAGGCAGCGGTAATTTGCGGTATCAAGAGACCTTTCTTCAAAAATGCGTCGTAAATTGAATGACTGATTATCAAAGCGATCAACCACCAAAGAAAGCATGTAAACGTCATTACGCCGAATATACACCATCGTATAGTTTTCATAGGCTACTTATTACCGCATGACACTTTTTGTGTTGTTGGGAGACTTGGCTTTTGAAAAGTATCAACCAGTAGATCACCACTAGGAGCGTATGAATATGTTATTCTCACTTCCTTGCAGTCGCACTTATTCTCATCACAAATGCTCTTTGCCTTGTCTTTAGCTCCCTGCTGTATTGCTTTCCACGATTCTGTGTATTCGGTTTCTGTATTAAAGACATCATCTTTCCAGTTGGGCGAACCTGATATTTGGTTTGCAGGTGGTATTTTCTGGTTTGTCGAACCCGCTCCACAGCCGATAAACCCACCTGCAGAACAGGAATTCTTTGGAAACTGAAAGGTGTGTGGGCGACTATAATCTCCATGTCCGACCAAAACAGCGACCTCACATTTTCCAACTTTGACAATTTGCGAACCGTTTTTGCTCGTAGTTAGGTCAGCGAGCCCCAAGAAGTCTATAATGTTTATCGGTTGGTTACCGACAAAGCAAAACAGGTTCAGCCCACCATCTTCGCCCAAGGGATCCCGGTTTGGCCACCTTTGTAAGATGGGAGAATAATAACGGTTGCGATGGTCGGTAAGTTGTAATTCCGCAAAGTATTCACGGCCTTGGAACATGAAGCGGTTGCCAACGGCACTTACCGCCAGTGGATTAAAGCTCGCATCATATACGCTCGGCAAACCAAACGCATCATAGCGGTATTGCTCCACGATGTTACCGCCGGTGTCCGTCAGGCGCTGGACGCTGTTTAAGGCGTCGCCTTCGTAATACAACCGCGTCGCTGTGCCACCGCTCCAGGTTGTCCGGCAGATTTCCTCGTCCATGTCTGCGCCCTGAATATAGCTGGCTTGCAGGTTGCCGCTGGCGTCACGTTCCTCAATCAGATTCCAGCCGTCGTAGTAATCATGGGTTGTCACGCCGTTGATCGTCCGCACCACGCAACGGTTCAAGCCGTCATAGCCAAACGCGGCGGCGTTGGTGCTGGCCACCAGCGCGGCCACCAAACGGTTTTGCGCGTCATAACCCAGCGTGCAGGTATACAGCGGATGGCTGCACGTCAGGAGATTGCCCTTCACGTCATAGGTCAGCGCGTTGCCGTCAATGCCGGTGTATTGGTTCAGATTGTTCGCGGTGAAAGAGCTGTTCAATCCCATAAACCCGTTCCGGTTGATGAGATTGCCAATGAGATCGTAGGTGTAGCTCACATTTAGGCTGCTGGCGGTATAATAGGCATTGGTCAACTGGCTCGTGGCATCATAGCCATACAACTCAGCCGCGCCACTCTCGCGCGTCATGCTCGTGCGCCGCCCGTTGGCGTTATTCACATAGCTTTGCGAGGCGTAGCTGGCCCCGCCCGTGTGCGTCCACCCGATGTTCAGCAGCCGGTTGGCGGTGTCATAGGTGTATTGTGCCGTGTTGCCATTTTGCAATGTCTTGGTATTGCGCCGGCCGGCCGCATCATAGATGTAGCTCACCACCGGCGGCGGACTGTCCGGAGAGTTAATGCTGCCCAATTGTCCGCGGCCATTATAAAGATACGCCAACGTATAGCTCGAGGGATATTGCAGCCCCAAGCGCCGACCATCTGCATCATATGCGTAAGTCAGGGTGCGCGGCGATTGACCCGTATGCGTCTGGGTTTCAGTGAGCATCTGGCCAGCGGCATCATAAGTGTAGCTCACCGCGCTTTCCGTATTGACTACAGACAATATTTCTCCAGCGGCATCATAGGTAAAACTTACGGCTGGCGTGCCAGAAACACTCCAATAAGTAGATAACAGCTGGTTCCGGCTGCTATAGGTCATTGTCTTCGTTTGTCCGGCAGCATTTAGCAGACTGGTCTGGTTGCCAGCGGCGTCATAGCCATAGCTGTCGCCGGTGCCATCGGCATAGGTTTTTCGAGTCAAGCGACCATTCATATCATAAGCCCACTGCGTCAAATTGCCTTTTGGATCTGTCAGCTGGATTCGGCGTCCCACAGCATCGTAACCGTAGCGAGTCACGCCATTCAAGGAATTAGTTTCTGAGGTCAACCGATTGGCCGCATCGTAGCCATATCGCGTGCTGGTGCCGTCCGGTAAAATAACCGCGCTTTTGTTACCGGTCAACATGTAACGGTTCTGGTTTACATTGCCCAGCGGGTCGCTGCTGGCAATCAGTTCACCGCGCGCGTTGTAGCCGTTCGTCCAACTGTTGCCCAAGCCATCTACCGTGGCCTGCAAACGTCCGTCTAGGTCATATATAAACTGTGTCAGTGCCGCGTCCGCCGTGCCGTAGCCGGTGATGGTGGCAATACGCTGGCTGGCAGAGTCATAAAGATTGGTAAGAATCAAACCGCTGGGACTGATGCTCGCCAACGGCCCGGTGGCATTGCCCGGCCCGTAAATGGTCAATGAAGTGCGGTTCAACGGATCGGTGGAAGTCACCGGCCGATTCAATACGTCATAGGCCATCGTCCAGACCGCGCCAAGTTCGTTGGTGCGGGCAATCACGTTGCCAACGGCGTCATAACCGGTGCCGGTCGTAGTGCTGTCGGGATTCACGGTGCGAATCAACCGGCCATTCAAATCATATTGCTGACTGGTCACGCGACCCAGCGCGTCCTGCGTCTGAATCTCATTGCCCATCGTATCATAGGTGTGCGAGGTGACATAGCCAAGCGGATCGGTTTGAGTCAAAACCCGATTTTGACTGTCGTAAGTAAAAGTGGTCACCCCGCCATCGGCGCGGGTTTCACTCAGTTTATTCCCGGCAGCATCGTAGGTGTAGCGTGTGGTATTGCCCAAAGGGTCCGTGTTACTGATTAGCCGCTTGTTGACATCGTAACCGGACGACCATGTGTGCCCATTCGGGTCAATTTTAGCTATGACATTACCCACCGTGTCGTATTGGTATTGCGTGGTGGCGGCATCGGCAGTGCCGTAACCAACGGTTTCGTTTAATGTCTGCCATTCCACATCGTAGGTGTAGTGAATCACTTCACCGCCGGGCAGCGTGATGCTAGTGGGTTTGTTTTCAGAGTGGACGCAACCGCAAGTTCCGCCACCGCTGCCTGGCAGATCGAAACTGAAAAGCGTAGTGCGGCCGAGAGGGTCGGTTTGGGCGACAGGTCGGCGGTATTCGTCATAGCTGGTTGTCCAGACGGCGCCGAGTTCGTTGGTCACGGCGTTTTGGTTGCCATAGGCGTCGTAGCCAAAGGTCTTCACGCTGCCATCTGCATTGGTTACAGCGATAGTCTGGCCGCGTTCGTTGTAGCCATAGCTGGTGGTGTGGCCATTGGCATCCGTTTCCCGGGCCAACTGGCTGTTGCTGTAGTAGGTATAGGTGGTGACGTTGCCCAAGGCGTTGGTGTAGGCAGTTTTTAAGCCGTTGGTGCTGTAGCCATACGTTTCGACGCCACCATTGCGCAGAACGTGTGTGAGTGGCTGACCGAATTTGTTGTAGGCGTAGCCTTCCGTGCTCCCATCCGGGTATTGAATGGCTACTGGACGGTGTTGCACGTCGCGCATGTAGATGGTGGTGCGGCCCAGCTCGTCGGTGACGGTAAGCGGCTGGCCGGCGCTGTCATAGGTGTAGCTGGTTACGCCGCCATCCGGAGCGGTCGTGGTGAGCGGACGCCCCTGGAGGTCACGCTGGTAGCGGGTGACGTTGCCGGCGGGGTCTGTTTTGCTGATCATGTAAGCATTGCTGGCGTCGTATTCACATAGACCGATGCGTCCCAGCCCATCTTTTTTGCTGTTGAGCTTGCCGTTAGTGTTGCCATTGACCCTGACTACGCGGCCATTGCCGTAGGTGACAACGTAATTTCCCGCACCGGTGTCGCCGTTAAGTTTGGCTATGATCTCCCCGTCCATGCTACGTTCGGCATAAATCTGGCCGTGCGGCGCGCTATTACCCCAGTATTCGTAACGCATTTGCGTGCCTATGCTCGCCACGCGCGGGTCGTCGGCTAATACCATTAGCGGCGCATCGCCGAGCGAGACTGTGGCATATTGATATTTTGCCTGTGTGCCGTCGCCGTAATTGACGCTAGCCAGTTCAACCCAGTCGTTTTGCAATACCACATCGTTAGTGGAATTGTAGTTATAGATCACCTGGCGACCGTCACTGGTTTGCACACTGCCTATGACAGCCATCGTAGCCACGTCCACGTTTGCCCCGGAGAATACTCCGTTGTTCCCCAGCGTGTGCGGTATGTAGCTAATTCTTCCGATTTGCACGGGCGTGCCAAAATCCACTTCAAGAAAACCGTTTAGAGGGTAGGCGTATTCGGAATAGGTGTTGGGGTTGCCGTCCATGGCCTTTGCCGGGAAGTTGTTGATGGAAATAGCCGGGTCCGGGCCGGTGACGGTGCCGTTGAGGAGGTTGCCGTTGATGTCGAAAAATGCCATTTCACTGACCTGGCAGTTACCGGATGCTGTGAATAAGACGTAGCGGTAGGCGTTGGTGTCTGTCACGGTGTAATTATTCCATCCGGCACCGGGTGCCGAGGCTTTGGCCAGGGTTGTGAATTTTTCCGTGTTGTAGGGCACGTTTTGGTAATTCACTTGCAGATAGCGGCCACCGGGTTCGGTTATTTTGGATAACCGGTTTTTGCTGTCGTAGGTCAGATGGTAGGCGTTGCTTTGCGAATCATAGAAGTCATCCAGCCGCATGAGCCCTCTGTAGCTGTTGAAGCTGTAGCGGTAGCCGTTGATGCGCTGCAGTGCATAGTTGGTTCCATTCTGGCTTAAAATGTCAGGGTTGGAATTGTTGCCGATCCATTGCTGGTTGCGGTTGGAGTAGGTGTTGACCGTGCCGTCCGGGTAACGAAGGGTTATGGCGTTGGTGTTGCCGGATATTTCCCATTGGTAGCTGTGCCGCCAACTGTGGCCATTGCCAAACCATTGGTTCCCGTCAGTATGTCGACTGTGCCCCAGCCGTGACCAAGTGATGGTGTGCTGTCCCACGCCCCCAAAAACATTCAAGTCCCGCACCTTGCGCTCAGTATCACCCGTCAGAATATTGAAGGCGTTTGGCGTTCCGCTGCTGGCACTATTATCGCAACTACCGCCACTGTCGTCACTTTCGTCACAGCTACCGGATGGGGCAGGATCACATTTGGGCGGTTCCGACGGACTGCTGACCTTGTCGTTGCCGCAGTTCGGATTGGCTCCGGTTTGTGGCGTTGGAGATTGTTGTGCCTGCACGTTGAAATGTGCGAGCGCTACCAGCAAGGTCAAGGTGAGAAGGTGTTTCAGTTTCATTTCGGGTTTGATATGGTTAATAGTTGTGTTGAATCTATTACTGAAAGTATGTTTGTGGCGTTATGCCGGATCAGCGACCCAGAGTTGCAGCGTTTTTACGTCTGCGCCTGATCGCAATGTTATCCGGTAAATGCCCGGCGTCTGGCCTGCCGTGAATTCAAAGGCCGCTCTTCGTTGGTTGTCCAAATCTAGCCCAACCACGCGTTGGCCAGCATTCAATTGCCCACCGTCCATTACCGCCGCCACAACGCGCTGGCCGCTTTGTCCTTCCGGCCACGTCGCCGTTACCGCTACCTTTTGCTGCGGCTGAATGGTGATTTTGGAAAATACGCCCACTTGATCCGGCGTGAGGTTGTAGGATTGGTCGTTCACAGTCATTTGCGCCAATACCATCAGCCCCGGCACTTCCGCCGGATAACTGGCATTGATGTCTTCGCCCACAATTTTCGGTATCCCAGACACGGCTTTTTCCTGCGCCACTGGGGTCGGTGTTGGAGCGGCTAACCGATTGACGGGGACGGTTTGATCGGCCTGTTTTACGGTGGCGGAAATATTGGCGGTGGACGGGTTCGCGGCAATAGGCGAGGCCGCAGGTTCTGTTGGTGCGACTCGGGCAGATGGCACTTCTTTAGACGATACCGAACCTCGGTCTACCGGTGTCGTCAGGACGGGCGTTTCCGCCGGCGGCGTTGGGGTTGAGGTTTTCCATTTCACCAGTGCTACGGAAGCGGCGACAGCAATGACAGCAAGAACCAGCAGGATTTTTTTATTCATATTTTTTCTTTCCCTCCAAGATTTTTATGAGCAGAAATCTTTTATCACCGGTCGGGGGATTGTTTCAACAAAAATGGTTACCAGATTATCAAAGTATAATTTTGATGGATACATCCGGTGGAGGGGTGGCGGCTAACGCGCCGGCAAAAACTGTTTGGCGAATTTGATCACGCAGCTGCCTGATACCCGGAAACGTAGCAGTCCCCGCGCCAACCCTTGGCGTGGGAAAACGGTTTTATGTAAATAATTCACTTCGGCAATGACCTGATTCACACTGGTGCAATCTGCCACCGCGCGGATGAGCAACAAATCTGGTTGGAAGTAGCCCCGGCAAGCCAGCCACATAACGACACCAAACGGGCGGTAATAGCGCGGGAGAGAGGCTAGCAGCACCTGTTTTTCAAAAGCTGCCGGTGGCAACCCCAACCGGGCACAACAGACCGCCTGAAAACTGGCTGACGGCTGAGCAATCGGTGGTCGAAACACCATGCTCATTGGGTTCAAATCCAGCTCAGGAATTGACCCGCCGACAACGGATGGAGTATTCATACGATGACGTGGAGCTTAACGTAGCTAGCGGCAATGGCGTTGCCAGACCAACTCCACGAACGCCGGAATAAAAGTCAACGGACGCAGGTGGCGGCAGGTTAAACTGCGGTCGGCCGGTCGCCGGGCGATGGTTGGTGGGACGGGTGATTAATTATTTTCGGCGGCGAATTTGCCACCACATCCCCAGTCCGCCCAGCCCGGCCAGCGCCAGTGTGGAGGGTTCGGGCACGGGAGCCGCGGCGACAACGGAGATGTCGGTGATATACCCATACCCCTCAGCATATAAAAAGTTGAGGTCTAACTCCACAGCGGTGGTGTCGGCCGTGGCCGTAAAGTTGTAGGTTTGCTGTTCCCAGCTCCCCGCCGTGGTCAAATAAATTGGGTCGGCGGTGAACAGCGGGCTCCCGTCAATTAGGCCGCTGATTACTCCGCCGATATTATCAACATTGTTATTGGATAGAAAGCTCAACGTGTATTCCGTTCCCGCCATGGTGTTAATCGTCTGCATCAAAGCTCCAAGGTTACCCGTAGCTGCGTAGAAAATATCCGTCCCCGGAGGAGCTATTCCTTTAAATAGACTACTCACGCGCATATTATTTTCATTCCAGTCCTGAAAGTTCCCAGTGGCAAAATTGCCGTTAAGAATCAAATTGCTTTGCGCCCAGCCGCCCGGCGTAGCGGCCAGCAGGGCGAAGCCGCAGGTGAATTTGAGTAGGTTTGTTTTCATATGATTATTAGTTCGGCAATAAGTGGAACGTGCTTTTCATCACCGCCATTAAATCACCGTTTTCCCTCTCCACTCTAGTCGAATTCTGCGAACACGGTAAAAAATGCATCAAACGCTAAAGTTCCAGCAGGCACTAAAAAAACACTGTGGTTGGCCGGTGGGGTGGGTGATTATGTGGATCCTAACCCAAGTGTGATTAAGATAAACCTGCGCTGGATTCAAATACCACACCGCTAAATGGATTGCGCTTGTGGAGAATCAATAAGAATACGCATAGTCGCACCTTTTAAGTGGAACCATGAACAAGCATATCCAGCATTTACAGACAGTGGTCAGCGCCTGGGCGCACCCGTTGCCGGAATTGGCCAATAAAATCCTTACGGATGCGCGGTTCGCCCAATGGCCGGCTACCCTAGACCGGCATCACTGCGAACCGGGTGGATTAGCCCGACATACTGGTGAGGTTTATGATATTGCAGTCAATACACTGCACACGATGAATTGTGCCGAAAAAATAGACCTAGTGACGATATATTTTGCTGTGCTTTATCATGATATTGGTAAATTACACGATTTCCAGTTGGTTACACCCAATGCCGATGGTGTTCAGATGTATGAAAAAGTCGCACATGACCGACTGATCCATCACATTAACCGCAGTGCATTGATGTGGAGTCAGGATGTTCGCCAATATCCGAAAGTGGATGCCCAATATCATGATGCCGTGTTGCACTGCATCTTAAGCCATCATGGCCGACGGGAATGGGGCAGCGCGGTGGCTCCGAGCAGTCGCGAGGCATGGTTGGTGCATCTTGCCGATATGATGAGCGCACGCATGGATAGCTATGATAAAAGCAGCCGACTTGGGCCGGGTCAACAATAGCCCATCTAATTTTCTACCGCCATTCTTACCCGATTTAGGCTCTAATGGTCACAATTCGCGCGTTGGCAGCATTTTATCAATCGCTTGATGAATTATCGTTTAAGGAAAGGAAGCGAGAAGGATATGTTCGTCAATTATTAAAGCGATCTTAACAAGATTAATCTGTGTTTGCCTTTTACTGATGACGGCGCTGGTGTCCTCGGCGCAAAGTGTTTTGTTGTCATTGCCATACCCAGCGCTGCAAGATTACACGCAATATATCTACAATATCACAGCTGATAGCAGCACAACCATTCTAACTTTCCTTTTCCGTCAGGATCCCACCTATTGGGGATTTGACAATATTTCGCTAAAAGATTCCTTCGGCAATGAACTGATGGTCAACGGTGGTTTTGAGACCGGCGATACCACGGGATGGCTACAGGTGCGACAGCAGGGACTGGCTATGGACGGTGTGGTAGTCCCGAGCACGGTGGGCACAACCGCTGATGACTCTGAAGAAGAAAATTACTACTGGGTAGATGGTGAGGTTGAAGGAGTGGATGGGCTTGCCCAAGCCATCGCCACCGTTACTGGCCAGACCTATACTTTAAGTTTTTGGCTGGCGGGTAGTGGTGGTTCATCTAGCGGCAGCCAATTTGCAAGCTTCGACGCTTGGAGCGGGGCGCCGGTTTCAACCTTCGGCGGAAAGGTGATGCTTTACAATAGTCAACCGACAGCAGACTTGATCGCCGGCATTGCGCCCCTTCCAGAGCCATCGACGCTAGCCCAAACCAGTCTGGGTGGATTGGCAATGCTCTGGCAGTTCCGCCGGCGGAATAAATCGCCCGCAACAATATTATGAAAACACACCTCCTCAAACTTACCTTACGTCTCGCTCTGCCGGATGCGGTGGTCGCGGCCCCGACACAAAGTCCGGTGTCATTATTATTCAATCTATTTCGAACGTCCCTCCAAAATCAATTCGACGACAAATTGCGGTTGGCCGTGTTCGTCGGTTGCGCGATACTTCTCTTGGAGACTCGGCCGACCCAGGCCGTTGGTTACGATATTTCCACCACCACCGTCAGTAGTAGTCCCAATCCGTCCAGTTCCGGCCAATCGGTGACGTTCACCGTCACGGTGACGCGCACCACCACCAACCGGGGCACCGGCACGCCGGCGGGGACGGTGACCTTCAAGCAGGGAACTACCATGTTGGGCACCGGCACGTTGTCGGGCAGTGGCTTGGTGGCCACCACCACCTTCAGCACCAATGGTCTGTCCGGCGGCAGCCACACCATTACTGCCAGTTGCCCAGATAATTCCTCTATCTCTCTGGCGGGCAGCAGCGGCACCTGCACCCAGATAGTCAACTCGGTCTTAGCCATCACTTCCCAGCCGGTTAGTGCGGTGGTGACGTTGGGGCACGGGGCTGGGTTGAGTGTCACCAACTCGGGCACCGCGCCCTTCGGCTATCAATGGATCAAAGACGGCGTGATGCTGGCGGGCCAGACCAACAGCACCTTGAGCTTTGCCTCATTCCAGTTTGCCAACAGTGGCAGCTATCAGGTGATCATCACGAATGTGCAAGGCATGGTCATCAGCCTGCCGGCCAGCTTGAGCCTGTCCAATGCGCCGCTGAAGGCCTGGGGCGGCAACAGCTCCGGCCAGTTGGGCCTCGGTTCCATAGATTACAATAACCATTACGCGTCCGCGAGTGTGGCGAGCAACGTGGTGGCGGTGGCGGCGGGAGGATCCCATTCACTGTTCATAAAGAATGACGGCACCCTGTGGGCCATGGGTAATAATACCTACGGCCAGTTAGGCAACGGCACAGTGAACTCGGCCAGTTCGTCGCAGGCGGTGGCCAGCAACGTGGTCGCCGTGGCGGCGGGAAACTCCCACTCTCTCTTCGTGAAGAACGACGGCACCCTGTGGACCATGGGATATAATAATGCCGGCCAGTTGGGCAACGGGAATTACACCAGCACCAACCTGCCTGTGAGCGTGTCGAGCAACGTGGTGGCGGTGGCCGCCGGTGGAAACTATTCTCTCTTCGTAAAGAACGACGGCAGCCTCTGGGCCATGGGCGTAAATAACTATGGTCAGTTGGGCAATGGCACACTGAACTCGACCAACCTGCCCGTGAGCGTGTCGAGCAACGTGGTGGCGGTGGCCGCCGGTGCAAACTATTCCATGTTTGTAAAAGCGGACGGCAGCCTCTGGACCATGGGCGCAAATAACTATGGTCAGTTGGGCAATGGCACACTGGACTCGACCAATCTGCCCGTGAGCGTGGCCAGTAACGTGGTGGCGATGGCGGCGGGAAACGGGCATTCCTTGTTTGTGAAGTCTGATGGCACCCTGTGGGCCATGGGCTATAATAACTATGGCGAATTGGGCATCGGCACCATCGTGAATACCAATCTGCCGGTCAGTGTGGCGAGCAACGTGGTGATGGTGGCGGCGGGAAACTATCACTCCCTCTTCGTGAAGAACGACGGCACCCTGTGGGCCATGGGCTACAATTATTATGGTCGGTTGGGCGTGCCGGGCGGCTCCCAGTATAACAGTCCATTGCAGGTGCCCGGAATGATGGTGGCCAGCCTGGGTGCGCTTGATGAGGCCAATCATTCACTGGCCGTGGGCTGGGCCGCCCCGGGAGCGACGACTTTACCCGACCAAGCCGTCACCTTTGGGCAATCCTTTACTTTCACCCTGGTCGTAACCCGAGGCGACGGGCCCTTCACCTATCAATGGCAACTCAATGGCACGAACATTGCCAATGCCACCAACGTCAGTTACACCGTGGCCAGCACCGCCTTCACGGATGCCGGCACTTATACGGGCATCGCCACCGACCTTGCCGGCAGCGGCAACCAGAGCGCGAGGCTGACGGTCAATCCCGTTGCCAACCCGACCAACATCGTGTCGAGCGTGAACGGTGGCAACCGCGGCACGCTTAACCTTTCCTGGCCGACGGATCACCTCGGCTGGGTGTTGCAGGTGCAGACGAACAGCTTAGTCATCGGTCTTTCGACCAACTGGGTTGACGTGACTGGCAGCGCTGCCACCAACAGCGTGAGTTTGCCGCTGGATGTAACCCAGCCGGCTGTGTTTTACCGCCTGCGTTTGCCGTCCGGTATTTAAATATATTTAATCAGGCTTTATGAAAACCATCCTCATCAAAATTATCTGTGGCTTCGCGCTATTGTGCACAGCAGGTTCGACACTGGCGCAAGACACTTTCATCTGGAATTGGAATTGGGTCAGTGACTCTGGGGACACCCGCAATGGCTCCGGCTCCTTTACTACGACCACCAATCAGAACAAGGACTTTAGCTATACCATTCTTTCAATAACCGGACAGATAGAGGGGACGGCCATCGCCGGCCTGCTCTGGGCCAATCCGGAAATCTTTGCCAATCCAGCCTTGAACAATGGTTATTACACTGATCCCGGTGGCGTGTATTTTAATGATATAAACCAGAATCAATACCTATTAACTGAACAGCAGGAGACGATAAATGTAACGCCGGCGGGAGCGGATTCTTTCGACGATACGGGGATATTTTCCGTCACCGTGCCAGATTTAATCGCACCCGTCCCCGAACCCTCCACGCTGGCGCTGGCCGGTCTGGGCGGCTTGGCAATGCTCTGGCAGTTTCGCCAGCGGAAGTGAGGCATCACCGTGATCGCATATATTTCTTCCCTTAAATCAACAAACCAAACACAACATACATCCATGAAAAAACCAGTCATCCAATATGTCCTTGCTATCATCATTGGAATCGTCAGCGCGGGATTAAATCCGGCGTTCGCCGGGCCTCCTGCCTCCATTACTCTTTCAGCAATGAACCAAACTTTTTTTGCTGATTCCAGTGGCACTTGGCTGACCAACGGGGATTTGGTGGAGATGGGACAGTTCAGCGTTGCCAATGCCACCCTGCAAGCAATGGAGAGTGGCGGAAACATCTCCTCGGCCAACTACCAGCAATTGCTGGCGGACTTTATCCCCTTGAATGGGGTGGCAACCAATCGCATGGGGTATTATAGTGGTGGCCTTTTCCAGTTGACGGCACCAGATGCTAATTCTGGTGCCGCGTCCATCCCTTTTACGGGGAATAATCCGGGATTTGCCGGTGGCAGCATTTATCTGCTGGTGTTCAATAGCGGGTCAGCCAGCACGGCAACTGAAGTCGGGGTCTTTACTGGATCCACTTGGACTTATCCGACACCGATGAGTGGAACGACAACCATTGGTGCGGATCAAGCCTCGACCAGTCCGTTGATCGGTGCTTATCAAAGCGGCATTGCCGGAACCCTCAACGGATATAATGAGAATGACGGAAATGCATTTTCAACCGTCAACGCGCTGGAATTAGCTAATATCCAACCGGCTCCCGAACCCTCCACGCTGGCGCTGGCCGGCTTGGGCGGATTGGCAATGCTCTGGCAGTTCCGCCGGCGGAAATAATTCATCACGCAACAACCAAACAAACCTATGAAAAAAACCTTAACCATCCTCGCCGTGTCGGTTCTTACTTTGGCGGCTCAAGCACAAAGCACGCTAACTTGGGATTGGTCATTTACATGGTGGGGGTCTGGCAGTCCAGATCCTGGAACTTCTGGAACTTTAACCACGCAGGACACCACCACCACCACTAACGGCTATACGGGTTATCTGATTACGGCCATGACTGGCCTTGTCCAGGGGTCGGCCATAGCTCTTGGCGATTCATGGCGGACGACTGGTGACAGCCAAACTTTGCCGGACTATCTTTTGCTGACTGATGGCACGCTCGACCCTTATGGTTTGAATTATAAATACTCACCCACTGGGGCATCGTATGGCATTCATCTTGGAACTTGGCAAGGCCAAGGGCCGGATATCTTTAGTTATTCTTCTGGCGGATCTCCGGGAGGCGGTTTGTTCCAAGTCGTGGCTGTCCCCGAACCTTCAACCATCGCATTAGTCGGCATTGGTGTTGCCGGCTTGTTCGCGGTTCGCCGCCGGAAATAAATATTAAAGATTCGAGTAGCACAATAAGTGACACATGATATTTCCGATTTTACATATTATATTGTTGTTCCTGATTTACCTGCCGACGCTTGCGTATGCCCTGCGCGAAACTCGGCAGACTGATGCCATTAACGCCTCTCTAGTGCTTTTTGTAAGCAGTATTGTGATGTTTTTCATATGTGCCATTTATGATGTTATCTGCTATGCCAGTTTAAATACGGTGGATTGGGCTTTTGTGGCATTATTATGCGTGTTTAGCCTATGGCAGTTTATTGATTATTACCGGCTGTATATCCGTGGTAAAACCAATGTGCTGTGACAGCTTTATAGCTCTTGAATAGGCGACGTAAGCATTGGCCGGAACTATCCAATAAGTTCTATCTTACGTTATAAAAGATTATAGAAATATGACTAATGGGAATAGCTTAAACGATTTGTTTACAGAAAGCAACCAGCCAACTGCCAAAGGTATAACGGGTAATCCACAGCCAGTTATTGAGGCCGAAGTAGTAAACCGGTGTGTCAAAATAGTCTGGCAGTTTGATGAAAGCCATTCAAAATTTAGCATGATGGAAATCATCATTGATAGGAACGAAGAACCCCGGATGCAAGGGCGGGTGATGGTTAATCCAAAAAATTTATGCTACTTCGACCTATTTCCGTTTCCTCCAATTCAGAGTCGCTGGATTTATCGGGCAATCTTTTGGTCGGGCATTAAACGAATCGGTCAGTGGAGTCCGCTAGTGAGTGTGGTTATTCCTTTAAACACTAATCCTCTGATAGCCGTTCCTATTCAATCGCACAAGTAAGTCCAGAGTTTTTTCCATTCTATATGCAAGCGTTCAAATACTATTATTGGATTCGCTCAGTTCGTAAGCGAATTAATGTGTTAATTATAGCCATTGGTATTCTGGTGGCTGCTGTGCTTTCAATACTGATTGGGTTGTTGACGGCTGGGCGTTGATACTGGCAATAGCTTTCGGTTTGACCAGATAAAAGTCTTTGCCCAACACGATTGCAAATTGGGTCAACCTCTTTCAGCGATAATAGAATTTGCTGGTGCGGAGATAGTGCGCGCTTGTTGCATTTACCGATACGCTCAATGAATGATGGAAGAATTGGACGCTTAGGGATGATAGGTTACCGGCATGAGTATTCTGCTATCTGAAATTGAAGAACTTCCAGTTTCTGATAAACCCAAAAAGGTGCCGGCGAGCACTTATGGATTGAGTGCGACGATGGGCTTGAATCAAGCCGATTCCGCGTTAAATCTGGCCCATCTCCAGCTTCATCCGATTACAGAAAACCTCTGCTTTTTCATGGGGTTGGTCAAGATTGCGGACGTGTATTGGGCGTGGCGAAATAATTTTATAGCATCCAAATCCTTTAGTGTTAGACAACAGCAAGAGATTCAGAATGCCCTGCGTGAGGTCTTAAGAACAAAGACGGTGGATGGCCGGGTGGATTGGGAAAAAATCTGGGCGCAGCGGGGGGTTTCATTGCCGACTTTGGCGATGGCTTCCAGTGCGTTGGAACGCTTGACTCCCGGCATGAGGGAGTTCGGGTTGGGCGTGCTCCATCTAGGAAAAGCTTGCTGGGTGCTTGAATCGCAACATATCACCACGGTGGGAGGGTTGATTGACGCCGCCCGAATCGGGATTGGAACAATTCCCAACTTCGGGACTTTTGCCCAACGGCAAGTCGTTACGGCCCTGAAAGCCTTGTCGAGTTCAATCGCCACAACCGGTTCGGTCAATTGGGAGCTTTACGCAACCAACCGGGGTTATCCTATGATTCCTAAAAACGGCGGGGATATTTCGGATAAGGGCGGAATGCTAGGCACCCTGCTGGCCATATGCAACGAAGCGATTCCCCATCAGTTTGATAAACAAGGCTGGGACGTTTTTCAGCGACGATGCCTGAAGACCACTCGGAGCACATTAATAAACATTGCGATGTCCCATGGTGTTTGTGCCGAACGCATCCGAAAAATTGAGGAATCGTGTCTGGACGCCGTGCGCAACCCATTACTGAACGATAATTATTGCGGGTTAGAATTCCGAATCCGGGGGGATTACGTAGCAGCCTTCCGGCAATCACGGCTTCAGCTTAAGACTTTGAGTGCCCCAGCCTTGCGGGAATCGCGCTGGCTCGCCGAATTGGCTGGGCTATGGAAATCAAGTGAAGCCGAGGTGCGGCAATATGATCGGCTCATTATTGAGTGTTTAAATTTTCGCCGGTATAATCTGGACGGCTTCCAGCTTGAACCGATCATCATGGATCGCGCAATCTCCCGTAGCGAGGCGGAAAAACTTTGCAAGCAGGTTTACGCTGTCCATGAAATCCTGACCGGCAACTTGTTGGGGTTGGAGGCTTCCGCACTGTTGCAAGCCCTCAGACAAAGGGGATTTGACGGAATTAGCCCCAAGCACCTTGCCACGCTAATCGATTTATGTTCGACGGTAGAAACTGTTAAAAAGCATGGTGTCAAATATCGGCTCAAACTCGAGTTTGTGGCGGGCCGGACGAATCAGGCAATCCGCGTTTTGCATGAGGCGAATATCCATTTGCACCATCATCAATTAATCGCAGAAATCAATGGCCGGCTTCCCGAATGTAAACGAATCCGAGGAAAATTTAGCTTTGTAAATCAGCTCTGTAAAGATGACCGGTTACAACCAATCGGCAAAAGCGGCAAGTGGACGTTGACAGAGTGGAAAATGGAAACTCGGCCACTCATTGAAGTCATTGATGAGGTGCTCATGAGTGAGGGTAAGCCGTTGGCCTTCGACGAAATCGCCCGAAAAGTTTTAACTAGACGCCCGGGAACCGAGGGCTCGATTCTCTTAACCTTGAGGATGAATCCGGACCGGTTTCAGCAGGCTTCCGGCGGCATCTATGGCTTGAAAAGTTGGGGTGAAATTGGGTCTGCAATAACTAAGCCGGCGGCCATCGGGGAGTTTATTGAAGATTACTTTAAGGGCCAAGGGGGTGGGGCCGTTAATTTCAGGCATCTCCGCAAAGCCTTTGAAGAAGTCTCCGGTTTGTGTCCCCGGGCGGCCGCCTGCCGCTTGGCCGCACATCCCGCACTGGAAATGCATCCGGCCACCGGCTCGGGCACTGAGCGGCGGCAGCTGGCAACCTATCATGCGAACTGGCAAAACCGGCCGGCTAAGAATGTGGGCAAGCCCAGGCGCCAGCCGTTGCAATCGGAAAGAATCGTGGCGGAAGCCAAGCGGCTTGTGCAAGATGAGCCGTCCGGCGAATGCTTGTTAATTGATGTTGTCAACATATTGAAAGAACAGATGGGCATCTGTTCAACAAGCATCTATGCGGCGATTGCCGGGTGCCGGGAGATTGAAAAAACATCCCGGCCCGGCGAGAAGATTAAGCGGTTGTGCCTGCAACGCCCGGAAGTCCCGGATGCCCCGGTGCTGGATGCTAAACGCGGCGGTGCCACCGCCCGTTGGCTGGATGGTTCAGCGGGGCAGCGTGAACCAAAAGTTACTGCCTTGGTTGAGGCCGCTTTCGACCCCAATTTCACCACCGTGCGCCGCGACCGCGAGCTTGCAAAATGCCAAACCTAGTCCGCTCCCGCGCCGTTTATTTCCTGTTTCAACCTGGCCAAATTTTTCAAATATTTTTTGGTGGAATTCAGGAGCAATACCTGAACCGGAATCGCTGACTTCGATTCGCGCCTGCTTTTCCGTGGCGATGATTGCAAGGTGAACCACGGCGGTTTCCGGAGAAAATTTCAAGGCGTTGTTGAGCAGGTTTTGCAGCACCCGTTCCAACAGTTCCCGGTCGGCTGATACGGTCAGAGTGGCGGGCGCGGTCTTTACTTGGACCTGCTGGGAATTTTGTAATTGGTTGGTGGTAAGGACCAGCTTTCGCACCAAAGCCACCAAGTCAAGCGGTTCGGGATATAACTGTAATTGGCCGGCTTCAAGTTTACTGACGACGAGCATTTCCTGAGTCATTGAAATCAGCCGGCGCGTGCCGTTGCTGGCTTCGGTAATATATTTTTTTCCGGATTTGGAAAGGGTTTCCGCCTCACTGGTTTCCAGGAGTTCCAAATACCCGCGGATTACCATCAGCGGAGTATTCATGTCATGGATGATCATATGGGTGAGGTCCTGGCGCAGTTGCTCCAGTTTCCGCAATTGCCGGTAATTTTCCTGCAACGCTAGTTTTTGGCGGCGCAGTTCCAAATGGGTGTGAATGCGGGAGCGCACCTCACTTTCCTGAAAAGGTTTTACAATATAATCCACGCCACCGGCGGCAAATGCCCGAACCTTGTCTTGGGTTTCATCGAGGCCGCTGATGAAAATAACCGGCACGTCCTTCAAATTTTCATCCGCCTTAAGTTGGGCGCACAATGCCAGACCGTCCATTTCCGGCATGGCGATATCCGTCAAAATCAGATCGGGCGGAACCAGCTTGGCCGTTTGCAATGCGTGCCGGCCGCTGGTGACAATGCGCACCGTGTAATTTTCATCGGCCAGCATGGCGGACAGCAGGCGGAGATTATCCGGCACGTCATCGACAATAAGGATGGACAGCTTTTGGGTCATATTATGAGCGGTTGGCGACCTTGAGGATTTGCATGAGACCGTCGGCATCAAATTGATCCGCCAAATTGAGCAGTGCATTGGCCGTGCTGGCATCCGTCGGTCTGATCCCTTCAATCAAGGTGGTCACTTGGTTGAAATCAGCAATCATCAAGGCGTTTTGCAACTCCTTACGCCAAGTTTGAGGCAACGATGCCACCTGACTGCCCAGACTTGAGACAGTGTTTCCCGCAGCAATGGGTTTCGTTTTGGCGAGACATTTTAGCCCGAACAGGTCGCCGATTATTTTCAGCAATTCATCTACCGCTACCGGCTTGGCTAAAAAGGCATCGGCCCCGGCAGCGGCGGCAGCAGCACGGTCTTCCGGATAAGCCGTGGCGCTGACGCTTATAATTTTAATGGACCGGCACCGGGCATCCGCCCGCAACCGGCGAATGGTTTCCAGCCCGTCCATCTCCGGCATCCGGGTATCCATCAAAATCAGTTGCGGCTGCCACGCCGGACCAACTTTCAGCGCCTCCACTCCGCTGGTCACAGTGCGGCAGGCAAACCCGCTCGTCACCAGCATATCTTTGAGCAGTTCAAGGTTTTCAACGACATCATCTACTATTAAAATCCGGCTGACCGACGCGTCTGCCCGCACGCCACCGGCTTCCGTAAAAATGTCTTGGCCGGAAAGGGCAAGGCAGGTAACGGTTTCCACGGGGACTTCCAATTGAAAAGTGCTGCCTTTTCCGAGTTCGCTGTGGACGCGGATGTGGCCCTGCATCAGTTCGGCGTATTTTCGGGAAAGCGCCAGTCCCAGCCCGGTGCCACCGGTGGTTTTACGGCCGGCCTGACCTTGCTGAAAACTGTCAAACAACTGTTTCAGTTCATCCTCGGCGATGCCCGGTCCGGTATCCGTCACCGCGAGAATCAGCAGCAACTGATTGTGAGGTTTGGTCTGGACGGAAGCGGTTAATTGGATGCCGCCGTGCTGGGTAAATTTTACGGCGTTGCCCAGCAGGTTGTTTAAGATCTGACCAATTTTTTGCTGGTCTCCCCGGATCATTTCAGGAAGCTGACTGGTCTTGGCCAACGTCAATGTCAACTGCTTGCCTTTGGCCGGTTCGGCAAACAAGCGGATCACGTTATCCAAAAACTCGTTCAATCTGAAATCCGCTGGCTGCGAGGCAATGCGCCCGGATTCCACCTTGGCCAGATCCAAAATATCATTGAGGATGGTGAGGAGATGTTCGCCGCTGCGGTTGATGGCGACCAGTTTTTTTTGAGCCTCGCCCGGCAGGTTGGTTTGCCGCTGCAACAACTGGGTATTGCCCAGAATGACGTTCATCGGTGTGCGAATTTCATGGGACATGGCGGCGAGAAATTCGCTTTTAGCTTGGCTGGCTTGATCCGCTTTCTCCAGCGCAGCCTTTAACTCAGCCGCGTTTTTTTTCCGCGTGGTGATGTCGGTCAAAAAGACGCGTAAATCCGGTGGCCGGCTGTCTTCATAAAAAACGGGCTGAACGAATAATTCGAGGGGAACCCGTCGGCCACCTTTGGTGATGTATTCTTTTTCATAACGCACCGGCTGGCGGGTGCGGATACTTTCCAGCACCATCAACTCTTCCGCTTTGCGCCATTCGGGCGGCGTCAGTTGGGTGACCCAGTTAAAATTCGGATCCTTCAGTTCATCCCGCGAGTAGCCGGTGAGCTTGACAAACGCCTCATTCACCAGAGAAAGACGGCCATCTGCGGTTCCGATGCAAAAAGGCATTTCGGAATTTTCAATCACAGCCGAGAGTTGTTGTTCCCTGAAGCGAGCTTTTGTCAGTGCGGCCTCGTTTTTTTTCCGCTCGGTAATGTCGGTGATGAAGGCGCGAAGATGGTTTAAGTTTCCGGCCAAATCAAAGATCGGCTGCACAAACAATTCAATCGGCACGTGCTGGCCATCTTTGCGCCGGTATTCTTTTTCAAAGCGCACCTCATGGCGGGTGCGAATACATTCTTCAAGCTTGGCGGTTTGGACTGGCCACCATTCCGGCGGCGTCAGTTCTTTGTTCCATGCGACGCTTTTATCCATCAGCTCCGCACGCGTATATCCTGTGAGTTTAACATACGCCTGATTAATCTGGATAAAAGTGCCGTCGGCCTTCGCCATCGAAAACGGCACTTCGGAGGTTTCTATCACCTCCGACAACACGGCGAGTTCCCGCGTGCGTTCTTTCACCCGCTGTTCCAGATTGGCCTTTGCTTCAAATAGTTCGCGTTCTGCCTGTTTGCGGGCGGTGATGTCTTGAATCAGCGCTACAAAATAATCCATTTTCCCGTCTGCCTTTCGTGTGCAGTGGACGGTTAAATCAGTCGCCAGATATTTGCCATTTTTCCGGAGAAAGCGTTTCTCCATGGCATAGCCTTCGGTTTCCCCGCGCACAACGCGGTCGAAATTGGCCGCGTTTTCCGCGAGATCATCCGGATGGGTGATTTGCGCCCAAGTCATGCCATAAAGTTCCTCCCGGGTGTAACCCAGCATTTCGCACAGCCGGTCGTTAACTTGTAGCCAGCCTTTTTCAGGGGAGGTGATGGCGATACCGCTGAGTGGCATCTCAAACCAGGTTTTCAGGCGGGCTTCGTTATTCCGGATGTCGGCCTCCGTCTTTTTACGCATGGTGATGTCGCGAAAGCTCCACACGCGGCCCAGCAGCGAGTCGTCGATCTGCTGCGGCTGGGAATAGCGCTCGAAAACGCGGCCATCGCGGAACACTAATTCTTCCAGGGGCGTCACCGCCGTGCTTTGATACAAGGCCTGCACGCGGGCCAGAAATTTTTCCGGTTCAGCCAGTTGAGAAAGGACAAACTCCAGCACTTGGCGGTCGTCCTGACTGGCGATAATGGTGGGTGGGATTTGCCAGAGTTCCAAAAATCTCTGGTTGTAGCCGGTGATTTTGCCAGTGTTATCCACTACCAAAATCCCGTCGGCAGTGGATTCCAGCGTAGCGCGCAGCAGGGAATGGGATTCTTCCAGTGCTGCTTGCGCTTTTTTGCGCTCAGTAATGTCGCGGTCGATGCCCCGATATCCGGCCAACTCCCCTTTCTCATCGAAAATTGGAACCCCGTTCGTCTCCAGATAAATTATCCGACCATCCTTGTGTCGGCAGATGTTTTCCAAGAGTTCGATGGGTTTGTGGCTGGTGATGAGGTCGCTAAATAGCGTTCCAATCCGGACGGCTTCCTCCGCCGGCATGAAATCAAACGGCATGCGGCCAATGATTTCTTCGGGTTCGTAGCCTAAAATATCCTTTACCTTCAGGCTCGCATAGGTATATACGCCCTGCGCGTTGACTTCCCACACCCAGTCGTGGGTGCTCTCGATCAAACCGCGAAACCGCTCGTTGCTGGCGTGGAGCGCTGCTTGCGCTTGTTTCTGCTCGGTAATATCTTCCTGCACGCAGATGAAGTGAGAGATCTTGCCCGCCGCATCTACCACCGGCGTGATGGTTTTATGCTCGGTATAAAGTGTGCCGTTTTTCCGGCGGTTGATGATTTCACCCTTCCAGACTTTTCCAGCCAGAATAGTCTGCCAAAGCTTTTCATAAAAAGCGGCATTATGCTGGCCAGACTTGAGCAGGCACGGATTTTTGCCCAGTGCCTCTGCCGCCGTGTAACCGGTCAGCTGGGTGAAGGCATTATTGATCCAGAAAATCTTTCCGGCAGAGTTAACTAGAAAAATGCCGTTGGCAGTGGCAGAGATGGACTGTTCCAACTGTAGCAGTTTTTCCTCCGCTTTTTTTCGTGGGCTGATGTCGCGGATGGCACTGACCAGATATTCTTCGCCATCAAACCTGGCACCGTGAGAGCTGACTTCCACTGGTATCACCTGACCGTCCTTGCGAACATGGACAGCTTCAAATAGGATGCCGTTTGCAAACGCCGATGACATATGGTGGGCGATCTTTGAGGCTTCATCGTTTGGCCGCAGGTCGTAAATGGTTTTCGCCAGCAACTCCACCGGGGTTAAGCCATAAAGCTCCGCCGCCGCCGCGTTGGCGGAAATAATCCGGCCGTCGTGGTTCCGGATGAGCAGCAGTGCGTCCCGGCTCTGGCTGACAATGAGTTCGGACAATTTGAGTGCCGACTCCAGTCGGTGCTTTTCGGTGACGTCGCGCCCAATAATGACCAACCCCTTGCGCTCGCCATTCGTTTGATACAAGGGCGTTTTGTGGACTTCGAATTTGTAAAGTCGCCCATCCGGCCCCGGCCCGGCCTCGAAGGTGACCGTATGCTGACCGGCTTGCCAGGCAGCTTCATCGCTGTGGATGCAAGCTTCGTAAAGCGGTTGCAAATCGGGATTGTCCCGGGCTAGTTCGGCATCGGTTTTTCCGTGCCAGGATCTTTGCTCCAGTTGGAAGAATTTTTTTGCATGATCGTTAATCACCATCCAGCGCCCGAAGCCGTCCTTTAATAAGATATGATCCTGACTGGTTTCAATCAACAAGCGTATTTGCCGATCCTGCGCCCAAGCGATCAGGAGTGAATAATATATTCGAGTCAGCAGCAGGCTGATAATGCTGCCAGCAATCAACACAAACCAGACTTTGGAATAATCCAAGGCAGCGGTGCCGGTGCTGGTTTGT
>Ga0364866_10486_pt1 | contig 23968 bp, 17 predicted proteins | sample ExccelAu500001D3_3_FD_206913 | JGI IMG/M metagenome (GOLD analysis project Ga0364866, IMG submission 206913) | Enriched cells from Trout Bog Lake Hypolimnion, Wisconsin, USA - BchlTB.Aug13.5000.01.D3 | ecosystem: Environmental > Aquatic > Freshwater > Lake > Hypolimnion/Profundal zone | place... | reverse complement strand
GGGGATGAAAGGCATCATTTGCTCTTCTTCGACAAAAATGTGATCGGCTTTTGTTTCACCGAAAAGGAGTTGTGTCGCGGGCGCGACGTCGAGGCCGATCGCCTTCGCCAGCACGGCGGCATCGCGTCCGACCAGATCGCGGTTGACGACCGGATGAGGACAGCCCGCACCCTTGCCCTGCGGGAAAACGAACGCTTTGTCCGCCAGCGCCGCGATCTGGGCGGCATCGAGATACACGGCCCCTGCTTTTTTCAACGCGGCGATGAGTTTGTCCGCGACGGAATCGACGACAAAAACCTCTTTTTCACCGATGCAGAGCAGGTTGTTGTCATACGACGCGCCCTGGATGATGCATTTGGCGGCGCGCTCGATGTCGGCGGTTTCATCGACGACGACGGGGGGATTTCCCGGTCCCGCGCAAATGGCGCGCTTGCCCATCTTCATAGCGGCGTTGACGACCGCCGGGCCTCCGGTCACGCACAACAGGCGCACTTTCGGGTGCTTGCACATCGCATCGAAGGTATCGAGTGTGGGCTTGACCACGGTTGTCAGAAGATCGGAGATGCCGGTTTCATGGAAAATGGCCTCGTTGTAGCCGCGGATTGCGGTTGCGGCGCATTTCGCGGCGGCGGGATGGGTGTTGAAAACCGCGGCGTTGCCGGCGGCGATCATGTTGATCGCGTTTCCAGTGAGGGTGGGGACGCTGTGGGTCGAGGGGGTCACGGCGCCGACCACACCCCAAGGCGCAAAATCGATGATCGTCAGTCCAAAGTCACCGCTGAAAGCCATGCGGTCGAGCATTTCGACGCCGGGGACGAGGTCGCCGCAGATTTTAAGTTTTTCGATTTTGTGATCGAGGCGGCCGATTTTTGTCTCGTTGAACTCGATGGTTCCCCATTCGGCGGCCTTGGTGACGCACATGCGGCGGATGACGCCGATGGCTTTTTTTCGGGCGGAGATACCGAGATCACGCAGTTGTTCAAACGAGCGATGCGCGGCGTCGCAGGCGTCGTTCATGTTTTCATAAACGCCGAAATTGGAGGCGCCGGATTTGGCGATGGCAACCTGTGTTTGCAGGCGGGCAAGGACCTCGTTGACTACTTTGGAAACAAGTTTTTCGTCGATAATCGCCATGTTTTTTGGTTGTAAATGTTGTCAGGTGAACCGCGGGGATCACGGCGCGCGGTAGAGGATTTTTTTTGAAAGGTCCACGGTGTCCACGATGCCGACGACGACGGCGTCCACGGGCGAATCCGGGGAGTCGGTGCCGAGGCGGGCGGAGCTTCCCTGGACCACCAGGACGATCTCGTTTTCACCTGCGCCGAGGGAATCGACGGCCACGAGTGTGGTCAAGCCGGGCTTGAATGCACCGGCGTTGGGCGAGTCGATGACCATGGGCCTGACGAGGAGGAATTTGTTTCCCGTCATTTTGGCGTTCTTTTTGCTCGCGACGACGCAGCCTTCAACTTTTGCTAATATCATGGCCGGGATGGGTTGATCCGAAAAATGCCGGACAAGCTCGAAAAATCAGGGGCTGTCCGGCGCGGAAGCATGGTTTTTGGATTTGGTACGGCCTGGTTTCAGGCTTTTATTTTGATTTAGGAAGAACGTTGCCAAGATCGTTGTGCGGGCGCGCAATGACGCTGACGCTGACGATTTCGCCGAGCGATTGGGCGGCGGTTTTGCCGGCTTCGGTGGCTGCCTTGACGGAGGCGACATCACCGCTGACGCAAACGGTGACCATGGCGTTGCCGACCTGGGTCATCGGGCCGATAATCTCGACGTTTGCGGATTTGAGCATCGCGTCCGTTGCCTCGACGAGCGCGACGAGGCCGCGGGTTTCGATCATTCCTAGTGCTTGTTGAGCCATATGTTTTATTTCGTTGGTTGGTGGTTGTCAGTTGAGTGTGGAAAGTTTTGTCCAGGCATTGCGGGCGATAATAAGTTCTTCGTTGGTCGGTATGACGCGCACTTCGATTTTCGAGCGCGGGGTGGAAATGATGGCTTCCTCGGCCCCGACCGAGGCGTTTACGGCCTCATCAAATTCGAGTCCGCAAAAATCAAGGTTTGCGCAGATTTTCGAGCGCAGGTCGGGGCAGTTTTCGGCAATGCCGGCGGTGAAAATGAGGACGTCGGCACCGTTGAGTTCGACCAGGAACTGGCCGATAAATTTACGAATGTTGCCGGTGAAGACGTCGAGGGCAATCCGGGCGTCTTCATTGCCGGATTCCGCGGCGGCGAGGATGTCGCGGATATCGCCGGTCGAGAGGCCGGACATGCCTTTGAGTCCAGACTGGGTGGTGAGGGCCTTTTCAACCGCTTCGATCCCGAGGCCGATATCGCGGATGAGATAGATGAGGGCGAAGCAATCGAAATCCCCCACGCGATTGTTTTGCGGAAGGCCGCTTTGCGGGGTCATGCCCCAGCTTGAATCGATTGCCTTTCCATCGCGCACGGCGGCGATAGACGAACTGCCGCCCAGATGGCAGGAGATGATGCGGAGTTTGCCGGAACCGCGCAATTCGGCGCAGCGCTGGGTGACGTACCGGTGGCTGGCGCCGTGGAAACCGTGGCGGCGGATGCCGTATTTGGATTCCCACTCGAGGGGCACCGGGTAGCGCCGGTTTTCCATGGGCATGGCGTCGTAAAACGCCGTTTCAAACGTGCCGATACAGGGGAGGTGCGGATAGAGTTTATTGAACATCCGCACGGCCGCAATGTAGGGAGGATTGTGGGCGGGGATGAGTGTGTTGAATTCCTCCATGGCGCGCAGGACGGTTTCGTCGAGAAGCTGCGTGCCGCTGACGTTGCGGGCGCAGATGGGCTTGAACCCGACTGCGGCGAGGTGGGAGAATCCGCCGAGTGTTTTTTCCACGAACCCGATTGCCGCGCCGTGATCGGCGAAGAAGGCGGAGCCTTTCCTGCCCGGCTCGGTTCCAGTCTGGAACTTGAACGGCGATTCCGCGCTGCCAATGCATTCAATGCCCCCCCGGGCAAGAACGCGCTCGGAGGGCATTTCAAACAAGCGGAACTTGAAGGAAGTGCTACCGATATTCGCAACGAGTATCTGGTTCAGGTTCATGGATTCGCCGTCCTTCCGGGCGGGTGTTACTTTGTTGATGCGGCGGTCTTGGGCCCGAGAAATTTGCCGAGTGTGGCAAGGTCCTCGTGGGGACGCGGGATCACGTGGACGGCGATGACTTCGCCGATCGCGCCCGCGGCGGTCGCGCCCGCTTCGACGGCGGCCTTGACGGCGGCAACTTCGCCGCGGATGAAGACCGCGACATGGCCCGATCCCACTTTTTCCCATCCGACGAGTTCAACATTGGCGGCCTTCAGCATCGCATCCGTAGCTTCGAATTGCGCGGTGAGGCCTTTGGTTTCAATCATTCCGAGTGCTTGTCCAGCCATGGTATTGGTTTCCTTTCGATTTAACCGACGAAAAATTTCAGCAATTCCGCGGCGGGGCGCGCGATGACGTGGGAGGCAACGAGATTGCCGACCCGTGTCGCCGCTTCCTTGCCCGCTTCGACGGCGGCCTTCACGCTCCCAACGTCGCCCTGCACGATGGTGGTGATCAGCGCTCCGCCGATGGGAATGGATTTGATTAGTTGTACATTCGCGGCCTTGACCATGGCATCACTGGCTTCCACCAGTCCCACGTAGCCGCGCGTTTCGATTAGTCCGATTGCTTCGCTCATTTTATGTTTTGGATGTTGGGGTTGTTGTTAGGATTTCAAAAGTTCCACTTTCGTCGCGTTTTCCAGATCGCAGGCGTTGGCCTCGTCGGTGTCGATATGCACCTCCAGCTTGAAGGAAGGGTCCACGCGTACGATCAGGTCGTCAAAACGGGTCCTGCAGCCCTTCGAGTCGACCCTGAGGGTGATTTTGTCGAGGTGTCTGACGTTGTAAAACTTTGCGTCCGAGGGGGACATGTGGACGTGACGCGCGGCGCGAATGATGCCCTGTTTCATTTCGAGCAAACCCTTCGGGCCCATCACATAGCCGCCCGGCGTGCCTTCGATGTTCCCCGACATGCGGACGGGGACGGCGATGCCGAGTTGGACGGAATCGGTGATGGCGAGTTCGATCTGGGTGAGGTTTCTGCACGGACCGAGAATGCGGAGGTTCGGAATGATGCGTTTGCGCGGCCCGATGAGCGTGACGGTTTGCTGGGAGGCGAACTGTCCTTCCTGGTAAAGCCATTTATGGACGGTCAATTCGGCGCCCTTCCCAAAAAGCAATTCAAGGTTTTCAGGGGAGATATGCATGTGGCGGGCCGAACTGTTGACGACCAGCGTTGGGGCCGGGACCGCCGACGGCTGTCTGCCGGCCTCCCGAAAGAGCGATTCGCGGACAAGGGCTTCGACAATCGAGCGGTTGGGGGCGAGGGCGGTCATTTCAGTAAAAAACGGGAAAAAGTTATACGATTGATTTCAATCATAAAAAAAAACGGGGGTTTGTCAAAACTTATCTAAAATAATGTAAAAATATTTCGCGAGTCAGCGCGGAGAGTGGTCATTTTTATTCCGAGGAAAACGGTAAATGGAACTGTCATGTCCCGTTTATCGCACAAAACGCGCGAAGGCGTTAGCCTTGCAAATCCTATATCTCCTAAATAGCTTAAAATCTTCGTTTCTCCTCTGAAACTTTTTTGAAAATGACGCAAAAGTACCCTGCTGGTGCGGAAAATGGCCGGTTTCTTCTTCCACCCCGTGGTTCATTTGCTGACTTCTGCATAACAGGCTGACTTAGTGGCAGGGTTCTAGCCCAAAGTTTTTCCCGGATTTGTGAAAGATATCCATAACTGGTAATATCCTGATTTCAAACTCCAATGATTACTGAGGAAGACATTCAGAAGTCAGTTTACGGTATGGGATTTTCAGGACTGCCAGTTTGTCTTCATTCCTCTCTCCGATCCTTTGGCTATATTCGAGGCGGAGCACAGGCTGTCATAAACGGTTTTCTCGCCGAAGGATGCACTTTGCTTGTCCCCTCCTTCTCTGACGATTTTGCCGTTCCTCCTCCAGCAGGTCAACAGGTTAGGCGGAATGGATGGGCCTATGCCCATTATGCCGGGCCCCTTAAGGGTATAGATCGAGTTTACACACCCCAGTCTAATGAGATTACACAGGAAGAGATGGGAGTTATTCCAGCCACTGTTCTCTCCCAACCGGGGCGTCTCCGGGGTAATCATCCCCTTAATTCGTTTACTGCAATCGGCAAGCAGAGCGGCGGTCTCATTGGCCACCAGACTCCTTCTGACGTATTCGCTCCTCTTCAAACGCTTTGCGAAATTGGCGGATGGGTTGTGCTGATAGGGGTCGGCCTAGATAAAATAACACTCATTCATGCCGCCGAAGAAGTTGCAGGACGCAAACCATTCGTGCGTTGGGCCAACGGCGCCGAGGGCACTCCCATCGGGGTAAGAGTGGGGGGTTGTTCTAACGGATTTGAAAATCTCAAACCCGCATTATCCCCTAGGAGTAAATCTTGTCAGGTAGGTACCAGCCATTGGGAAGCATACTACCAGCCATTGGGAAGCATACTACCAGCCATTGGGAAGCATACCCCGCAGCATCCACTTTGCATGCCGCAGCAGAAATTATTCGAAACAAACCCGAAATCACTCATTGTAAAAATGCCCAATGTGAACGATGTCGAGATGCCATCGACGGAGGCCCAATTTGAATCCGAAGTAATCCGATTTTAAACTGCGCTATTACCAAAGTTCTTCTTGGTGCTAGAAAGACAACCCGTCAGTCTCTTGTGCAGAGATCAGTAGGCTGCGGGGCGATATTGGTCCGCGCGAATCCTGATCCCGGCCTGTTGAAGCTTCTCTCGGGACGCGTCGGTGAGCAGCGCACCGACCTTGTTCCACGGGACCAGAAAATGAGGCGCCTTGCGGTCCAGCTTGCCGGCGTCGATGCAAAAGACCGAACGTGCGCTTCGCCGGAGCACCGCCTTCTGCTGCTTGACGATGGCCGCCTGCGAGTTCCAGATGCCGGCGGAGTCAATGGCTTCAGCGGAGAGGAACGCGACGTCGAACCGCCAGAATTCAAGGCTTTTGCAGACCGTATCCCCCAGTAGGACCGATTGCCGGCTCAAGAGCTCTCCCGCCGTGAAAAAGACCTGCACGCCATCGATGCCGGCAAGCAATTCACCCAAGGGAATGTTCGCTGTGACGATTTTCAACGGAGTGACCGGGTGCGCGCGGAATTTCTCCGCGATGGCGAACATCGTCGTGCCGGTGTCAAAGTAACAGGTGAGGCCCGGGGTGAGGAAAGAAAGGGCCGATGTCGCGATTTTCGCCTTGGCGCGGCGCGAGTGTCCGCGGCGCTCAGTGAAGGAGGGGAACCGGTTCTCGAATTCCGAAAGCGCGCCGCCATAGGTGCGCTTGATTTTTTTCTCGTCCTCCAGCGCCGACAAATCCCGGCGCGCGGTAGCTTCGGAAACCCTCAGTCGTCGGCAAAGTTCCTGAATGGGAAGAAACCCTTGTTGGGTAACCATGGCGGCCAGTTGTTCGCGGCGAGCCTTGACGATGTGGAGTGGAACTTTCAGCGGATGGAGGATTGACAATCTTATGATCGAAGTCAATCACGAGATTGCGTTGTTTCTTTCCGATCATGCCTGATGTTGGAGGAAAAGTAGCCCGGCCTTTCGGGAAATAAGGAGAGTTTCCGCCCTCTTTTATTTAGTCTTATTGCCCGTGATGTTCAGAATGGCGCTGATGGTCGCCCGAGGCGGATCGAGTTCCAGATGGGTGTATTAGTGAAAATCCAAAGAAGAGGAAAACAGCGATACAGTTGTGTTCTCTATCTGGCGCAATATTGTAGCAGCTCGTGGTGGACTGCCTCGGCGTCGATGGGTCTTGCCGTGCTCTTGAAGGAGTAAGGTTTCTCGATCAGCAACACGGGCCAGTCGTTTTCATCCTCAGGACGCCGTCCATGCGAACCCCGCACGAGCGCGGCATCGAGCGGGATTACGTTCAACAAGCCTCGGAATCCGAGTTTCTTTCGGAGCAGCCAGGCAGCGATGCGCAGGTGCGGCCAGCGCAGTTTGGGATCGAGAAAGAGTTCCGCCGGATCGTAGCCCACTTTGCGATGGATATCGACCGTGCGCGCGAAGTCGGGCGCGAGCGCGTCGTCTTCCCAATAGTAGTAGGTAAACCAGTTGCGCGGACTGGCCACGGCAATGAGATCGCCGCTGCGCCGGTGCCGGATGCCCCATTCCGTTTGCGCCTCGTGGTTTAAAACCAATTCGACGCCCGGTTCCGATTCAAGGACCGCGCGCACCTTCGATTCCAGCGCGCGATCATTGAAATAGATGTGGGCGACCTGATGGTCCGCGACTGCGAACACCTGGCTGCTGCCGCAATCGAGCGTTTCCAGGCCAAGTTCATCTTTGAGCGTAAGCCAGCCGTGGCGGCGGAAGAGGCGGTTGAGATGGATCGGTGCGTCGACTTCCGTGATGCCATATTCGGAGAGGACGGCAACCCGGACCGATCGCTTCTGGAAAAAATCGATAAGGTCGCCGACCAGATTGTCCACCAGGCGCAAATCGTCTCCGATTTTCGGATCGCGCGGTCCAAGGCGTTGCAGATTGTAATCGAGGTGCGGCAAATAGACCAGGCTGAGCGTGGGTTGATACCGCTCCTCGATCCAGCGCGCGGCATCGGCGATCCAGCGCGAGGAACCGATCCCCGCCGCCGGACCCCAGAACTGGGTGAAGGGAAATTCGCCGAGGTCTTTCTTGATCTCCGCGCGAAGCGAAAGCGGCCCGGTATGGATGTCGAAAATCTTGCGGCCATCGGCGCAATAGAGCGGGCGCGGCGTAATGGAATAATCGACGGTGGCATGCATGTTGTACCACCAGAAAAGCTGGGCGCAGGTGAAGGAGGGATTTTTCTCGCGCAATTTGTTCCACAGCTTCGGACCGGTCACGAGGTGGTTGGATTGTTTCCAGAAATGGACCTCGGCCAGCTCGCGGTCATACCAGCCGTTGCCCACGATGCCATGCTGCGCGGGCGGCAGGCCGGTCAGGTAACACGACTGCGCGGTGCAGGTGACCGCCGGGAAGGCCGGACGGATCGTGGCCGATTGTCCGTTGCGGGCAAAGGCTGAGAGCCGGGGCATGGCGGGGCCGAGCAGGGAACGGGTCAGGCCCACGACGTTGAGAACCACGGTGCGGCGTGTCATGGGTTAAAGGCTGTTTGAAAAGTCGGCGCAGGTCACGCTGAAAGGATTAAGTTGCCGGGATGATGCGTTGCAAGAAAAGAGCAAGCGCGAAGAAGAGAAGAAATCCGGTAGTGGGAAGTCCAGACACTGGCGCAATGGCGATCATGTCGATCATGACAATGCCGGCCAGGAGCCCGGAAACGACGCGCCCGATGGAGCGATTGGTTTTGCACCAGAATGGGATGAGAAGCCATGCCATCCAGCCGAGGAACAGGAGACAGAATAACAGCGGGCGGTCGTAGTGATAAGGCAATAGGACACACATTCCGACTGACAGAAGGACTGGAAGCAAAAGAAGCAGAAGCGCCCAGCGCACGGGTTTGTCGGGACGGCTTTCGCCCCGTGCGAGATAGGTGATTCCCGCCACGTAGAGGCCAAGAGCGGTAGCAGCCGGGAAAAAACACCATAAAAGGATAGGGCCTACGGCTGCAGCTGCGGCCAGCGGATAGAGTAGAAACCGACAAAAGCCCATCGTGAGCGGAGCCCAGGAAACATCCTTGTGCCGGAAATCGTAAAGCACGATGGCGGCGATCAGGAGCAGCGCGATCCCGGTGGTGAACCAGCCGAACGGAATCAGGCAGGCAAGTCCCGCTGCGAACCAGAGCACGGCAAGCACGCCGACCGAACGCCGGGAAATCTTTCCTGCGGGAATCGGACGCTCCGGGCAATAGCGGGCGTCGAAATCGGCGTCGCAAAAATCGTTAAGGTACATTCCTCCGAGGTAGAGAAAACTGCCGCCAAGCAGAAGCGGAACGAGGGCGGCGCAGTCATTCCCTCCGTCCGCGAGAAACCATCCGGCGAGTAGATTGGACCAGACCGTGGGCAGGTTGGAAACGCGCCCGAGGATGAGCAAAGTCCTCAAGCCTTCAAGAAGCGATTTCATCCAGCCGGAACTTGGGATTCTGGCCCAGGAACTGGAGGGGATTTCCATAGATGAGCCGGTCGATGGCCGCTTTACTGTGTCCGCGCCGCTTCATTTCGAGGGCGGTTTTCGGAACGGCGAGGGGATCGCTGTGGCCCCAGTCGCAGGCGCAATTGAGCCAGATGCGCTGCGCTCCGTAAATTTCCACCATGTCGATGGCACGCGGGGGCGAGCATTTCGATTGGGGATAAAGCGTGATGCCTGCCCAGAATCCCGCGTCAAGCACCACGTCCACCGTGTGTTCCTCGACATGGTCGATGATCACCCGCGTCGGATCGACGCCCCGGTTTTGCTTGAGAATATCGACGATGAGACGCGTGCCCTTCCATTTGTCTTCGAGGTGCGGCGTGTGGACGAGGATCATCTGGTCGTGCCGCACGGCGAGATCGACATGCTTTTCAAAAACGGCGACTTCGTTGCGGCTGTTTTTGTTCAGGCCGATTTCCCCGATGCCCAGGACATTGGGCCGGTCGAGGAACGAAGGAATCATCGCGAGCACCTCGTCGGCCAGCGCAAGATTTTCGGCTTCCTTGGGATTGAGGCAGAGCCACGAATAATGAGGCAGGCCAAACTGGGCGGCGCGGCGAGGCTCGTAATCGGTCAACTGGCAAAAATAATCGTGGAATCCCTGCGCTGAACTGCGATCAAAACCGGCCCAGAAAGCCGGTTCGCAGACGGCGCGGCATCCTGCCGTGACCATGGCCGTGTAGTCATCCGTTACCCGGCTGACCATGTGAGCGTGGGGTTCGATGTAACGCATGTAGAAAATGGAGAGAAGCGGTCAGGCTAAAATCCGGGCCAGGCCCCGCAGGCCGATTTTGTCGATGCCTCGGGGACGGGCTCGCTGCTTGGATCGCTCAACAACAGCAGGATTCGCCTGGCCTTATCCGGGCCGGGCGCATCCAATTCTTGCAAGGCGGCCCGTAACGATCTCATTCGGAAATCGTCAGCACCTTCGCTCCGATCAATACGATCCAGGAAGGCGGCCAGATCGATTATTTTGGACCGGGCATCCGCGAAATAGAGGTCGGTCATGTGCGAACGATTCATGGGGTGGAGGATGGATTCTTTTTTCTTTGTGCGGCAAGGCTCCGCAGATTGGTTGTCCAGACATTGGTGGGGCGTCTCTTTCGCCTCAAGCCTAAACATATTGCATACCGGGGCGAGCGATTACAAATCACTGCGCTACCGGACTGCATTCATAGGTCCCCATCGGTTCGTTCAGCACGTTTCTCTTATCGGGGTGGCAAATTATTCGCTGCTGGCTTCTCATTATGACCGGCTTATAATCCAATCCACCCTCAGCACTTGGAAGTCACTGATTTATGATTCATTTACCCCAAAAATTAATTTTTCTCGCAGGTGAATTACGGAGCGTAAAACTCCATATTGAAGCCAGGCATGTCACTGTCACAGGATGCCCGTCCAATCTGATTCTCATCAATACTCCGACCCCGGTCGACGGGGGCTGGGTTTTTGATTTCCGCGCCGGTGAAAGACAGATCGAATCATACGGCGTAATCCAACTCCGTATTCACACCCCGGACGGTGAGATTCACGCGGAAATCCAGTCGCGCGTATTGAGCCGCCGGGAATTTTTCTTCTGTGTGGTGACCACCTGCAATATGCACTGGGGATATGACCCTTCCCTCATGTATCTGGCGGACGTCAGCACCTTCAAGGACTGGAGCGTTTGCTCGGGCGATCCCCTGCTATTTCATGGCCACGACTTCCCTTCCTCCCGCCACATGTCCGAAGCGGCGCACAAATATAATTTGCCCATGACATGGCTAATCGACCATACCGTGGCCAAGGAGCACGGGCGGGAGCTTGTCGAATTCCACAAGCAATTTGGAGATGACGTCGGCGTATTGCCCAGCAGTTACTTTTTTCACAACTCCGACAACTATAATCTGGACCATCCTCTTGAAGACGCGATCGCTGTTTTAAAAGGCACGATGGAAGGCATCCAGCTTGGAATAAGCCGGGGAATGTGGACGCAGGAAATCAAGGTCGGCGGCGTTGACCAATGGGTGGGGGGACTGGGCAGCCGATGGATCGAAGCCGCTCGCAGGACGGGATTGCGCGGCGTGTGGGGGACCGCATTCGACCACGTCACTTGCGACACCAGCATTTATCACGAAGGCCTTCCCTGGGATGTGTATCGCATGAACCGGGACAACTTCCGTTATCCCAGCGCCAAAGCCTCGGACCCGTGGGGATTCCCATGGACAACGCGCGATCTGGTCAACAGCTTCCACGAATATCCGGGCAACTCCGTTCACTACAGCACCGATCCCGATGATATCCGCTACTGTGGAATCATGGATAATCAGCACGATTACTGGGACAGGCTGCTCGCCGGTTTGCTCGACAATGCGAAGCACAATGACAGCACCTGCTTTGTCCTCCATAACGAAGACCACGACGCTCATCGTTCGTGGTCGCAGAATTATCTTTTGCAATTCTTCTCGCGCCTTCCCTCCAATATCGTCCGGGCCACTCTGGAGGAGGTTACCCAATGGCTTGATCTATGTTACCCGGACGGCCAGCACCCGCGCCAGGCTCTCGAATTGGAGGACCCGTTGCGCTGCCACGACGCCGTGCAGGCGACGCGGGCTCGGAACGGCTTTGTGCCTCACTCAAAATGGAAGAGCAAAAACGGGCTTAATCCGGATGTGATCGCGTTTTATGATGAGCGCGCGCGCTGGATGGCTTCGGAAGGCTCGCATATCCCTGAACAGCTCATCGATTACACTTCGACGGAAGGGTTTCAGGAGACGGGCGTTTCGCCTAAAGTCGAACTCCCAAAAATCACTTCGTGGAAGGAGACCACCCTCAACGTTGGTTCGAAATCCCAAACCGAGGTTGAATTCGAATCGGATCGCGCGATGACAAATTTGCCTCTTATTTTGTGGACTCAGCCGGCTCCTCGCGGAGCTTTGCGCTTAAAAAACGCCTCGATCATCTGGTGCGACGTCAAGCCCGGTAAGAATGTATTTCGTTGGCCTGTTGAATAGCCGCCTAGGGCGTGTTCACACTACAAGCTCCGTCATCCTGAGCGGAGGCGAGCCTTGGCATTTATCCGAACCCCAAAATTCACTCGAGCCGGAGTCGAAGGACCTAGCCTGGATGGAAGACACGTTTGGATGGCGCCGTCCCATTCTGAAAATAGAAAGAGGCTTCCCGCTTTTCGATCAAACGAGCAGCGGGAGGCGCCCTCGCTTAATCATTATCACCCGACGCTATTCATATTCTGTGGATAAACATCAAGGTCCTTCGACTCCGGCTCGGGAAACGTTTCGGTATAAAAAACAGTTATTGGCTCGCCTCCGCTCAGGATGACGGATTTTTTTAGCGAACCTTGGAATAATAGTGTGAACAGACCCTAAAGACGTGTCCGGTCATCAGCCTTCAAACGTTGTCGTCCCGGCGCCCATACTCCATGGCGGCATCCGTCATCGCCTGGACGTTATCCGGAGGGGTATTGGCCATGATCAGGCAGCCCGGACATAGGACAAATCGCGCGCGGTTACGTTTGGCGGATTCGATGGCGTCGCGGCATTTTTCCCGAACAAGAGCGGGTGTGCCGGAATAGAGGACGGAAGAGGGATCGATGTTCCCAAAGATGCAAGAGCGGTTGGCGACGATTCCAAAGGAGCGATCCAAGTTGTTGAGATGGTCCAGCTCCAGGACCTCCGACCCGGTGGCAACCATGCCTTCGACAATGTTGTCGGACCGTCCGCAAATGTGAAGCGACAGGAGACCGTCGCCGAGCTGCTCCTTGTAACGCCGCTCAAACGGCTGCGAGAATTGCCGGTACATTTTGGCGGAAACCACCGACTCGCCTGAAAAGCCGTCGCCGATGGATGTCAGGTCGGCCCCCGCGGCAAGCTGCGCCTTGGCAAAAGCCACTCCGGCCTTCACGCAGATATCCAAACCCGCGAACACGTCCTCTTCGGGTTCCTCGATGAGATCCATCATAAAGATCTGCGGATCGCGCAGCAGTGCAAGCAAACTAAAGGGGCCCTGATCGGCGCGCCCCATGATTGCCAACTCATTGCCCAGCATGCGTCTGAGTAATCGCGTCGTCTCAAGCCACAAGGGAAGACGTCCATCGCGGTGCGGATCGGGAATCTTGAGACGAGCGGCATCCTGGATGGATTTAAGCGGTGTCTCGACGATGCGGGCGGATTCGTCTCCCGGAAAGGTAACGACTGCCCCCATGGCCTCGGCCAGCGAGGATGTGTCGAAATCGATGATGATGCAATCGTATCCAAAGTCGTGGGCCGTATCGGCCAGCGCCTGCGCCGCTTTTTCGGGATGAAAGGCAAAATCTTTCAGGGTCAGCCCAACATGCCTGGCGGCGAAGGCGAAGTTATGCTGTGCCACAGGAACCCGGTCGTGCGGCAGCCCATGGATCGCCGCCAGTGTTCGTTCGCGTGAGTTCATCGGTATTTTTTGTCGAAGTGGAGTGACCTCCGAAAAGTACTCGGTTGAAGAGTTGGTGTCGAGACTTCGACGGATTTGCCTGACGCCCGACTTGCTCAGCCCATATTTTGCGCGAAAAAGAGATTGAAAGAGAAAAAAGGCTCAAAAATCATAAGGAAACGCATCAGGCAGCATTAGAATATCAGCGCAAACATAGGCGCGCGCATTAGTAATACCTATACTTATCAAAAGCAGGTAATTTTACGTATATCCAAATTTCATGGTTTGGCATAAAAATATCACAAAAGCTTTAAAACCGGTTGAGGACTCACCTCTTGGGCGCTGAATGGATTCCTTCTCGTCTTGGTGAAGGCCTTAATTTAGAGCTGCATATAAGGCTTACTTAATCGTAGGGAATTGACGCGGTGAAACAGGAGAAAATGATGAAAACAAAATATATTGTGCGCCTGTTCGGACTGGCTCTCGTACTGCTTACCTTGTCTCTATTCCCGGCTTCGGCCCAAAGCACCTGGACGGGTGCGACGAGTTCAGCTTTTAACGTCACCACGAACTGGACGCCTACCGGAGTGCCTGGCTCTGGCGTCAACGCATCTTTACCCGCGGGAGCCACGACGACAACGATCAACGTTACTGATACGGAAAGCGTAGCCTCGCTGGTGCTCGGTACAGCCCCTTATATCCTCAATATCAACACAGGCGGCGTTTTGACTATTGCCTCCGGGATTACAGGAACAACGGCCAATCTGACGATTAATAATTTGAATCCTACTAATGGTAGTCCGAATTCCCTGGTGATCAATGGGGGTTCCGGTGGCGCAGCGACTCTCAAAAATCAAAACTTCGCCCATGCGGTTTTTACCAATAATTTTGATGCCGGCACCATGACCATTAATAACACAGCACCAGCTGGTAATAATAGTGATTTTACCGCGGTTTATTTCGGCGTCTCAGGCGTACCGACAGATCATTCAACGACAGATGGGGCCAAGATCACCAATACTGGTGATGGGGCTTTCCTTTATTTCTATGGCGGCTCAACCGCAGGTACCGCCACAATCATTAATACGGACACCTCCGGAAATAATAACGCAGGCATCGGTTTTCATGACAGCTCCACGGCAGCAGGGGCTTCAATCACCAACGAGACTGGGGGATTCACCCATTTTCATGATAATTCCACCTCGGACAATGCCCAGATTATCAATGAAAACAACGGCACCACTTCATATGATGGAGATGCCACGGGCGGGAACGGCACCACGATCAATAATGAATCAGGCGGCCTTATTAATATTAGCGGAAGTAGTCTCGGCGGCGTGAATATCGGCCTCGTTTACGGTGCTGGCGCTATTACTTTGGGCGCCAATACCTTGACGACGGGCACACAGGGAGCCACCGGTAAGATCAGCGGCACGATTACTGGCACTGGCGGGTTTACGGTGGCGGGTACCGGAACCGTTGACCTGACGGGAGACAATTATCCCAGCTATTCGGGCATCACCACAGTAGAGGGGGGCACGCTTCAAGTTGGCAGCACCAATGCGCTCGGCGCGGGTAACGTTGCCGTCACCGGAGGCACTTTTGAGACGGATGGCTCGATACATACGATTCAAGTCCGGGGCCAATACACCCAGACCGCAGGAACGCTGCAGCTTACGCTTACCGTGGATGCCCCGACTAACCCCGGCAACGATGTGCTTACTGCTGCAAATGGGGCTTCTTTGTCAGGCGGTAATCTGCATCTCGTTTTTTCGGGCTTTACTCCCGTAATAAACGACAAATTCACGGTCATTGAATCACTTGGCACGATAACGGGCGGCTATGCCCCCGGCAATATTACCTCGAACGATCCGGGATTGGGCCTTGTCGGTTCTGTGATTACGACGGGCGACGACATCTATCAAGTGACCGTGGAGTCCGTTGGGCCCACACCGGAGGAATTGGCGCAACTCTCCCCCAAGGAATTCAGCCAGTTCGCCGCCAGCACCGCGTTCAACAATGCCAGCTATATGACCGATGATTTGGATGAGTATCTGGCCGGACGACGGGGCGCGAATGGCAACTTCGTTGCGAGTTCGGACGGCATCGATTCCAGCCGTTTGACCATCAACGATCCCTCCTATGATCCGGCCCTTAGCGAAGTGCATAGCCGCCTTCTCGCATGGAACCCGGCCCCGCTCTCCTCCGGCGCGATCAGCGATGTGGCCAGCCCCGTGCTTGGCGGAATAGACATGAAGGAGGCCAAACAGTCGAATTCAGAATCCATGCCGTTTCATCCGTTCAACATGTTTATCCGGGGCAACGTCGTGTTGGCCCAAGGTTTTTCCCAAGACGACCTGCCTCATTTCGATAGTACGACCAGTTCGGTTGAGCTGGGCGCCGATTACCAATTTTCGCCTCACTTTCTCGCCGGTGTGATTCTCGGCTACGGTCATACCGATGCCACGCTCGATACCAATGGCAGTTCCGCGACGGCTGACAGCTATTCGCCGGGAATTTATGCCTCCTATGCCGACAAGGGCTGGTATGCCAACGGCCTCGCCACCTATGTTCATAACGCCTACACCGATGAGCAGGTCGCGCCCCTTTTGAACACCACGCTGAATAGCGCGCCGGAGGGCGACCAGGCGACAGCTTACGCGAGCGGCGGCTATGATTTCCATTCCAACAACTGGACTTTCGGTCCCACGCTGGGCCTGCAATATACGCACTTAGCGCTCGATTCCTATACCGAGAACGGAGCGGGACCTATTGGCCTGAATGTTAGTTCTCAGGATGCCGATTCCCTGCGCAGCCGACTGGGCGGTCGGGTGAATTACGCGATCCATACCTGCGGCCTCACCCTGACGCCGCATCTGGCGGCAAGCTGGCAGCACGAGTTCATGGACCAGAGCCGGGGAATCACCAGCCAATTCAACGGAATCGGCACCGGTTCATTGGATGTGGCGACGACCCGCCCTGGCCGTGATTCGGCTCTCGTCGATCTCGGGTTTAATGCCGAGATCAACCAAACCGTGACCGTTTTCACCGATTACATCACGCAGGCAGGGCAAAGCCAGTATTTTGGGCAAAGCGTCCAGGCTGGTGTGAAAATCGGTTTTTAATCGCACTTGGGTAATTCGTCATATCGACAGGCCAAGGCGACCGAGAGTCTCTTTAGTGTAAACAGTGCAGGACACTTCTGTCCTGCTTCGATCATCACGCGTAACGCTTTGTCGCGGTCGCTTTGACGGCGAGTGCATCCCGATGAAGATGAGGCGTGCCTACAGCCAGAGAGCGAGTGATGCGCGAGAATCGCAACCTCTTATTCAGCGTCCCTGATCGTGGTGAGAATCCCAGGGTAATTGATAAGGCTTACATCTGGCTAACGTGGTAACCAAAATGTTGGAAATACCACGCATACTGGTTTTGCACAAAGCGCACCACATCGCGCCCCAGAACATCGAGGTAGTCATTCTGAAGCGGTTCGACTTTGGGCCGGATTTCATGCAGGCCGGGAATGCCGAAAACCTGATCGTCCTCCTGGGTGACCTGGGCCACCTTGTCAAAGTTATGCTTGAATTCGGGCACGCCCAAGTAGGTGTAAACTTTTTGCAGCGCCTCCGCCGGTTGCGCGGTGAGGTCCTCGTAGCGAAGAAAAAGCATCTTCTTGTTCCAACCCCGCTGATGGACTTCGACCAGGCGATCAATGGCCAGGCCGACCGGCGGATTTTGCAAGGCGAGCATCGCCCGCTTAAAGGTGGTCGTGCCGGACAGGTTGGCATGGTTCTCGACAGGGCGATATTTGTCGGGATTCTGGCGGAACTTTTTTTCCAGCGAGGAAAGGATTTGGCGCAAGTCCCGCACAAGGCAGATGATCTTCGGTTCCTCGCCAAAGATCAGGTTGAGGAGATCGAAGTGGACGCTCCAGCCGCGTGATTTGTCGACCACGTAGGGCTTGTCCGTCAGCGCCTGGCAGTAAGCCTCCATCCCGGCCCGGCTGAAAGCGAGAAACGCCTTTTTCATGGTCGCCTCATCCTGTGCCTTGAACTCGGCGCTGTTGGTATAGTTGAGTCGGGCGCCGAAGATCAGTTCCAGCAACCCCGAAGTTGGCGTGACATGGAAACTCGGGTTTTGCGCGAGGATGTTTTGTAAAAGAGTCGAGCCCGCCCGGGGCATGGAGCTTTGGTAGAAAATTTTAGGAGGCATGGATAGGATTTCTCTTCTAGCTGGACGGAACGGTTTTGGCAATTGATTAAGTTTCGCTAATGGGCCTTTAATATAGATTGACAGACTTCGCGATTTTTTTGATTCTAGTTGATGTAAGTTGAGTCGTAATTGGGGGGAAATCTTTAGGAGAAAAGCGGAATGAAAACTTTACACATCAGCCGTCGGCAAATTCTTCGTACAATTCATCTGGCCTGTGTTGCCTTGGCTTTGGCCTTTGCCTCCATGAAGACCGCGCAGGCGGGCCCACCCACCGGCTTTTCGGTCAACGGCGCCACCCCGACGCCTACCGTCACGGTCACCGGCAACAATACGATAACGGGCGTCGGCTCCTTCTCCGGTTACGCCATTGGCACTCTAGGGAGCGATACGGTGACAATCTCTTCCGGTGAGACCATTACCCCATCCATCCCCGTTCTGATCAACTTGAACACGGGAAGTGTCAACAACGCAGGCACTCTTACGACGGCCAGCAACTACGCTATTTGGATACAAAACAGCGGTACTGCCAGCGCCACCGTGACCAATTCGGGCTCCATTTCGGCTGCTTCGGATGCCGTTCAGATTGCTGGAAATGGCACGGTAAGCAATAGTAGCGGGGGAACAATTTCAAGCACTACCTCCACCGGAGTTAATATTGTTGGCGACGGCACGGTGAGCAATGCGGGAACCATCTCAGGCTACAACTCCGGAGTTTCTATCCAGGGCGCGGGCGGTGCGAGCAGCGTGATGAACTCCGGTACGATTACTGGAAGCGTTGTTAGCAGTAGCACTTCCTATTATTCGACGGGGGTTAGTTTTCAAGCCCCTGGAGGAACCGGAACGTCGAGCTATACCCTGATGAATAGCGGTACGATTTCCGGTTCTGTCAGTAGCAGCGTGAGCTCGCACTATGCCCAAGGCGTTGGAGTTAGCGCTTCTTCCTATAGCGGAGCCATCGCCATTACCAATAGCGGCACGATGACGGGCACGGGAACATCCACGGGCATCGGATTTAGGGTAAGCGGCGGCGGCAACGGGATTTTCGCTTATTCCACTAGCGGAGCCATCACCATTACCAATAGCGGTACGGCGACGGGCACGGGAACGAACACGGCGGACACCACACTCGCTGACATTCCAAGCGGAGGAGGGGTTGGAATTACAGCCTCGTCCTACCATGGAAATATTTTGATCCAGAATACTGGCACGGCTAAGGGGACAGGCTCGGCCTATTATTGGGGTACCGGTGAGGGGATTCGGGTCGTGGGTTTCTATGGCGTTGCGAGCACTGGTACGGCAACCATTATCAATAACGGTACGGCGACGGGCACGGGAATAAACACGTTCACCAACACCACCGCAACAACCCAAGGGAATGGAGACGGGTTTGGGATTGACGCATCTTACCTTCTAAACGGAGCCATTGCCATTACCAATAGCGATATCGCGACGGGTACGGGAACAGCCGCGGTCAGCGAAGGCGAAGGGTTTGGGATTTTCGCTGCTACGAATTACGGAACCAGCAATACCGCAGCCATCACCATTACCAATAGCGTTACGGGCACGGCTAAGGGGACAGGCTCAGGCTATTTTGCTGCCGGCTACGGGATTGATGTTGCGAGTGACTACGGCGATGATATTGGGTTTGCTGGCAATGGACTCGTTACCATTACCAATAGCGGCGTGGCGACGGGCACAGGAACATCCACGGCTACCACAGGTAAACAGAGAGGCTGGGGTTACGGGATTTACGCTTCTTCCGCTAGTGGAGCCATCATCATCAACAATGACGGTACGGGCACGGCTGAGGGGACAGGCTCGGGCTATTATGGTAGAGGCAACGGGATTTACGCTAATTCCGCTAGCGGAGCTATTACCGTTATCAATAGCGGTACGGCGACGGGCACAGGAACGACCACGAGCTCCGGAAGCGACGGCTTTGGATACGGTGCCGGGATTAACGCTTTCGCTGGTTCTCAAAATAACGAAGCCATCACCATCAGCAATAGCGGCACGGCGACGGGTACGGGCACGGCCACCACAGGCATCGCAACAGGCTCGGGTTCGGGTTACGGGATTACCGCTAATTCCTCCAGCGGAGCCATCAGCATCACCAATAGCGGCACGGCGACGGGCACTGGCACGGCCAGCGGCAATTATTCAGCTTCGGGTTACGGGATTTCCGCTTATTCCTCTAATGGGAACACCACCGTCACCAATAATGGCACGGCGACGGGCACCGGCACTTCTCTATTTAATGGCACCTCGGCCACAGCCACCGGCTATGGGATTTCGGCTTCTTCCACCTATGGATTAACCAAAATCATCAACAACGGCACGGCCACCGGCACAGGCTCCGGCTATTATTCGGGCACGGGCTATGGGATTTTTTCTTCCAATTCCCACTCTGGCAACATCTCGATCACCAATAACAACATAGCCACGGGCACGGGTACGGCCACGGACTCCGGAGGCACTCCCACGGGCACCGGCTATGGGATTTTTGCCAATTCCACGTCGGGATACGTAACGATCGTCAACGGTGGCACGGCGACGGGCACCGGCACGGCTACTGTTGCTGGCGGTACGGCCAGCGGCTACGGCTACGGGATTGATGCCACGACGAGTTCGGGTCCCATCTCGATCACCAATAGCGGCACGGCCATCGGCACCGGCTCCGGGTTCTATTCCGGCACGGGTTCCGGGCTTTATGGCTTTTCCAATTCGGGCTCCATCACCATTACCAATGGCGGCAAGGCGACGGGCACCAGCTCCAGCAACGCCAACACTGCCCTTGCCTATGGGATTTACGCTAAAACAACAGGCCCGATCACCATCACGAATACCAGTACGGCGACGGGCACGGCCACGACCGGTATCCCCAACTTCGTGTATTACAGCTCAAGTTCCGCCTACGGCTCGGGCATTCGCGTACGTTCTACGGGCAGCGGCTACATCCTCATCAACAATGGCGGCACGGCTTCGGGCAATGGCACGGTTAACGGCAGTGGTTCCGGCTATGGCTACGGAATGAACGTTATTTCCACGGGTAGTGGAAACGTCACGATCAATAACAGCAGCACGGCGACGGGTACGGGTTCCAGTTACGCTGGCACAGGTTCCGGTTACGGACTGTGGCTGCAGGCCGGTTCGGGAGCCGTCAGCATCACGAATACGATTACGGGAGTCATTCAAGGGTCCGGGTTTGCGACATCTGGATTTGCCGGGTCTGCGTCTTCCTACGGACTTTACCTGAAAGGCGGCGCCGGCGGCGGTTCCGCGACCATTACCAACAGCGGCATCATCTCCGGTTATTACGGCGTCGGCATCTACGCGAAAGGCTACACGGGTCCTATCACGGTCAATGAGATCGGCGGAGCCGTCACGACCGGAGCCCTTACCACGACGGGATCAGGCACTTACTCGGGCTTCTACGACGCGATCCATTTGGGCAGCGGCGCCAACACGGTCAACATTGTCGGCCAGTCCAACAACACGGGACTGATCGATGGCGGAAGTAACGTGGCGAATAACACTCTCTCCTTGCATCTGGCGGGCATGACCCCCGCGCAAAAAGCCGCCCTGCAGGCGGCGGTGGCGGCCTCGGCGGGCGGCGGTCCATCCGGCCCTGTGTTCGCGGGTGGTGTGACCTATTCGTGGGTTGATTTCAAAAATGTCTCCGGCAGTTTTGTTTCGCTGGAGCAGGCGGTTGATCCCGGCCTGCTGAATATCGCGACCAAGATCGACAATCTGCCCACGTATTTGGGAGTCGCTTATGGTCCCTTCTACGTGGCGGCGGCGAGCAATCCGGAAGCAGCGCTCAACAATTTCACCGGACGCGAATTTCTCAACGCCTATGTTCTCCAGGGTCTGAGCCAGGCCACCGGCTTCTTCGAGCTGGCCGATAATCGTGCTTTCGACGTTCGCTCGGGCTCGACGGGACTTGACTTCACCGGGCTCAACGTCAATTCCGGCTCGATGATCGCCAGCCTCGGCGATACGCAAAACATCCTGAGCCGCCTCAGTTCGTCCGCCATCGGCGGCACGACGATGAGCGATTCCAAGGAAGCCCTCGATGTTACGCCGCCTTGGAATTCGCCCTGGGCCCTCTGGGTTGCCGGTACGGTGACGATTGCCGATGACTCGACCACGTCGACCAATCCCGGTTTCACGGCGCGTTCGGGCAGCCCGGCCTTCGGCGTCGATTACCGCCTTTGCCACGATCTCATCCTGGGCGGGCTCTTCGACTTCACGACCGCCGGGGCCAATTTTTCCGACGGCAGCAGTCTGAGCACGGATACGGAATTGTTCGGCGTTTACGCCAATTGGGCGCACGACTCGTGGTTCGTCAACAGCCTGGTTGGCGGCGGCATCACCAACTCCAACCAACTGCGCACCACGCTGGCGCCGGGCGGAGCGGAGGCGCAGGCCTCGCCCGCTGGCAGCGAAGTGCTGGCCAACGTCACTGGCGGCCATGACTTCAATATCGGGGGCATGGTGCTCACCCCGGAGGCAGGCGTGGAATACACCCATCTGGCGAAGAATAGCTATTCCGAAACCGGCGCGGGGGCATTTGATCTCAATGTGGCCAATCAGGATGTCGATTCGTTGCGGACCAAGCTCGGATTCCATATGGCGCGTCCCTTCACTTGGGATTCGATCAAGTTCACGCCGGAAATCCACGCAAGCTGGTATCATGAATGCCTCGATAACACCGACGGTGTCAGCACCAGCGTCCCCGGAGCGCCGGCCTTGGGCTCGTTTGTGGTCACCACCAACCCCTTGGGCCGCGATTTTGCCTTGGTGGGCGCGGGCCTCAGCGCAACTCCGGCGGAGTTCCACGACAATGTCACCTTCTTCCTCAACTACGATGCCCAGGTCGGTCAGATCAACTACATCGCCCACACGATGAACGGTGGCCTGCGCGTCAATTTCTGAGAGCGCAGGACATATAAGCCCAGTCAATTCTTAGGAAGGCGCGCCCGAGGCGGGCGTCGAAGTGCAAAAGGGACAGGAGCGGGCGATCTTGAACTTAAGCTAGGGGGCATTCCAAGTATCCGGGATACCGACCGGGAAGCCCCTTTTAGGGCACGCCAAGGGGAGAGGGGGAAGCCAGGAATTTAAGGAGGATCTGGCTGGAAGAATGGGCGTGTAAAAAAAAGTAAAAAAAACTTGACGGTGCAACCATTCTTAGTCATTTTACCTAGTGTAGTCATTCCGCCTAACTTGAACCAGCCCACTGCCTAACCAATTTTTGAAGTATTTCCGAGATTTAAAATAAATTTTGAGGACAACCCGAAAAGCAAAAAGGAAAGAGAAAAATTATGAAACCCTCCTTAGCTCTGATAACCATCCTCGCGCTGGTCAGCTCAACTGGCCTCCACGCCCAACTGCTCGACATAACCGTCAATAATGGGCAAGGCACCTCCGCCTCGGACTATGGCGTGATACCTACGAGCGATAACACAAACCCCGATCCCCGGGTCGTCAACGGCACGCCGGTGATGTCATTGGGCTACGTCAATGCCAACTGCGTGGCTAACAAGAGTTGGGACCTGGAAGCCTTCGGCTATAACTCGACGGCGAAATCGCTGACCTATATCGGGGGGTTTAATCCTCTGCAGGCAAATGAGGGGATCAGCCTTGGAGACATTTTTCTTTCCACAGGGCCGGTTACCCAGCCGAACGGGTTGTCGCAAAACACGGACTACTCCAATCCCGGCTATGCCTACGCGATCCACTTCACCACTGCCACGAACGGATCGAGCCTCAATTATACCATTTATAAACTGACGAGCACGACTCAGTTGCAAACGGTGGAGTATAACCAAAATCTGGATTCTGATCCTTACGCGCTTGATCTTAGCAAGCTGGGGGGCGCCACCATCGTGGCAACCGGTACGAGTGCGGTGAGCACGGACACCAATGCCCAAGTCAACACCCTGCTCAACGAGACACTTTTTAACACACCTGCCGACAAGACGGACACCACCGCCGACAACTACGTGGCGTCCTTTAATCTCAGCTCTCTGAACTTGTCGAGCTTCGATGCCAACCTGACGGAAGGATGCGGCAATGATGACCTGGCGGGCTCGACTCTTGCGGCTACGCCTGAGCCGAGAGCCATGTATCTTGGGTTCGCGGCAACCGCCTTCTTTCTGGGTGCCAG